>Ga0209812_10001723_pt1 | contig 14415 bp, 11 predicted proteins | sample JI71714BDNA_FD_187502 | JGI IMG/M metagenome (GOLD analysis project Ga0209812, IMG submission 187502) | Wastewater effluent complex algal communities from Wisconsin, to seasonally profile nutrient transformation and Carbon sequestration -... | ecosystem: Engineered > WWTP > Effluent > Algae...
CACCACGGTCAGTCCATCCAGCATCAGGGCGGGAATCTGGTAGCAGAGGGATTTCCCGCCACCGGTCGGCATCAATACCAGGCAATCTTTTCTCGCCAGTACGCATTCCACGGCGGCTTGCTGGTTCATGCGGAAATCGTCGTAACCGAATTGGTGTTTCAGGATTTCAAGGGCGCGGGCGATGGGCATTGGCTGCAACGACTGATTCTTGTCTGTAGAACGCATGGTAACAAATGCATCATGCCAGGGATGCAAGGCATCTTTGACTATTGATGTAGGGAAATACTGAATCTGTCTGCGGAAGTCACCTCAGCTTCAGCCACAATCACATGAGCACTACAGCTAAGCGACTATCATATGTCCATGAATTATAATTCCAAGATTGTCGCTACATTCATGCTGACACTCGCCTGCAGCCTCGCGGCATCCTGCAGCACAGAACCAGCGGTGCAGGACGGAAGCTCGACAATCGGGCAAAAAAAAGAAACGTCGGCCCCGCTTGACGATATTGTGGTTGCCACGGAAGACGAAGTTCCAACCTGGAATGGATCTGTGGAAAAGCCTGAACGTTCAGCAGAAAATGGCAAATCGCATCAATAGCCTGACGATATAGGACGACACGCTCCCCGAAACACAGATCATATCTTTTGCATCTTTTCCGATCACTGGTCATCATTCTGTCACGCCAATGACACAAGGCTTGCATAGTGGCTGCGCACACTGCGCGCATGAAAAACTATCAGCACATCGAATTGATTACCGAAACCTATCCACCCGAAATCAATGGCGTGGCCTTGACGGTTCAGTCACTGGAATATGGCTTGCGAAATCTGGGCCATCGAGTGGGTTTGGTTCGTCCTGAACAACACGACGAATCGCCGCGCCATCATCAGGATTTGATGCTGGTGGAAGGAGCACCGATTCCGCGTTATCCGGGATTGCGTTTTGGTTTGCCGGCGCGCAAACGTCTGATCGCCCGCTGGACGGCACAACGACCCGATGCGATCTATATTGCCACTGAAGGTCCGCTGGGCTGGTCCGCTATGCGGGCCGCGCGCAAGCTGGGCATTCCGATAGCCACGGGCTTTCATACACGCTTCGATGATTACGTGGGTCGCTACGGTGCCGGTTTCTTGTCGCCCTGGGTATTGGCCTGGTTGCGCCGTTTCCATAATCGCGGCGATGCCACGCTTGTTCCCACTTCCGAGCTTGCAGAGTCATTGGCACAACAGGGTTTTCATCATGTGCAGCATCTTGGCCGTGCGGTGGATACACGCCAGTTCAATGCACATTGGCGCAATGAAGAATTACGTGCGAGCTGGGGTTTGAAACCTGGAGAACTTGCCGTTATTCATGTCGGCCGCATTGCACCGGAAAAAAACATGCCGCTCGCGGTGAAAGCATTCCGCGCACTGCAGGAAAAAAGGCCCGATGCAAAATTCATCATGGTCGGTGATGGCCCGCAACGAACGAGTGTGCAATCGGAAAATCCGGATTTTATTTTTGCCGGCATGCGTCGCGGCGATGATCTGGCGCAGCATTATGCGAGCGCCGATATCTTCTGTTTCCCGAGTTTGTCGGAAACCTTCGGCAACGTGACGTTGGAGGCGATGGCTTCAGGCCTTCCGGTCTGTGCTTTCGATTACGGTGCTGCCAGGGAACATTGCAAAGACGGCGTACATGGAAGAACGGTGGGGTTTTCCGATGAGCAGGCTTTCGTCAAAGCCTTCGTCGAGCTTGCAACGCACACCGACCTCAAAAAAATGGGCATGCTGGCCAATGAATCGGTGCAACACCTGCATCCTGAAACCGTGGCAAAGGCATTCTCGCGTTTATTGCATGAGCTTTCCGACATAAGGAGCGTGGCATGAACATTCGGGTGAAGAACTTTCTGCAACGCGAGCATCAATGGTGTGTCCGCGCCAATACCTGGGCCGAACAAAATTGGGTGCGCCGCTACTTTCAAACTGTCAGCCGGCTCGGTGATGGCATCATCTGGTATTTGTTGGGCGTAATAATTTTACTGGTCGAGGGTTTGCAGGGCTTGCCGGTCTTTCTGCATCTGGCGGCGATGGCCGTTATTACCAGCACACTTTATCGCTATCTGAAGAAGTGGACAAAACGTCCGCGTCCCTTTGCCAATGACAATCGGATTCATGTCTGGACGGCACCACTGGATGAATTCAGCTTTCCATCCGGCCATACCTTGCATGCGGTTTCTTTCACACTGGTCACGCTTGCCTACTACCCGATGCTGGCACCGGTTCTGGTGCCGCTGGCAATCAGCATTGCCTTGTCGCGCGTTATTCTGGGGCTGCATTATCCGAGCGATGTTTTTGCCGCGACGGTGATTGGATCCTTGTTGGCTTGGGGCTCGTTCTGGTTTTTTTGACCTGACCCGGGTCATGACTCCATCTGACCCGGGAATGTTTACGATAATTTTTATTGCATATGTTGATATCGAGTCCCGGGTCAGATGGAGCCATGACCCGGGCTACTGAAATTCAAACAGTTTCGGGTGGCTTCTTGCCCAGCTGGTACCAATCCACTTTGCGGGTGGCCAACATGATTGCCGCAAGCACGGTGAACAAGAGCAGCGAACCCATCAGCAGCGCGTTATCTTCGGAAATCAGCAGACCATACAGCGCACCGTAAAGAATCGTCAGCATGGCGGAAAAACCCAGGCCCCGACTGAAACTTCTCAATACTGAGCTGACATAGGTCGTCAGCAACCCGATGCAGGCAACACTGGCCGTCAGATAAGCCCACATGAAATCAATCTTCTCGCTCAGGCTGAGCAGCAATACGAAGAATATCGCCAGACTGAGACCTACCAGGCCATATTGAATCGGATGGATGGCCAGTTGCTTGATGATTTCGAACATGAGGAATCCGACGAAGGTCAGAATGATGAACAACATGCCGTATTTGCTTGCGCGGTCAAGCTGGGTATACAAATCCACGGCGTCCATCAAATTGACCTGAAGGCTTTCGATACTTTCCAGCGACGCCATGTTGCGATATTCGGTCTGTGCACTTGCCGATAGTGATGAAATATCCCAGTTGGCAACAAAACCGTTCTCATCGACTTTGGAATTTCGCGGCGAAAAATCGCCGGTGAAATTCGGGTCCTGCCAGGAAGACTGGATGCTGATCTTGTTGCTATCGGCGATCGGAACGAAGGAAAGGCTTTCGGTTCCGCCGAGTGCAAAATCCATATCTACCGAAAATTTCTGCGGCTCGGCCAGTGCGAATTTCGGCAGGCTCACATGCAGGCCTTTTTCCTTCGAGGTAATTCCGTGACTGCCGGCGCCCTGTTTTATTTCCCTGCTTTCACCGGCCACCTTCAGTTTCGGCGTACCTTTCAGGCCACGGGTGTCGTTCATCAGGAAACTCAAATAAGGCGAACCAACGCTGCGTTTGACGAGTGGATTTCCGCTATCAACGGTATTGAAATCAAAGACGGCTTTCATCTTTGCATTCCATTCGTAGGTTCTGACATTGAATATACCTACCGCCCTGTTATCGGGCACCATGCCGCCTTTTGCATCGAGTGTCTTGGGATAAAAAATCCAGAAACTGTCGCTTATTTCCTTGTGTTGTTTTTCCTCGCCCTTGTCATTGATTGTGATGACGGTTTCGACATCCTGAAATGGCACGATCAACACCGGCCCGGCAAATTTCAATTGGCCGGCATAACTTCTTTCGACTTTTTCCATGGCCTGAAGACGATAGGATTGCCGGTCCCTGATCGTGCCATTGATCATGCTCAGGGGAATGAGTAGCAGAAGGGTAAGAAAACCGACGATGAGGGCTTTCAGGACAAAACTTAACTGTGACATGGGAACTCCGGGTTTGAACTCCCGGAAAGATTAGGCAATGCCTGTGTGTGGCAAATGCAGCCTGTGTGTGGCGAAGGTGAAGTTATCTTGCGACCGATAAACTCGCCAGCACGCCGCCTTCAGGCAGATTCACCAGCGTGATATCGCCATGATGCGCAAGCGCCACTTCCTTGACGAAGCTCAACCCGAGGCCGCTGCTGCGCTGCCCGGTATCCGGTCTTGGCAGGGAATAGAAACGCTCGAACAAACGCGGTGCCGCATAGTCAGGAATACCCGTGCCCTGATCCCGGATTTTGATCATGCAATGGGTTTGACTGGATTCGATGCCGATGTTTATCACCCCGTATGCCGGTGAAAAATCAATCGCATTGTCCAGCAGATTTTGCAGCGCCTGGGTCAGCAGAAATGCATCGCCGTGAATCAGGGTTTCATTGTCCAATCCGTCATGCGTTATCCGGATGTGTTTTTCGTTGAGCTTCTTATTGGCGCCTTGTCCAACACCGGCCACGAGCTGAAGACAGAGACTGGATAGATCCACCGGTTTCAATTCGATTTCGTTTTGCCGGTATTCCACCGATGCCAGCGCCAACATCTTGTCGATCATTTCCGAAAGACGAAGTGACTGCGTCCTGATGTTATCCAGGAATTTCAGACGATCGGCTTCGCCGGGATTTTCCTCCAGAATTTCCGACGCGCCACGAATGGCCGCCAGCGGGCTCTTCATTTCATGTGTCAGGGTTTGCACGTATTGCTCGACGTATTGCTTGCCATCGAGTTTCTTGCGCATGGTGTCCAGTGCTTCGCCCAGCTCGCCCATTTCGTTGCGGCCCAAATCCGGCAATACTGCACGCTCGCCGACCGCAACTGCCTTCGCATATTTTCCAAGGCGATCCAGCGAACGGGTAAACCAGAACGTCACCACCAAACCGATCAGGAATGAAGCCGCAATCAGGACCGAACCCTGCTTGACGATGTTTTTCTGGCTCTTGTCGATGAAGGGCTGGATGCTGGCATTCGGATTGGCCACCGATAGCACACCGATCAACTTGTCGCCTTCCATGATCGGCGCCGCCACATACATCACGGTGCTTCGCTCATCCTTGGGATCACTGCGGGTCGAACGCGCGCCATATTTCCCGCGCAGGGTCAGATAGATATCATTCCAGCGCGAATAATCCTTGCCGATGACCAGATTGTCGGAATCGTAGATGACCTTGCCGACGGCATCGGTAATGATGATCCGGTAATTGAAAACCTCTTTCATGTAGTCGGAAATGCCGGCTCTGTAACGAGAGGTCTTTGCCGAACTGACCGCAGCGGCAAAATCGCCATTCGCGATCACGCCTTTCTTCACATCATTGGCCGCCAGTTGCGCGAGAACATTGGCGGTATCCACAAGGCTCGATTCCATGGATTGCCGCACACCGGGTTTCACCTGATTGACGAATACCTGGAGGATGAAATACGCCGCCAGACCGACGATCAGGAAGTACCCCAGAAATATGCGATAGCTGATTTTCATCAATGAATACTGATGGAGTAACCCATCCCGCGATGTGTCTGCAAAACATCGGCCACATCAATCGTCCGCAGTTTTGCGCGCAGGGTCTTGATATGCGTATCGACCGTGCGATCCGCCGTTTCCAGCGCATCCACCCAGATATCCTGCATCAGTTTCGCCCTTGAAAATACCGCACCCGGCCGCGAAAGCAAGGTAGCGAGCAGCAAATATTCATAGCGGGTCAGATTCAATATTTGCCCCATGTACTCAATGCGCTGGCCTTGCGGATCGTGTTTGAATCTTGATGATGCAGCATGGCTCCCGGATTTTTCTGCGGCCGCATTTCGGCGCAGACAAACACGAACCCTTGCCACCAGTTCGCGGGGCGAAAAAGGCTTGACCATATAATCGTCGGCACCGATTTCCAGTCCCAGGACGCGATCGATTTCGCCACCGCGCGCTGTCAGGAATATCAGTGGAATCTGGCTGAATTTCCGGAGTTCGCGGCAGACGTCGAAACCGGTTTGATCCGGCAAGCCAACGTCCAGAATCAGTACGTCGAATTTTTCGGATTGAAGCAATGCGAGTGCTTCGCGCCCCAGCCCGACATGCACCACCTCATAGGCTTCGGTCTGCAAAGCGTATATCGCCGCATCGGCGATTGCAGCTTCATCCTCGACCAGTAAAATTCTCGCCATGTTGATTATTCTTCTGCTTCGAAAGTTTCGGCACGGGCTTTAGCGGCATCCCAGCAGAGTGCACAAACAGGCTGGAAACCTGCCTGCTCGTACCAGGCTTCGCTGAATTCGTCTTTAAGCAGTTTTGCTTCACAGGCATTGCACCAGGCATCGGGCCTGGCTTGATCACTGTCATCGCTCCAGAAAAAACCATTCGGTTCTTTCGCCGACAAAATATGTTGGCACACCAGGCCAATGCCCTGGGTGCCATGCTGTTCGCAGGTCACAAGACGCGGCAATTTTACCATTAGCGCTTTTTCTCCTCTTCCACCCATTTGTGCACGCGTTGTTCCAGCAAGGCCATCGGCATATCGCCGCCGGTCAATACTTCATCGTGGAAACGGCGGATATCAAACTTGCTGCCCAATTCGGCTTTCGCTTCTTCGCGCAGACGCACGATGGTATTCATGCCGACCTTGTAAGCCAGCGCCTGACCCGGCATCACCAGATAACGCTCGATTTCCGCGACGACATCGGTTTCCGGCATTCCGGTTTTTTCACGCATATAGGCAATCGCCTGTTCCCGCGTCCAATGCTTGGAATGCATGCCGGTATCTACCACCAAGCGAACCGAACGAAACATTTCAGCCTGCAGGCGACCCAGATTATCCAGCGGTTGTTTTTGGTATCCGATTTCCCAGGCAAGGCGTTCACTATAAAGTGCCCAGCCTTCGGCAAAAGCGGTGAAGGGTAAAATCGTGCGAAAGGTGGGAACGTCTTTCAGTTCCTGCTGAATCGTTTTCTGGAAATGATGACCCGGAATGGCTTCATGATAAGCCAAGGTACGCATGCCAAACTTTGCTACCTCACCGGTGCTGCGCAAGTTGACATAAAAAATGCCGGGGCGTGAGCCATCGTATGCCGGCGTATCGTAGTACGCGCCGGGCGAGGTCTTTTCCTTGAATACCGGCACCCGCTCCACTTTCACACCCTGTTTTGGCCGCACATTGAAGTACGGCGTCAGGCCTTTATCCACATCGTCGATGATGGTCTGAAAGTCTTTCAGAATTTGTGCGCGGCCGGCATCGGTGTCGGGATAGAGTTGATCCGGACGTTTTGAAATTACGTCTATGCGTTCACCAACGCTGCCTTCGGTCAAACCTTCGGCTTTCAGAATGGCATCCATTTCAGTTTCAATCCTGGCCACTTCACTCAAGCCCAGTTGATGCACTTGATCCGCCGTCATATCGGTGGTGGTGTGCTGCTTGATGCACCATTGATAGTAGGCATCGCCATCAGGCAAAGCCCAGACTCCGTTGTTGCCATTCGCTTTCGGCAACAGTCTTTCGTAGTAAGCAATGAATTTCTGGTAGGCCGGATATACGTTTTTCTGGATACTGGCCTCGGCATCGGCTAGTATTTTTTTACGCTGTTCTGCATTGATTTCCTGATCGGAAACCTTTTTCAGCTTTTCCTCGAGCGAGGTGTAGAGAATATTCTTGTTGGCCGGTGCGCCGGAAAAATCGCGCATTTGCAGCAACACTTTTTCGATCACGAATTGCGGCGGAATGATTTTCAGCGCTTCGCGCTTATCGAGACCTTGCTGGGCCTGCGAGAACGCCAACGGAATCTTGTCGAGGCGGGCGATATAATTTTCTGCCTCTTTCATATTCGCTACCGAATGCTGGGTGGCCAGAAAGGTCGGCAGTTCGCTCTGCAAGCCGAACAACTGGTTCAATGGGTAGTTGTGATACTGGAATTTCTGGCCTTCGACCTGAACCTGCAGGAAATACTCCAGCATGTCGTAATTGAGCTGGTTGGCTGCGCTCAATGAAGCACGATCGTAACTGCGCAGGGTAGCGAGATCATCCTGCAATTTCTTGTTGAGCTTGTCTTCCTGCGCAAGCGAGAGATCGGTCAAATCATCGCTGAACCAGTCCATCCAGGGCGGCAACATGCGCAGGCTGGACAGTAATTGCGGGTCTTCGAAGGCATATTCGGCAAATACGCGTTCAAAGAAAATCCGGATGTGGACCGGTTTGAAATAAATGGAATGCAGCACGAATAAAATCAGCAGGAACACCAAAGCAAGTGCAGTGCGAAAACCCCAGCGAAAAAGTCGTTTCATATTCCGTCCCGGTATTCCATCAAAAAGTTGGCCCAGAATAACAAAGCTCGCGACCCAGATGCAGTAAGATAAGCCATGAATTATCAACACGGCTTCCATGCAGGTAACCACGCCGATGTGCTCAAGCACATCATATTGCTGCAGCTGGTGGAATCGCTGAAACGCAAGGAAACCCCGTTTTGCGTACTGGACACCCATGCAGGCCGTGGCCGTTACTATATGCACAGCGAACAGGCCGAAAAAACCGGCGAGGCGCGTGGCGGTATATTCCAGTTGATCGGCGTGCCAGGGCTTCCCGCGGCAATCAAGCATTATTTGCAGGCGGTGGCAGCGGATAATCCCGTCGGCGGCTTGCTGGTGTATCCAGGCTCGCCCTTGCTCGTCGCACAGGCCATGCGGGCACAAGACCGCTTGTTGTGTTGCGAGTGGCAGCATGAAGAAGCACAGCCACTAAAGGCCCTGTTTGCCAATGATGCTCGCGTCAGTGTGGTGGGCCGAGATGGTTATGCCGCGATCAAGGCGAAACTGCCGTTCAAGGAAAAACGAGGACTGGTGTTGATTGATCCTCCCTATGAAGCACAGGAAGCGGAGTTCGATGCCATCCTGAAGGCCCTGCTGGAAGGTCTCCAACGCTGGCCAAACGGAATCTATGCCGTGTGGTATCCAATCAAGCAACGCAGAAGCCTGCAGGCATTTTTTCGCAAGGTAACTGCGCTCCCGATAAAGTCCGCCTTCGTGGCCGAAGTTTTGGTACGCCCTGACGACTCACCTTTGCGACTGAATGGCAGTGGCATGCTGGTGATCAATCCGCCCTGGCATTGTGACGAATCCATACAACCGGTGTTGCCGGTGCTAGCCAAATTACTGGGCGAAGACCAGGCTGGCTCGGCCTTTCAATGGCTGAAAAAAGAAGCGAAATGAGTCGGAAATATTACACATCACCCTGATTTTCTTGCCTATTTAGAGCATTCTTACTGACTTTTCGTGGCAAGCTAGCGCCATGTCGACCAAAGCAAAAAAAGCCCCGCATCCCGGTAAGTGCATGCGCCAGGAAGCAGTCGCCTTGGGTGATGGCCGCACTCTCTTGATTCGCCCCATTCAGGCCGCCGATGCGCTGCCGATTGCCGGCACTTTTCATCTTCTGCATGAAGATGAAATTCGTCGTCGCTTTCTGCATCCCGTGAAAGCACTCAGCGATGATTACCTGATGCGCCTGACGCAACCCGATCCTGAAACGGATTTTGTCGTTGTCGCAGCCGAACCCTTCGAGCCTGGAGCTGCATTGATCGGTGCCGTTGCGAGGCTATCGCTGGATGATAATGGCGGACGTGCCGAGTTCGGTATTCTGGTCAGCCATTTCGTGACCGGTCTTGGACTTGGCAAAATTCTCATGGACCGATTGGTGGAATGGTGCAAAGAGCACCATGTTCGACACTTATGGGGCGATGTTCTCGACAATAATCAAACCATGCTGAAACTGGCCGAAAGCATGGGCTTCACGCGCGAATCTCGCCACAGCGAAGCAGGCATTACCCGCGTCGTCTTGACGATTTAATTATCCTCACATCACATCGGTTAAAATAAGCCGATGACTTCTGATTCGCCTCTTCCCTGCCCTCCCTTTCCCCGTGCCGGTCAACAACGCTCCTATTGGCGTGCGCCGCAAAGCCCGAGTGCGATGGCGCTTGCGATCTCGCAGGCGGCAAGACAGCATGATGGCCTGATACTCGCCATTGCCCGCGATACGCATGCCGCCAGTGCGCTGGAAAATGATCTGCGGATTGTCGCCGGTGATTTACCCTTGCTGCATTTTCCCGATTGGGAAACGCTGCCTTACGATTTGTTCAGCCCGCATCCCGATATCGTTTCGCAGCGTATTGCAGCCTTGTATCGCCTGCCTTCGATCAAGCGCGGCATTCTGGTAGTGCCGGTTGCGTCGCTGATGCAGCGCGTATCACCACCCGAATGGATAGCCGGCAATGTGCTGGATTTGCGCAAAGGCCAGAAACTCGATCTCGACCAGGAAAAGCACCGGCTTGAAGCCAGCGGCTACCGCAATGTTCCGCAAGTGAACGACCCAGGCGATTTTGCCGTTCGTGGCGCCTTGCTCGATCTCTATCCGATGGGTTCGGACGTGCCTTATCGAATCGAATTATTCGATGATGAAATCGATTCCTTGCGAAGCTTTGATCCGGAAACGCAACGCTCCGATCATCCGGTGGAATCGGTTCGGCTGCTCCCGGCTCGCGAGTTCCCCCTCGATGCTGCAGGCACGAAAAAAGCCCGGCAGAACCTGAGCGAACAATTTGAATTCGATGCGCGCCGCTGCACGATTTACCAGGATTTGAAAGAAGGCGTGGCGCCCAACGGCATCGAATATTATTTGCCCCTGTTTTTCGATCAAACCGCGAGTCTGTTCGATCATCTTCCAAAAAACAGTTTGATCATTTCCGGCGATGGCGTAGAACGCTCGGCCGAAAGTTTCTGGCAGCAAACCAGTGAACGCTGGGAACAACGCCGTCATGACGTCGAACGTCCCATTCTTTCGCCGACGCAATTGTTCCTGAGCCCGGATGAATTGCGGGCGCAATGCAATCAACGACTACGCATCGAAATTTGCGGCGATCAACATCCACAGTATTCCAAAGCAATTGCCATCGCCGAGCAGACAGTGCCAAGCCTGCCCTGGACGCAAAAAAACGAATTGCCTGGCGCTGCCCTGCAATCTTTTCTCAAAAATTATCCGGGTCGTGTTTTATTGGCCGCCGATTCTGCGGGTCGCCGCGAGGCATTGCTGGAATTGTTGAATGCCGCCGGTTTGCCGTTTCATCAAGTTCCTGATTGGCCGTCGTTCTTGAATGACAATGACCATAAATTAAGCGCGACCGTGGCCGCTTTCGAAGCCGGCTTTGCAATTGACTCGCCGATGCTCACGGTATTGACCGAGCGCCAGTTGTTTCCGGAACGGGTCGAACAATCGCGTCGACGCAAGCGTGTTGGCCGCGACCCGGAAAGTATCATTCGCGACCTGGGCGAAATTGCCGTCGGTGCGCCGATCGTGCACGAAGATCACGGTGTAGGTCGTTATCAGGGATTGATTGCGCTCGATACCGGCGGCATTTCCGGCGAATACCTTTGCATTGAATACGCGAAAGGTGACAAATTGTATGTGCCGGTATCGCAACTGCAATTGGTCAGTCGCTATTCCGGAGCCTCTCCTGATCACGCGCCCTTGCATTCACTCGGCGGCGAAGCCTGGGAAAAAGCCAAACGCAAGGCTGCCGAAAAAGTGCGCGACGTCGCTGCCGAGCTGCTTGAAATACAGGCGCGTCGTCATGCACGTCAGGGTATGTCCCTGCCGATTGACCGCAGCCTTTACGAACCATTTGCCGCGACTTTCCCGTTCGAAGAAACACCCGACCAATTCAATGCCATCGAAGCAGTGATCGCCGACATGGACAAGGCCACGCCGATGGATCGCGTTGTCTGCGGCGATGTGGGTTTCGGGAAAACCGAAGTGGCGGTTCGTGCGGCATTTGTCGCAGCGACTGCCGGCAAACAGGTTGCGATTCTCGTGCCGACAACATTATTGGCAGAACAGCATTACCGTAATTTTCGGGATCGTTATGCCGATTGGCCTTTACGCGTCGAAGTATTGTCGCGCTTCAAATCGGCCAAGGAAATCAAGGCCGCATTGGCACTCGTCGCCGAAGGAAAAATCGACGTCATCGTCGGCACCCATCGCCTGCTGCAGCCAGATGTGAAGTTCAAGGATCTGGGTCTGGTCATTGTCGATGAGGAGCAGCGTTTCGGTGTGCGCCAGAAAGAAGCACTTAAAGCGCTGCGTGCCGAAGTGCATTTGCTGACACTGACTGCCACGCCGATCCCCCGCACCTTGAATATGGCCATGAGCGGTTTGCGCGAGCTGTCGATTATCGCGACGCCGCCGGCGCATCGACTCGCCGTGAAAACCTTCATTGCACAATGGGACCCGAATCTGTTGCGCGAAGCTTTCCAGCGCGAACTGGCACGCGGCGGGCAAATTTACTTCCTGCACAATGAAGTGGAAAGCATCGAAAGAAAAGCGCGTGAACTCGAAGAACTGGTACCGGAAGCCCGCATCCGCATTGCCCACGGGCAAATGCCGGAACGCGAACTGGAACAGGTGATGATGGATTTCCACCGCCAGCGCTTCAATGTGCTGGTCTGCACCACGATTATCGAATCCGGCATCGATATCCCGAGCGCGAACACGATGATCATCAATCGCGCCGACCGTTTCGGCTTGTCGCAGCTTCATCAGTTACGCGGTCGCGTCGGACGCTCGCATCATCGCGCCTATGCCTACCTGATCGTCCCAAATAAAAAGGCCATGACTGGCGATGCGGAAAAACGTCTCGAAGCGCTGGCTTCAATGGAAGAACTCGGTTCCGGTTTCACCTTGGCGACCCACGATCTGGAAATCCGCGGTGCTGGCGAATTACTCGGTGAAGATCAATCCGGACAAATGGCGGAAATCGGTTTCTCGCTCTATACCGAATTGCTGGAACGCGCGGTCAAGTCGATCCGTTCCGGAAAAATTCCGGATCTCGATCCGAGCACGCGATTTGGCAGCGACGTCGAACTGCATATTCCGGCTTTGATTCCTGATGATTACCTGCCCGACGTGCATGCGCGCCTGACGCTTTACAAGCGCATCGCGTCAGCGCGTGACAGCGATCAGCTGAAAGAACTGCAGGTCGAGATGATTGATCGTTTCGGGTTGTTACCCGACCCGACCAAGCAATTATTCGCGACCGCGGAAATCAAACTGGAAGCCACGCCGCTTGGCATCCGTAAACTCGAACTGGGCCCGACCGGAGGCCGGATTCATTTCAACGCACAGCCGGTAATTGACCCGATGTCGGTGATCCGGATGATCCAGTCGCAACCGAAAATCTATGCGATGGAAGGCGGTGACAAGCTCAGGATAAAACTTGATTTGCCCGACGCGGCTTCGCGTGTGCGTACGGCAAAAGCCTTGCTTACGACCTTGGCGAGAGGTTGATCGCATTCACAATTTCCATGCATTCGGCTTGCGATGCTGTTGCTTTGGCGATTGGAGAAAGAAATGCAAATATTGCCTATTTATGCGTCGCTTTTGGCGATCTTGTTTGTAGTTCTCAGCATTCGTACGATTCGGCTGCGCCGTAAATTGCAAATTGCAGTAGGCGACCAGGCAAATCCGGAAATGCTAAGAGCAATGCGGGTTCATTCGAATTTTGCGGAATACGTACCGCTGGCGCTTTTCCTCGTCTATCTGGCGGAAGGAAGTGCAGCCTATCCCTGGCTGGTGCATGCACTTGGATGCAGCCTTTTGATAGGACGCTTATCGCATGCATATGGTGTAAGCCAACATCGGGAAAAATTTCAATACCGGGTCTTCGGCATGGCCATGACCTTTACGTGCATTCTTGGATCAGCGTCCTGGCTATTGTTCGCCTACATCAAATATTTTTATGCGTGATAAATAAAAGCCCCAGTGCTGGCTGGGGCTTTTACAGTAGCGCAAGTTAAAACCTGCCGGCCTGAAAATCCTGAATCGCCTGATGGATTTCAGCCTGCGTATTCATCACGAACGGGCCGTACCTTGCAACCGGTTCGTTTAACGGATTGCCTGCAACAAAAATAAACCGCGTCTCGGTTTGTGTTTCAAAACGAACGGCATCGCCCTTTGTCAAACTCACCAGTTCCCTGGTTTTCACTGGCAGTTTTTCGCCGTTGACCGCAAGCGCCAACTCGCCTTCATAGACATAGACAAAAGCATTCTGCTCGCTTGGAAGACCGTGTTCGAAACTTTGTCCGGTTCCCAGCAACACATCGAGATAAAGCGGATTGGTAGCTGGCTGAACGACAGGCCCGACAACATCGCCGACTTGCCCGGCAATGACTTTTATTTTCGCCCCATCGGGCAAGGTCACTTGCGGAATTTGTCCGGCATTGAATTCCTGATACTTCGGCTCACTCATTTTTTCCTTTGCGGGCAGATTCACCCACAACTGGAATCCACGCATCAGGCCCTGCTCCTGCTCGGGCATTTCGGAATGGACAATACCTCGACCCGCACTCATCCATTGGACACTTCCGGGAGTCAGCAAGCCCTCGTTGCCATGGTTGTCCTTGTGACGCATGCGGCCATCCAGCATATAAGTCACGGTTTCAAAACCACGGTGCGGGTGAGATGGAAAACCGCCGATATAGTCGCCGGGCTTTTCCGAGCCGAACTCA
>Ga0209812_10001725_pt1 | contig 14383 bp, 14 predicted proteins | sample JI71714BDNA_FD_187502 | JGI IMG/M metagenome (GOLD analysis project Ga0209812, IMG submission 187502) | Wastewater effluent complex algal communities from Wisconsin, to seasonally profile nutrient transformation and Carbon sequestration -... | ecosystem: Engineered > WWTP > Effluent > Algae...
TTTATTATCTCGTTCCGACTCAGCCCTTTTCCAGTCTGTTTGTAAGTTTCAGTTGTTAAGTTGAGGGCGTAATTGTAAAACCACCTAGTACAGCCAAAGGACTTTGCCAGCAGAACTGACTGCTCACAGGTCGGATAGATTCTGTACTTGAAGGCTTTTAGCATCTTGCTTACCAAACTACACTTGCTATGGTAAACTACACTCTTAGTAATGTCAAGCCGTCCTAAAGGACGGGGTTTTAGACCCAGTTTTTCGATAAGACATGGATAGAGGTACGAAAAACCAATCTTTTTGGCTCTCATCCCGATGCTAAAGTGCTGGAGATCGCGTCACAATTAGGACAACCTCATCAAGTGCGGGTGTTAGATATTGGCGCGGGGACGGGGCGTAATACTCTCCCCTTAGCCAGATTAGGTTATTATGTCGATGCAATTGAGTTAATGTCTCCCTTTGTCGAACAATTACAAAACACGGTAACAGAGGAAAAATTACCCGTAAGAGTGATACAAGGGGATATTCTTGATCCCTTAGTACGGATGCGGCCGGCCTCTTATCACTACGCGATCGCGTCTGAAGTCGTCACCCATTTTCGAGACTTAGATCAAGTACGACTTTTGCTGGCTAAAATGTGCGATTTTCTCTATTCGGGGGGCATATTACTTTTTAATACTTTCCTTAGCAAAGAAGATTATCAACCAGAGCCACTTTTACGAGAAGTCGCGCAATTAAGTTGGTCCAGCCTCATCACCCCCCAGGAATTGAGAGACGCGATCGAAGGATTACCCTTAATTGAGATATCGAATGAATCCGTGATAGAGTATGAACATCAACATCTGCCCTCCCATGCTTGGCCGCCGACACCCTGGTTTGAAACCTGGGCAACAGGGCGAGACGTAGTACCCCTAAAGCAAGGATATCCACCAATGGAATTACGTTGGATATTGTGTCGCCGTCTCTAAGTAAACTAAGCAAACAGAGTTAAACTAGACAATTGAGAGGATAAGCTCTGAGACATCGAATATTAGACATCTCCACAAACAACTGTAGGGTAGGCATCCGGGCTGCCATTGATCCGATGTTGAGGAGATATCTATTGCATAATCCTGAGAGTGCAAGCGTCTGAGCTCACGAGAAGATGCAAAGTCCATGTTTTTCAGCCGATCATTGCTCAAATTATAGAGTTCCCGTCGCGTTGGCGACTAATTTATGAGATCATGGCGAACTAAATTAGAGACATTGACGAACCTTTGGCCTCGTCAAGACACCCAGAAAAAACCGTTTCACCACGGTAATAATAATGAGATGGAAGACGGCACTTCTCCCCATGCCAATCTCCTTTTTATTTGGGAAATACAGCCACACCTATTAATGACAAATATGGTTCAATCTGCTGTTACGAATGAACACATCACCGCGTGGGTGCGAGGGTTACTATCGATCGCGTGGGCTGATGGAGTATTAGAGGAAGAAGAGAAAGAAATGATTTCTACTCTGACTCATACAGAATTAGCATCTCTGGCGTTAGAGGGGGAATTTACTCCCATTACTCCCTCAGAATTAGCCACAGTATTAGGACATGATCCCCATCTGGGCGAGAATTTCTTAAGAACAGGCTTAATGGTAGCCCTTGCCGATGGAATTTATTCAGTCTGTGAGGACGAATTATTACATCAGTATTGCCGCGCTTTAGGCTTGAAAATCAAAGAATTAGAGTCACTCTTACATAATTTAGAAATAGCCAAAGCCGCGGCAGAAAAAGCCGCCTCTGGAGAAATTCACGAACATCATGAACATCATCATATTGATGTGTTAAAACCCGTAAAAACTTGGTTAGATGCCTGGGATATTCACGATCCAAAGGTAGCTCATGTTGTTTGTAAAATGATACCTCCTCAATGTCCTTTTGAGCGAGACATTACAATATTTGGTCGGAAAATTGCCCATATTCCGCCCATGTGTAAAATTAATCCTCTTTACGAACAATTAATGGGTTTACGTTTCCGAGCTCTTTCCTATTTGGCCGACGAATGCCATGAGGATATCTCGGAATATTGTTAGTTTCCGAAGGAAGAAGGAAGAAGGAAGAAGGAAGAGGGAAGAAGGAAGAAGGAAGAGGGAAGAAGGAAGAGGGAAGAAGGAAGAGGGAAGGAGTGCGAGCGTCTCGCTCGCTAATGGTTTCGGCGCAAGCGTGCAAGATACTGGCACTCCGAAAACTCTCACAACCTATTTAGGATTGCTATATTCCCCATTACTCATTACCCATTCCCAATTCCCCATTCTCTATTACCTATTACCCATTACCTATTACCCATTACCCATTACCCATTACCCATTACCTATTAGCTAATTATGCAATTTATAGATCAAGCGGAAATTCAAGTAGAAGGCGGCAAAGGCGGTGATGGAATGATCGCGTTTCGCCGTGAAAAATATGTGCCTGCGGGGGGGCCGGCGGGCGGTAATGGTGGTAATGGCGGATCTGTTGTTTTAGTGGCCGTTGAGCGTCTGCAAACACTCTTAGATTTTCGATATAATCATCTTTTTAAAGGAGAAGATGGTAAACGAGGTGGCCCGAAAAATATGACGGGGGCTAATGGAAGCGATCGCGTTATAGAAGTGCCTTGTGGTACAATGGTTTATGATGCCGAAACCGATGAAATTATCGGTGATTTAGTCACACCCGGACAACTGCTTTGTGTTGCCAAAGGCGGTAAATATGGCTTAGGAAATAAGCATTTTTTAAGTAACTCAAATCGTGCCCCCGATTACGCGTTACCCGGATTAGAAGGCGAAAAACGTACCTTAAGATTAGAATTAAAGTTATTAGCAGAAGTGGGAATTATTGGTTTACCTAACGCGGGTAAATCAACATTGATTTCTTCCTTATCTGCCGCTCGTCCGAAAATAGCCGATTATCCATTTACGACGTTAATTCCTAATTTAGGAGTCGTGCGAAAACCCACGGGAGATGGAACAGTTTTTGCCGATATTCCGGGGTTAATTGAAGGTGCTCATACCGGTGCGGGTTTAGGCCATGATTTCTTAAGACATATTGAAAGGACAAAGTTATTATTACATTTAATTGATAGTACCGATGAAGATCCTATTGGCAATTATCATACGATTCAAGAGGAGTTAAGTGCCTATGGCCGAGGTTTGGTTGATCATCCCCAAGTTGTGGCCTTAAATAAGGTGGACGCGATCGATCTTGAGAGTGAAGATATCCAAGAATTAGTTAATCAGTTAAATCAAGTAACTGAGACTAAAGTATTTTTAATTTCTGCGGTTTCCCGTGTTGGTTTAGATGAATTAATGCAGGAAATTTGGCGTAAATTAGACGAAATGCAAGTGCAGGAAGAAACTCTTACGCCGTCTGAATTTTTTATCCCTGTCTAGGGGAGAAGCATTTGGGCGATTATCTATGAATAAGTACCAACATTTTGTCTCCAAATGCTTCGCCCTTTCACGGGTAAGTAAGGGCGGGTTTACCAGTATTTCTGATTGGTGGTGTATATCTGGGTGAACCCGCCCCTACTATATTGTTGGTATGAGAAACCGGGTTTCTTGACGATAAGAAATAAACCTGGTTTCTCTTGTTTTTTGGGGTAAGTCATTATCCCGTTAACTTAACCTTTTTTGAGTGATTTCTGCTTCCACCAACCCCCCATTGCCACTGCTAACCCGAAACCCGCGATCGTGATCGGTTCGGGAACGGATGCAGAGTCGCTCCCTTGATATTCATAGGTAAGAATGAAGTCGGAGTTAGTGAATATATTACCGTCATAAGAGCCTGTATTTGATGGCAAACCGTTGAGAGTGACTCCACCTGGTGTCTTAATGTTTAACGCGATCGTCTGCCCTTGACATCCACTTAATGCACTTAGTGTTCCCACATCCACGATCGTTGTCCATGCACTACCGGATTTGCTACTATTCAGATTTCCTGTGCTTCCATTCGCGATCGAGGTTTTTTGTGAATCTACCGCCAATTTTAATAATAAAGTGGGATCAGCTTTTAAGGTTGGTAAATTCACAGCAAAGTCCGCGTTAACAGAGGAATTTCCGGTGAAGTTAGAATTCCCTGAAGGAGTAATATTGATGTTGCTATTAACGGTTGAGTTCATAGTAATATAAACTTTCGTTAATTCTCCCAAAAGGGAATTAAATTTGGGGAGAAGCAGTTTGGTATTACTATTTAAGGGTTGATTATTGAGATTGATGGAGAATGATTGAGTCAATGTCACGGCTTCAACAGCAGGTGTCATCATCAAAAAAGATGTTCCTGTCAAGACAAGGCTTAATTTTTGGTAGCTATTCATGGTAATCACCTCTGATAATTATAAATTGAGTCCACCAGGGGTTTTAACCTCCGGGCGGGATGGCACTCGGCGAAAGGGTTTCATGGGGTGCATCTCATTTTGGCAAATATGTCTGTAGGGGCGAAGCATTCCGGCAGTAAATATCAAATTACAACTAATAACCTATATACCGGAATGCTTCGCCCTCTCTCTCTCTCTTCAAAACTGAGATGCACCCGGTTTCATGAGATGTTGGTAATGACAAGCCTTAAAAAGTCAGGCTTTTTTCTTAACCTACCTTTAGAAAGGATGGCTAAGAAGGGGATAATATTGCAGAAACGAATCTTTCGCGAAGGTAAATAATGAGGTAAATATCCAGACTGTATAGGCAATACTGACTGGTGCGTAAAGCGCTAAAATCCATTTGTCGTGATCTTCTTCTAAACTTTCCTCCCTTGTGATAAAATCGGCATAAAGTTGAAAGGATCTATCTCTGAGTTTATTAATGCCTGTTAACGCGACTAAGAGATAATATCCATCAAATTTGTTTAAGGGATTTAAGTTGAAAATTACGGTTAACAATGCGGCTGTCATTAGTAAATAACTACTATTATGTAACCAAGGAATTGATTTGGACAATAACAAAGTCACAAAGGCTACAGCCCATATTATTAATTGGACGATGATGCCCGCGGCGACGACTAACACTCTTTCTTTCCGTCGCACTAAACTATATTGATCGGTGGTGTTAGTGTAACCCCCTGGGATGAATAACATTAATAGTAAGCCGATTTCGGGAATGATTCCCCCATAGTGTTTTAAGGTTAAAGCATGACCAAATTCATGGCAAGTTACTACTAATGTTGATAATAAAATAAAGGTGATTGGTGTAATTAATTCTCCTGTTGTCCAGATTTCTTTACTGGTGCTAACGACTTCATCGGAAAACGCGAACCAAAGGGCGACGGATGTGGTGAAAAAGGCTAAGAGAAAAAAGCCAAATTGCCATGTCCAAATCCATCGAATTTTATCAATATTTTGGGTTAACCAATGATCGGGATTAATCAGGGGAATTTTTAGGGATAATAATTGCATTAAGGAAATTTGCCCTTTCGGTGGTTTGGGGGGTTCGGTTCCTTCTAGCATTCCTGTCGCAGCTAACATCTTTAATAGTGATTGTAATTCGTCTATGGTGATATCATAGTGATTTACTATCGCGGGAATGGGTTGTTTTCCGAGTTGGCAAATGATTTTTTTATCGAAGTCTTCGACTTGTAAACAGGTGATGTCTTTGGGGTTTCGCATTATCCAATAACCGTCGGGATGGGCTATCCATTCCACGATTTCTTTTAAGTTTGGACTATATTTCTTTTGAGGTGAGGCACGATCGCGTAACTCTTGGTTTTCTGGGGTTTCTTGGGGTTGTGGAAGGGGTTTTGGTGCTGAAAGTTGGTTTCTGGGAGAGGTGTTATCGGTAAGGGTGTTTTCAGCAAGGGGTTGAGGGTGAGAAACTGGGTTTTTTTCTTCTGAGAGAATGCCTAATGTTTCTAGTTTTTCGAGGAGTCTTGTTACAAAGTCTCTGGGGATAAAACCTAATTGTAGTTGACATCGTTGCCAAATTTGCTGCGCGGTGTATTGTCCGGTAAAATATTGTAACGCGTATCCTTCTCTGCCATCAAAATGATGTACTCTTTGAGAGGTTTTTCCACGCAAAATTATGAGTCCGGTTGTCCTCGTTTTATCTTCTATTTGCCACAATTCTTGGATGTCAGGAATTATGTAATTTGGATCGGTTTTTGAGTGTATTTTATCTGCTTTTGTCATAAGTTAAACCTTTATATTTTGTCGGGTGTGGTGCGCGATCGCGCTGTTGAGAGTCCGGGTAAGGCGAGTTCGTGTTTTTTCCAGTACGCGATCGCGCTGTTGAGAGTCCGGGTAAGGCGAGTCCCTGTTTTTTCCAGTACGCGATCGCGCTGTTGAGAGAGCCTCGGTAACGGAGCCGATGTTTTTTGTCTCCAGTAGCTGATCGCGCTGTTGAGAGAGCCTCGGTAACGGAGCCGATGTTTTTTGTCTCCAGTAGCTGATCGCGTGTCAACTTCAGACGCAAACCCATAAGAAATAGACATATAGCATTTTTAAATGAGATGTAAATGCAGGGCAGAGAGCCCGTCACAGGCAAGATGCCTGTGCCACAAGTTTTACTTCTGAAATGGAAACACTATATCCCAAAAATCTGGTCCCATGCAGGCAGGATGCCTGCGCCACAATGTTGGATGTCTAATGTGGCTTGTCGTCGAGTAACCCAGGGCGGGTACGCACCATCCACCGCCCCGATGAAGGGACTTTGAATATTCTTGTTTTGTCTGTCTCCAGTGCGCGATCGCGTTGTGGGCAGGGCTCCGCATTTGGAGACACAATCTTGGTGCTTATCTATATAGCATTTTTAAATGAGATGTAAATGTGGTACGGGCATCTTGCCCGTCACAGGCAAGATGCCTGTGCCACAAGTTTTACTTCTGAAATGGAAACACTATATATAGATATAGATGATCGCCCAAATGCTTCGCCCCTACTGGTGTATCTCACACGCGATCGCGTAGCATCGGCGCAGCCGAATCGCGATCTTTATTCACCCTATGAATGAATATGAACTTTATGAACTTTTTACCCCTTAAAAGTGAACTTTATGAACTTTCTCCCAAGGGAAATATGAACTTTATGAACTTTCTCCCAAGGGAAATATGAACTTTATGAACTTTTCACCGCTCAAAAGTGAACTTTATGAACTTTTCACCGCTCAAAAGTGAACTTTATGAACTTTTTACCCCTTAAAAGTGAACTTTATGAACTTTCACTGTCCCTAAATATGAACTTTATGAACTTTCACTGTCCCTAAATATGAACTTTATGAACTTTCACTGTCCTTAAATATGAACTTTGTGAACTTTTCGATCACTCCGGGGGTGGGGTGGGTAAGAGGGATAGAATCTTTTTCGCCCGGAGGCCAAGAATCCATGACCGTCTTACTTAGCCCATCCTCTTACCTCTGCCATAAGTCTCTGTCTCTTCGGTGACAATTGCCTCAAAAAATCCATCTCATCACCTTGATTATTTTTCTCCCGTCAGAGAAAAATACGGAAATGGGGGCTTTGAGTCGGATTTTGCCTTTTTGGGCTATATTCTCTCCAACGTAGACGACAAACTTAAATGGATATTAACATTTGTTCCGACTTAAGACCCCCCTTTTTTTTATAAAGTTTTTGTAAAGTTTTTTCGGACTTTTGTGAAGATTCTGTAAAGACACTATAAAGGGTATTGACAAAACGGATACTGTATGTAATAGCGGATTTGTTTCTTCTTCATCTCGGTTTTGATGGTGAAAGAGATATAAGAAAATTTAATAGGAAAAAATGTGTGTTTTTTGCGAAAGGCTGTCTATAATAATTGACAATGTTCATAGCCAGACTTCAAATTGACCCAGAATGTAAGCACAGTCAGCGTGCGTTCGCGTAGCGATGCCGTAGGCATCAGCCCCGAAGGGATCGCGCTTTAGCCCTTGGTTGAATGGGCACACTTCTGTCGGTCGTCGGGGTAGGGCAAAGCATTCGGTAGCACAGTTGTTGGTTTCCATGAGGTAACGGCTATGAGTTGGTTAGGTTTTGGTAAGAAAGGGCAACAGTCTCCGAAGTCTAAGGGGAAGAAAAAACGTTATCCCCGTAAGACGTTTATTTTGGAAGAGATTATTACGCCTTCTGTGATGTTTCCGGTGTTAAGCCATGATTCCAATCCCCTACAACATCTCCTAGACTCGTTACCACATTTGCATTTGGGGTTGATGGCGGATGGGGGGGCTTGTCCGGTTGCTCCGCCTACGGATGGGGACTTACCTCCTCTGATTCAGTTGGATTTTTTGGGGTTAATTGAGGCGCCTACGCCGACTCCGGGGACGGATATTAAAGGGTTGTTTGAGACTTTACCGAAAGGGGTGATCTTTCCTATTGATCCGCCGGGGAATACGCCCAAGGATTCTGATGTCGATCCCTCTCAGTTCGCGTTGACGGCTCAACCTTTGATTGGGATTATTGATACTGGCTTTAGTGGCAATAATTCTGATCTTAATCAGAGTCGGGTGACTTTGGGGCGCGATCGTGTCTCCAACGATGATAATCCCCTGTTGTCTGCGGGTGAGGGGAATGAACACGGGACCTTTATTGAGGGGATTATTGGCGCGAGTCGCAATAATGGTGTGGGGATTGATGGGATTAACGATCAGGCTCCGATGTGGGTAGGAAGGGCGATCGGTTCCGGTAAGTGGGCGGATTCCCTGGTTGAATTTGTGGATGCGGTGAAGAAGTCCGGCCAGCCGAATGGTTTAGTGAATTTGAGTTTGGATTTGACGCAACAAAATCCTGATGGGAGTGTGACTACGCGCTACGAGTTTACCCCAGAGGAACGTGCCGCGATCGAGTATGCGCGGCAGAATCATGTTTTGATTGTGGCGGCCGCGGGTAATGATGGCGGCGTGATGTCGGTTTTGGGGCAAGCTTCCCAGGAGTTTGACAATATTCTGACAGTGGGTGCGTCTGATGGCAATAATCGGGCGGCTTATTCGAGTTATGGCCGAGGTTTGGATATTATGGCCGTCGGTGGAACAACGGAAAATCCCGAATTATCGTTAACGGGCGATGGGGTGGGAACGATGGCGGGGACTTCGGTGGCAACGGCTAAGGTAACGGGAGCGGCTTCCTTGGTGTGGGCGGCGAATCCTGAGTTAAATTATCGCCAAGTGATTGAGATTTTGAAGTCTACGGCAAAAGATTTGAGTGATCCTGGGTGGGATGAGGAGACAGGGGCGGGGTTGTTGGATATGGTGGCGGCGGTGGAGAAGGCGAAGGCGACAACACCGCAAGAGTATGATGTACTGGCAACGGTAATTCCTGAAACTTGGAGTGGTGAAGGAAAGGTAACACCGTTAGAGCGTGCGAGCCAGACAATGGAAAACTTCCGGTTGCGAATTTGGCCTTCGGATGGCGTGAATCTGCGTAACAGTCCGAACTACAATGATCGTGGGCCAGTTTCTCTTCCCCAGAACACTTGGCTTAACTTTGATGCTTGGACGTGGGGCAGTGTAAATATCGATCCAGCAAACGGAAGACAGGATGCGTTGTATTACCGAACTTGGTATAACGGTAAAGCTTATTGGGTTCCCAGTATTTGGATTGATGGTTATCCACCAAGTCGTCCGCCACTATTGCCGCCTGTTGCATCTAATCCGAATACAGTTGCTTGGAGAGAAGCAATTGATGCTGAATACCAAGAGACCAAAAACTTGCTCGGTAATCCTATCAGTGATTACTTTGATGCTGCGCGATCCCCACAAGGTACAAGCGGGAAGTTCCGAAACTATCAGAATGGAACTATCCATTGGTCTCCTCAGTACGGTGCTGTTGCGATTTGGTATGACCTCCAACGTGAGTATACAGAATACAGTTCGCCCAATGGTTCTGGTGGCTGGCTAGGATTTCCCACCAAGCGTGAATATCCTTGGAATGGTGGGAAGCGGACTAATTTTGAGGGGGGCTACATTTTCTGGGATGGACAACGGGCGAAAGCTTATCCCTCTACAACGCAGGCAAATTCAACTCCGACTTCAGCTATTATTAATGCGGTTAATAAGGTTAATCCCGATCAATGGTACTACCGACCCCGCGACATTACGGGTGATCGAATTAACGAAACCTTCTGTAACTGGTTTGCCGCTGATGTTTTAGACCAACTAGGAGTTCCCATTCCCCGGAACGGCCCTAGTGCTGGCTCATACACTAAACCGCACCCAATTTACGGGACTAATACCCCCAACAAGCCCTTCGGTACTGACCAGCTACTTAATTTCTTTAATGGCGGTGGTAATGGGCTGTGGGAAAAAGTGAGTGCTGCGGATGCAGTATCTAGCGCCAATAACGGTCAAGTTGTGCTTGCCTCCAATGCGGGTCACATTGCTGTTGTTATCCCTGGGGGATCTGGTTCCAATGTGCGGATTGCCCAAGCTGGCGCGACAAATGGCAAAGATATGAGTGTAGACACCGGGTTTGGTTCACAAACTCGCTATTACTTCCGATATAAAGGGTCAGTGACTCCCAGTACAACGAGTAATAATTCCAACTCTTATTCACCTCCAGCAACACCCGGACAACAGCGACAGTACATTATCAAACCGGGCGATACACTAAGCGGTATTGCACAACGCGAACTGGGGAATGCTAACCGCTGGCGCGAAATCCAGAAACCAGGCGGTGGGACTTTTACTGAAGCTGAAGCGCGACAATTACGAGTTGGTCAATCAGTTTATCTGCCTGTGAGTTATCAAACTGGGACAGGTAATCCATCGTCTTCGATAACTTCCCCATCTTCTGCACCTAAAACCACTGGCTTACCTAAGAATGCAGCCAGTGCATCTATTCACTTCCGAAAGCAACCACCTAACAGCGCAGACTGTGGCCCATCAAGTCTTGCAATGACACTTTCAGCATTGGGAGTTACACCTTCTGATGTCTCTGGTGTCCGAGCCAAGATGCCAGAACTTAACAAGAGTCCTTGGACTGACTTTGACGAAATTGAGGGTGGAATCAAGAATTTTGGCAAATCACCGACTACGTTTCGCGACTGGACAAACTTTGATTCTCATTTAAGTCAGGGCCATCCTCTAGTAATGTTTGGCTTGTCAAGTCCGACGTGGGCTGCACAGTTTCCCGGAGGTCATCCAGGCTCTTATGTTGCACATTTTATTGCTATTTTGGGTAAGACAAACGATGGAAAATACATTGTTTGCGATCCTCTTTATAGCAAGCCCGTAGAAATGGATCGAAACCAATTGAAGGCTTTCATCCCGAACCAGACCTATTACTACCCGAACGGCGGTTCTTACAATTTTAATCCTGACCTGCCAGATGCAATTGCAGTTTTTTAGAAGAATCAAACGTGCGATCGTCATTTTGGAATCAGTCACAAAATGCGATCTCTTTTTTGGTGATGGAGAAGATTGATCGCCCTTTGCCCAAACAAAAGAAACCGGGTTTTTTAGATAACCTTTGCCTATACACCGATATCTTGTGCAAAAACCCGGTTTCTGAACCCCCAGGCGGACTCGGAGGCACGATCGCAATGTACGCAACTTCCGACAAATCAATCGGTAAAGTTTTAACAACGCTGACTGTTACCAATCGTGCCGACCAGTCTGCTGCTGTACGAGGATTCATTCCAACTGAGCAAATACGTTCCATCACGCTAGATAATGTTTTGGTAGACCAGGGTGCAACTACATTATGCTTGCCAGATGTTGCGATCGCCATTCCCTCGAAAACTAAACAGCCAATCGTGATCGGCTTTTATTGCTCTTTCTCAACTAAGCGCGATCGATCTTTTGGAATAAGTCAAAAAGTGCCCAAACAAAAGAAACCGGGTTTTTCAGATAACCTTTACGTCTTAACCGATATCTTGTGTAAAAACCCGGTTTCTAATCCGCCCCAAGCCGTATCGTTGGTTGGGGGATGGGGGAGGCGCGATCGTTTGTTGGGGGATGGGGAGCGCGATCGTTGGTTAGGATGGGGCACGATCGCTTTTTGGGGCGTTTTTGGGTAGAGGCTCCATCGTTTTTGGGGATGGAGTTTTTGGGGAGAGGCTCCATCGTTTTTTGGGGAGTTTTTGGGGAGAGGCTCCATCGTTTTTTGGGGAGTTTTTGGGGAGAAGCGCGATCGTTGGTTCGGGATGGGAGACGCGATCGTTGGGAGGGGAGTTTTTGGGGAGGGGCGCGATCGTTGGTTCGGGATGGGAGACGCGATCGTTGGTTGGGATGGGGCGCGATCGTTGGGAGGGGATGGAGTTTTTGGGGATGGAGTTTTTGGGGATGGGCGAGATCGTTTTTGGGGGGAGGCGAGATCGTTTGGAGGGGAGTTTTTGGGTAGAGGCTCCATCGTTTGGAGGGGAGTTTTTGGGGAGAGGCTCCATCGTTTGGAGGGGAGTTTTTGGGGGGAGGCTCCATCGTTTGGAGGGGATGGAGAGGTACGATCGTGCGTTGAGATATATATGATATTTCTACGGCACGCAGCGCGAACGGCGACCGCCGTCGCCGCGCCTGCGGCTATCGCTCTTTCTCCACCTAAGAAACCTGCTTTAATCGCTTGAGACGTTGTTCTCTAATATTACGTTCTAACATTTCAATCACCTCTTGTAACTCCAAACCGGCTAACTCCATATCTTGACAAGCACGATGGGCCTTCGCGAGAGTCTGCTTTACCTGTTGTGGATCGGGCAAAAAGGGTGTTTCGTTCATAATAAATTCCAGTCCGCTTTAATTTCTTGTGTACTACGTTCCAATGCGGGAACTCTGCTAGAGATACTAACAATCCTATCATCCAATAATGTTAACAGATCGGGAGTAGCCCTGGGCTGTGATTCCGCAATCCGCATTTGTAAGATAGACAGTTGAGAAAATCGTTGTTTAGCTTGCTCCGCGATTTCCGTCAGTTGCTCCAATGCGCCCAATGTCCTCTCCGTCTCTCCAAAACGCTCCAATAAGTCTAACTCAGTAGCCTTAGCTTCATCCACAATATCTAATAATCGTTGTTTAAAATCCCAAATAATTGCGCGACGCTCTGGGGGTAATTTGGCCATATTGTTATCGTGAATCAGTAACAGTAGGTATTATAGAGATAAAGTGTCCTCAATCATCCAGTTTTTGTGAAAGGGCTTTAAAAAGCGTGGCCTGTGCCCTATCGCTCTTTTGGGGATGAGAATCCCTATTGTTGGTTCGGGATGGGGAGCGCGATCATTGGGAAGGGAGAGGCCGTATCAGGCGCCGTATCGGGTTTTGGGGAGTTTTTGGAGAGAAACGCGATCATTTTTGGGGAGTTTTTGGAGAGATGCGTGATCATTTTTGGGGAGTTTTTGGGGAGATGCCGTATCGTTGGGGATGCCGTATCGTTTTTGGGTTAGGAATGTTTTTGTAGAGGAGCCGTATCGCTGTGGGCAAATTCAATTAAACTTCAGTAAAATGAGACAAAGCTATCTAAGCCTCCAAATCTAACTAACCATGCCAACTTTAACATTTGACAGCATTTTAGACGCGATCGAAACCTTGTCTGTAGACGAACAAACCAATCTGCTTGTTATCATGCACCGCAGACTTCGCGATCACCGTCGCACCGAAATAGCCGCGAACATTGCACAAGGAAAACAGGACTATCAATCTGGAAAAGTCTTTCGAGGTACAGTTGATGAAGCGATCGCGGAGCTAAATCGTTGAAAACTATCACTTTTACTTCATCTTTTAAACGTGCCTACAAAGCCCTCATCCGTAAACACCCGGAGCTACAACCCAAAGTTGAAGCTGTCTTGAGAGTTTTGGCAGAAAACTCTTTCGAGTCATCACTGCAAACACACAAACTTAAAGGTCAATTAGCTGGCTCTTGGGCTTGTACTGTGGAATATGACTGTCGGATTGTATTTGATTTTGTTAAAAATCCAGAGTTGGGAGATGAAGAAATTCTCTTGCTCGACATTGGCAGTCCTGATGAGGTGTATTGAAAATGCTGGCTTCTGGGATCGCCTTTTTCTATCTGCTATAGTCAATAGCGATCGCGTTTTGGGGATGAGAAGACCGTATCGCGCTCTGCCCAAACCCAAGAAACCGGGTTTTTTCGAGCCCCTTTACCTAGACACCGATATCTTGGCAAAAACCCGGTTTCTCAACCGCGCTCTGCCCAAATCCAAGAAACCGGGTTTTTTCGAGCCCCTTTGCCTAGACACCGATATCTTGGCAAAAACCCGGTTTCTCACGAGAGCGCGATCGCGGGTTGGGGGATGGGAGTTTTTGGGGAGAGGCCGTATCGTTTTTTGGGGCGTTTTTGGGGGGAGGCGCGATCATTTTTGGGGAGTTTTTGGAGGGGGGCCGTATCGTTGCTTGGGGGATGGGGGGAGCGCGATCGTTGGGAGAGGAGGGGGTTTTTGGGGAGAGGCGTGATCGTTGGGAGGGGATGGAGTTTTTGGGTAGAGGCCGTATCGTTTGGCGGGGAGTGTTTGGGGGGAGG
>Ga0209812_10001727_pt1 | contig 14368 bp, 14 predicted proteins | sample JI71714BDNA_FD_187502 | JGI IMG/M metagenome (GOLD analysis project Ga0209812, IMG submission 187502) | Wastewater effluent complex algal communities from Wisconsin, to seasonally profile nutrient transformation and Carbon sequestration -... | ecosystem: Engineered > WWTP > Effluent > Algae...
TTGCGATTGCTCTAAAACCTGCAAGTACCGATTGTTTAGTAATCCCAGTTCTGCAATATGGACCGCCAGTGATGCTAATAAGTTTATCATGGCAGGTAATTTCGCTTCGTCGACAATTGGAATATCAGCCAAGGCAGCCAAATAGTCGCTTTCTGCAAACCCTGCTTGTTGTGCTTGGTGTTTAAAAAAATGCTCATCAGGCGTTTGTAAAAAAAACTGCCCCATAAACAAATTTGCCACATGTTTGCCTTCTAACATAATTGGCGTAGCACAATCGGTTAAGCCATTGCGACAGCGATAAAGTGAGTAATTTTTTCCTTGCTGCAATTGCAGCGCTAATTCACGATCACTTTCTAAACACCCCTGTAATGTTGATGGTGCCTGACGATGAAATTGATGACAAGCGCGTTGCCAAGGGGAGGAGGCTAAAACCTTTCCTTGCAAATCGACTAAGGCGATTGGTATTTGTAATACCTGTAAAAAACTATCGAACAAGGTGGAAAGGCGGCCAAAATCTACATTGGCCAAAACTTGGTGTGTGGTAAGCGTTTTTTGAGCAGACAAGGCATTGTTCCAATCTGCCGTCAGGGGATCGAACATTTGGATCAGGTTCGCTTCGCGATGTAAATGCGGTGCCTTGGAACTCATAATGGCATTATTCTGGCTAGCATCCTTGCTTAAGCTTACTCCATTTTTTTTAAAAAAATAGTGCGCTGCAGTATTATTTATGACGTTGTTGTAGCACTTTGATCACGTCATTTAATTCCAGTTTCTGGCTACGTAACAATACCAGTAAATGGAATATAAGGTCTGCTGCTTCATTGGCCAATTCTTCTTTATCACCGGCCATAGCGGCCAGTGCTGATTCAACCCCTTCTTCACCGACCTTTTGGGCAATCCGTTTCACGCCGCGTGCAAACAAACTCGCGGTATAACTGCTTTTCGGATCAGCACCTTCACGGCTTTGAATCACTTGCTCCAGCTCATACAAAAACGCTAATTGCGGGCTGTTGGCGCCATTATCGTGCCAGCAGGTTTCCGTGCCAACATGGCAGGTGGGCCCTTGCGGCATAGCTAATACCAGCAAGCTATCGGCATCGCAGTCGCTGTCGATGCTAACGAGCTGTAAGGTGTGGCCTGAGCTTTCGCCTTTGGTCCATAAGCGCTGTTTGCTGCGGCTAAAAAAGGTGACATTGCCGCTATCCAGCGTTTGTTGTAGGGCTTCCGGATTCATATAGCCCTGCATTAATACTTTACCCGAGATGGCATGCTGCACTATCGCCGGTAGCAGTTGAGTGTCGGGCCAGCTTAGCTGGTTGATTTGTTGTAGATTCATATTGAACTCTCAAAAGTGAGTGTGCGCAACACCGACACTACACGCAAAGACGCCGTGAATACATCCCTGTAGGCTCCTCTTTGGCATCCATGCCAAAGACGCTTTGCTTAGCAGTGTCGGTGTTGTGCTCGATACATAGGTGTAGTAAACGGGATGAGCAAACGCGGATGTACTTTTTTCTGTGACCGTTGGAGGCCATGGATGGCCGGACAAATTCGTCTGGAACGAATTTGGATAGCCTCGCTGGCCCCTCCATGGGGTAAATGTCATGGATGACATTTACAATCGAGCCCCATGGATGGTTTACGGCGTGTCACAGAAAAAATGTACGTAGTGTTTGCGTGTTCTATGCACCTAACTGTACCACTATGGCCTGATACTAATCCCATCCGCAATTAACTTCGCTTTTAGCTCGCTAATTTGAATAATGCCCTTATGAAATACACTGGCTGCAAGCGCACCATCCACATCAGCATGCTGAAACACCTCAGTAAAGTGTTGCATGGTACCGGCACCGCCGCTGGCAATTAATGGCACCTTGCACAGATCGCGAATGGTTTTGAGCTGCGCGATATCATAGCCCTGACGGACGCCATCCTGATTCATACAGTTAAGTACAATTTCACCGGCCCCTAAACGCTGTACCTCGCTTACCCAATCGCGGGTTAGCCACTGGGTTTTTTGGGTGCGCGTTTCATCGCCAGTAAACTGGTATACCTGATACTGGCCAGAGGCCACATCAAAAAAGCTGTCGATACCAATCACCACACATTGCTGACCAAAGGTAGCATGTAAATCGGCAATTAATTGCGGATTACTCAGCGCCGGGCTATTAATGGAGATCTTATCGGCACCCATTTCCAGAATTCTTCCTGCGTCGGCCACCGATTTAATGCCCCCTGCCACACAAAAGGGGATATCAATCACTTCGGCAATCCGACGCACCCAGCTTTTATCCACCACGCGGCCATCGCTAGAGGCGGTAATATCATAAAACACTAACTCATCGGCACCGGCTTCAGCGTAACGCTGGGCTAGGGGCACGATATCGCCAATAATTTCATGGTTACGAAATTGTACGCCTTTTACTACCTTGCCATCGCGTACATCTAAACAGGGAATTAACCGTTTTGCCAGCATGCTATGGCCTCCTCTAGCGTAAATTTGCCTTCCAACAGTGAGCGACCCAAAATGACGCCCGCTACGCCAGAGCCGATTAAGGCTTGAATATCACTTAGCGCGCCAATACCGCCGGAGGCTTGCCAGGCGAGTTGTGGATAGGTTCTACACAGTTCACGATATAGCGCCACATTAGAACCGCTTAAGGTGCCATCTTTACTGATATCGGTGCACAGTACATGTTTCGCCCCGGCAGCGATATAGCCATCAAGCACTTGTTCGAGTGTGACACCAGACTCCTCAATCCAGCCATGGCTGGGTAAGGTTTTTTCGCCCTTGGCATTAATCGCCACATCTAACGCCAGCACGATACGATCGCCACCATACTGTGAGATCCAGCCTTGTACCAACTCGGGTTCACGAATCGCTAAACTGCCAATCACCACCCGGCTGGCACCCGCGGCCAGTAAATCTTTTACATCTTGCTCGCTGCGCACGCCACCGCCAACTTGGATCTGTAACGGTGAGTTTGTCATCAATTCTGTTAATAAGTTTAGCTGGCGCTTAGTGGCATCCTTAGCGCCCGATAAGTCCACTACATGTAAAATAGGCGAGCCGGCTTGAGCGTAGCGATCGCGTAAGCTGACTGGGCTAAAGTCATACTCGGTGGTTTTATCATAAGCGCCCTGATACAGACGCACGACCTTGCCATCAATTAAATCTATCGCTGGGATAATCACAGCTGCCACTCCAAAAAGTTGTGTAATAAACGTGCACCAACCTTGCCTGAGCGCTCTGGGTGAAATTGCGCACCGGCCACATTATCTTTGCCAATTACCGCCGCAAAATCAGAGCCATAATGGCACTGCGCTAAGCTATATTGGCTGGGCAGTACCGCAAAACTATGCACAAAATACAGGTAGTCCTGCTCGGTAAAGCCGCGCATTAGCGGGTGGTTACTAATGCTATGTAGCGTATTCCAGCCCATATGCGGTAAACGCAAACCCGCGGCATTTAGTGGCGCGACTTCGCCGGGGATTAAGCCTAAACAAGCAACATCCCCTTCCATACTATGTGCAGTCAGCATTTGCATACCTAAACAAATGCCAAGCACTGGCTGAGTTAAGCCTTGGAGGGTGCTAATCAGTTCACGCTCGGCTAAATTTGCCATAGCGGCTTTGGCGCTCCCTACACCCGGTACAATCACCCGGTTAGCGGCTTTAATAACGGCCGCGTCGCGGCTTATTACCGGCTCAGTGCCCAGGCGTTTTACCGCAAAATACACCGAGCTGATATTGGCACAGCCGGTATCCACAATCACCAGTTCCGCCATTACAGCACTCCTTTAGAACTGGGTAAGGCTTCACCGCTTACGGTAATCGCTTGGCGTAAGGCGCGGCCAAAGGCTTTAAATAAGCCTTCCACTTTATGGTGTTTATTGCCTTCAGTGATGCTGAGGTGTAGCGACATTAACATGGCGTCGCTTAAGGAGCGGAAAAAGTGCGGTACCATCTCCAGTGTTAAGCCACCGACTGCGCCATCGCCCAGTTCGCCATTAAACACAAACAGCGGGCGGCCAGATAAATCTAATACACACTCGGCGCGGCATTCATCCATGGGTAGGACAAAGCCAAAACGGTTAATCCCGCGCTTGTTGCCTAACGCTTGTTTAAGCGCTTGACCCAGTGCTAAGGCGGTATCTTCGACACTGTGGTGATCATCGATATGGTAATCGCCGGTTACCTTTACCTGCAGCGAAAAGCCGCCGTGGGTGGCAATTTGCTCCAGCATATGATCAAAGAAACCAACGCCAGTGCCAAAGTAATTGTTTCCGCTATTATCCAGATCTACGCTGATTTCAATATCGGTTTCACGGGTAGTGCGGCGCACTGTGGCTTTTCGACCGCGACTCAGCAGGCGCTTGGTGATTTCGGCCCAGCCCAGTGTATCGCGATTATACTGAAACGATGGCAACCCCATATTTTCAGCTAGCTGCACATCGGTTAGCCGGTCGCCAATCACATAGGAATTGGTAAAGTCGATTTTGCCTTGTTGCAGATAGTCTTTAACCAGACCAAGCTTGGGCTTGCGGCAGCTGCAGTTATCACTGTCAAAGTGCGGGCAAATCAGCACATCATCAAACTGGATCCCTTGCGAGGTAAGCAACTGCATCATCTTGTTATGCGGTGCATCAAAGGTGTCACGTGGAAAGCTACTGGTGCCCAGGCCATCCTGATTGGTCACCATCACTAAGCGATAACCGGCGGCCTGTAGCTTTAACAGCGCTGGGACTAACCCCGGCTCATAGGCCAGTTTTTCTAGGCTATCCAGTTGCTTGTCAATTGGCGGCTCTTCCACCATGGTGCCGTCGCGATCGATAAATAAAATAGGTTGGCCACTCATGCGCTTGCTCTCTTTGTCGTGGAAAAATAGGTCAACATGGATTGTTGTAAACGCTGCATCTCATCTGGGTTACCAATTGAAACACGGACTACTTCAGTTAAACCTAACTGGCTAGATTGATTGCGGATCAAAATCCCTTCGGCGATTAATGCCTGCACACACTCAGCGGCATTAGTTACCTGTAGCAGTACATAATTAGCATTACTTGGCCAGATTTTGACAATCCCCGGCAGTTGTGAAGCAAAGGTGCTGAAGTCATTACGTAATTGATTAATGATAGTCACGCTTTGTTGCATTTGGGCGATACCCTTAGCAGATAACGCCTGTGCGGCAATTTGTGCTACTGGCTCGGCAATCGGATAAGGCGCAATCATCTTTTTCAGGGCATTGATAATATCGGCTGCGGCCAGCGTAAAACCACAGCGCAACCCCGCTAAACCAAAAGCTTTAGACAGGGTACGCAACACAACCAAATGCGGATAGCGGCTTAGCAGCGGCACAACTGACGCCTCAGGCGCAAATTCAATATAAGCTTCATCCACCACCACCAGCGCTTTATCCTTAAAGTGCTCGAGTACCGCAATAATATCTTCGCGCGGGATCAGATCGCCAGTGGGGTTATTCGGGCTACAAATAAACACTAGCTTGGGGGTGGTGGCGAAAATACCGGGTAAATCCAGTCGCTCGCTGTCTTTAAGCAGAACTTTTGTTACTGCGGTTTGATTGCTTTCAGCACTAATGGCATACATGCCATAAGTCGGCGGGCAAATGGTAATGCTATCTTGCTTGGGCTCGCAGAAGCTGCGAATGAGTAGCTCAATGCCTTCATCGGCACCGCGGCTTACCAACACCTGCTCTGGTGCTAAACCGGCATAAGCTGCATAAGCATCAATCACCGCTTTAGGCTGACACGATGGATAGCGGTTAAAACAGCCATCCAACTGATAAGCTGGGGCTAAGGCATTTTCGTTAGCATTAAGCCATACCGCACCGCCACTCATGCTGCTGCGAGCAGAGGCGTAAGGTACGATGTCTTGCACCAGTTGCCGGGCCAGCGTGTTTACTGAGTTGCTTGAATTATTGGCATTGTTGGCAGTTGTCATTACAAACCTCAACCTTGTTATTGGTTTTAACTATTTCGTCAAACTAATCGCGTTAGTCGTTTACTTAATTCTTCACACTCTGCTCAAGTGCCGCTAAACGCAGTCGCACAGCATTTGCGTGCGCTTCTAAACTTTCTGCTTCGGCCAAGGTGACAATTGCAGGGCCTATATTCCGCATGCCCGTTGCTGATAGCTGTTGTACGGTAAAGCGCCGATAAAAATCGGTTAGCGATAAGCTCGACACGGTGCGGCTATAGCCATAGGTTGGCAGCACATGGTTGGTGCCACTGGCATAATCGCCAGCCGATTCAGGTGTCCATTCCCCTACAAAAATACTGGCGGCACTATCAAATTGTTCGGTAAGCTCTTGAGCGCTGCGCGTTTGCACAATTAAATGCTCTGGCGCATAAGCATTTGTTACTGCCACGGCAGTAGCTAAGTCTGCTGTTAAAATGGCTCGGCTATGTGAGAGTGCTTTTGCTGCAATAGCACCACGCGGCAGGGCTGCTAATTGCGCAGCGAGTTGAATTTCTACGTTATCCAACAGGGTACTGCTGTCACTAATTAAGATTACTTGTGAATCTGGTCCATGCTCAGCTTGCGATAGTAAATCAGCCGCGACAAAAGCCGGGTTGGCTTCGGCATCAGCTAACACCAGCACCTCAGAAGGTCCAGCTGGCATATCAATCTGTGCGCCTTTGGCATCTTGGCTGACCTGTTGTTTGGCTTCTGTCACAAAGCGATTGCCAGGTCCAAAAATTTTATCGACTTTGGTAATGCTCTCGGTGCCATACGCCAGGGCAGCTATCGCCTGAGCGCCACCAATAGTATAAATTTCGGTAATGCCACACAGCTGAGCGGCATAGATAATTTCAGGCGCAATATCGGTTGCATAAGGCTTGCCTGGCGGTGTAACCAACACCGCGCGTGGGCAGCCGGCTAATTGGGCAGGTACACCTAACATTAACACCGTAGAGGGTAATGGGGCGCTGCCACCAGGAATGTATAGGCCGACGCTATTAATTGGGCGGCTTTTTAGCTGGCAAATTACGCCTGCGCTGGTTTCAACTTCAATATCACGGGGTAATTGCGCCGCGTGAAATTTACGAATATTGTCATAAGCCAGTTCTATAGCGGCTTTACGCTCTGGTTGCAGTAAATCCAGCAAACGTTGTTGCTCTTCTAGGCTTAACCGAAGCGGGTTTTCGGGCAGTTGGTCAAATTGCTGACTAAAGCGCTGCAGAGCCGCATCACCTTCTTGTCTTACTGCCGCAATAATGGCTTGCACAGTTGGCGTTAACGCGGCTGAGTCTGCTAATGCAGGTCTTGCTAACGCGGCTTGTTGCCCTGCTTGATCCAGTTGATTCCAGTTAAAGCGCTGCATGTGTTACTCCATCATCTTTTCAATGGGTAATACTAAAATTGAACTTGCACCCAGCAGCTTTAATTGTTCCATGGTTTCCCAGAACAAGGTTTCACTGCTAACTACATGAATGGCGACCATTGCATCGTTGCCTACCAACGGCAATAGCGTTGGATTCTCGGCACCGGGCAATAGGGCAATTACTTCGGTTAGTTTAGCGCGGGGAGCGTGTAGCATAATGTATTTGCTTTCGTTGGCTTGCATTACACCCTGAATGCGCGGCATTAACTTATTGATCAGTTTCAGATGCTGGGCATCGTTTAAACCTTTACGTTGAATCAGTACCGCTTTACTGCGATAAATGACTTCGGCTTCTTTTAAGCCGTTAGCCTCAAGCGTTGCACCGGTAGAAACCAAATCACAGATAGCATCGGCCAGACCTGCGCGCGGGGCGACTTCAACCGAACCGGTTAGCATCACTACTCGGGCATTTACGCCTTGTTGCTTTAAATAACGGGTTAATAATCGCGGGTAGGTCGTAGCAATGGTTTTGCCTTCTAAACTGCTGGCACCTTGGTACTCTTCTTCTTGCGGTACGGCAATTGATAGTCGGCAACCGCCAAAATCTAGCCGTGCCAACACGTCATACTCAGCAGATTCATTATCAATTTGCCGTTGTAACGAGACTTCTTCTAATACGTTTTCACCGATGATGCCTAAATCACAGACGCCATCCATCACCAAACCTGGGATATCGTCGTCGCGCACCCGCAGAATGTCGATGGGCATATTTTCGACATGCGCAATTAAGCGTTGCTCCCGCAGATTGATTTTCAAGCCACAGCTGGTTAACAGCGCTTGTGATTCTGTGGATAAACGCCCAGATTTTTGCATACCGATACGTAATCTTTTACTTTCAATCGCCGGACTCATTGGTTACTCCCAAAATACTTATCATTTAAAAACAAAAAACCCCGTGGCTTGGCCTGCGGGGTTGGTTGTAACAAAGTCCACCGGAGGCCAAGACAATAGCCCTCCGCCTAAACCGGAAGGCTAGGTGATATGATGGTGGTGCTGTGTTACGCTTACGTTATTCTTCATAAAAGTGTTCAATAAAAACCTTACTTAATTGCTATACAAGTTACTCTGGCTGGCGCAAAAGTGCAATAATTAATTTTATAGATTTAAAATTCATATAACTTTATGTTGATATTAATCAATTACTTAGATTTTCTATTGGGTTGTGATTAAGATAAAAGTTGTGTGTCCAGTACTCAGTAAATATTTGGCTGGTTAAATAGTATTCATGTTGTATAGTCATTGTAAGGGCTTTAGTTTGCCAAGATACCGCCGATAATAGATAAAAGCAGCGTAACTAAAGGAGGTAGCCGTGGACATTTTTATGCCTTTTATCCAACGTACCCCGGGCACGCCAATAGAACAAGATCCGAAAATGGTCTTACCGGTTTTTAAAGAGGCACGTTTAGAGCCACTTAAACGGCATGAGCAAAAGTACCTTATTTTACGCCGATTTGCTCAGCGTAAGCAGGCTAATGGGGACTTTCCAGCAGCGCCGTATACCACGCCTGAAGCAGAGCAACGGGTTGATAAAGACGGCCATGTTGATATTTTTGTTTAAAACAATATGGCGTTTTCTCTGCATTTTTAGATAAACAAGGCATAATAGACGCCTTTTTTGGCTCTGCTTAATGCAGTCAGGTAATAGATGATACCCATAATAACATACCATTTAGAACGCCTAAAAAGGGCTCGCTGCGTTGCTGATCTCGTTTGGCTAGGTAGCGTTAATTTGGGTAATCCTCAACGTACGTCGACAATTGGCATCCATGATGAATACTAAATCAGCGAAAGCGTTTGCCGAAAATGGCACCTTAGCTCAGCAGATACCCGGCTTTAAGCCACGTGCTGCGCAATTAGCGATGGCCAATGCGGTGGAGAAAGCCATTAAGCAAGATGGGGCCTTGGTAGTCGAGGCCGGTACCGGTACGGGAAAAACGTATGCTTACTTGGTGCCTGCTTTGCTATCAGGCAAGAAAGTAGTGTTATCAACAGGCACTAAAAACTTGCAAGAGCAGTTGTATTTTCGAGATTTACCGACCGTTTTGCAGGCGTTGGCGTTGCCTATTACTATTGCGTTGTTAAAGGGGCGCGCAAATTATCTGTGTTTGTTTCGATTAGAGCAACATTATCAACATGTCCCAGTAGCGGATCCTCAACTTATTGCTGATCTCAATTTAATAAAAAAGTGGTCAACTGAAACGCAAAGTGGCGACATTGGCGAACTCACCTATATCGCGGAAGATTCAAAAGCGCTGCCTTTTGTGACCAGTACAACAGATAATTGTCTTGGAAAAGACTGCCCAGTGTTTGAAGATTGCCATCTGTTAAAAGCACGCAAAGAGGCACAAGGTGCCGATTTGGTGGTGGTTAATCATCATCTGTTTTTTGCCGATTTAGCGTTAAAAGATACCGGGTTTGGTGAATTATTACCGGATATGGAAGTGGTGATCTTTGATGAAGCACACCAAATCCCGGATATTGCCAGTGAGTATTTTGGTGAACACTTTTCTACCCGTGTTTTACAAGACTTGTGCAAAGATATTGAATTGGTGGGCAAGGGCGAGTTAAAAGATGTTATCCAATTAAGCAAGGCGGCAGATAAAGTAGCCAGTTTAACGCGTGATTGGCGTTTGCAATTTGCTGCTGATCCTAGCCGGGGGAATTGGCGACAAGCATATCAAAAACCGGCCATGCAAACTGCCATAACCCGAATTAATGATGCGTTAGATATGCTGTATCAAATTGTTAAAAGCAGTTTGGGACGAAGCCAGACATTAGACAGTTGTTACGAGCGTTTAGCGCAGTTAAAAAGTCAGCTAGTAAAATTGTTGCAAGTGGAACAAACGGGCGTAAGTTTGTGGTTTGAAACCACTAAGTTGCATGTTGGGTTGCATTTAACGCCACTGAGTATTGCCGATAAATTTCATAAATTGGTCTTTGCAGAACAGCGCAGCTGGATCTTTACCTCTGCGACCTTGTCGGTAGATGAAGGGTTTAGCCATTATCAACAGCAAATGGGCTTAACCGGCGCCGATACGTTATTGCTAGAAAGTCCTTTTGATTACGCTAAACAAGCGTTGTTATGTGTACCACGTTTTATGCCTGAACCTCATGAACCCGCCATGGCCCATGCACTGCTGACTATGGCTATTGAGTTAATTACTGCGAATAACGGTCGTTGCTTCTTTTTATTTACCAGCCATCGTATGTTACAAATGATGGCAGCAACCTTACCTGAACAGATTCGGCAACCCGTATTAGTGCAAGGCACAACGGGGAAACGATTATTATTAGAGCAGTTTGTACAGTTAGAGAATGCTGTACTGCTTGGTACGGGCAGTTTTTGGGAAGGTGTGGATGTGCGAGGTGATACGCTAAGTTGTGTCATTATCGATAAGTTACCCTTTGCATCACCCGACGATCCTTTGCTACAAGCACGTAGCGAGGATTGTGCTATGCGCGGACAAGACCCCTTTGCCGAAGTGCAATTACCGCAGGCGGTGATTACCTTAAAACAGGGGGTAGGGCGCTTAATCCGTGATGTTACCGATCGCGGCGTGCTGGTGATATGCGATAATAGATTAGTGACTCGGCCTTATGGCGCCACCTTTTTAAAGAGCTTGCCGCCAATGCGCCGAACTCGGGATTTGGCTGCAGCCAGTGCCTTTTTAAAACAGTTGCAACAAGGAAATACATGATTTTTTTAGCTTTAGATACCTCTACCGAAGCCTGTTCCGTCGCACTTAGTTACAATGGTCAGGTGTTGGCGCTTGATGAAGTCTGCCCGCAACAACACAGTAAACGTATTCTGCCGATGGTGCAGCAACTCTTAGCCGATGCCGGCATTGGTTTACATCAGGTAAACGGGATTGTTTTTGGCCGCGGACCAGGAAGTTTTACGGGGGTGCGTATTGGGGTATCCGTTGCGCAAGGTCTCGCGTTCGGTGTAGATATACCGCTGTATGGTGTTTCAACCCTCGCGGCTATGGCCCAAGCAGCAGCGCAACAACATGCCGCAAAACACGTTATCGCGGCTATTGATGCTCGCATGGCAGAAGTGTATCTGGCGGTATACACCCTGAATACAAAGGGTGTGATGCAGGCTTCTACCCCCGAGGTTGCGGCAAAACCAGCAGCATTACCTTCATCTATTACTCATTTGCAATTAGATCCGAGCGTTATTGGCGTCGGTACGGGCTGGCAAACTTATCGTGATGCGTTAAGCTTATTAAACCCTGCCACTATTGCATCCGATATTTTATACCCATCCGCCCAATTTATGCTGCCTTACAGTCTTGATGCGTGGCAACATGGTCAGTTTGTGGCAGCTGAGCACGCCGAGCCCATATATGTACGCGACGAAGTAACTTGGCAGAAACTCCCCGGCCGTTAGTTATCCACACGACTCCGGTACCGATGCGATGCTTTGCAGAGTTATCCACATGACTCCGGTACCGCTTGAAGTTATCCACACGACTCCGGTACGGATGTAAGGGGTTGCATGACATCTGTGCGGTTATATCTACAGTGTGTCGGTTTAGGCTCTAACATTAGAGACGTAATGAGGCAACATAAACATATAGTTGTATTGGGTAAGGTAAAAGCGCTGGCAAAAGTGAAACAACTTTGTCTATAATTACACCACTATTTATTGAGTACGTTGGCCCATGAGTATTAACGCCAGTAACATCATTAATCCAAGTAGTTTGCTGACTCCGGCGACAAATCGGCCGCAGCCAGCGCGCGCAGTTGTGCCAGAGAAAGAGAGCTCGGTTAATCAAGCTGCTGGCATTCGGATTGATCGTGATGTTATTCAGCGTTTAGATATAGAGCGTGAGGCGCAACAAACGCAACAGTTTGTGCGTGACTCCTCGCGTGAATCAGCGCGAAACGGTTCTGAGCAAAACAATGAACGTGCTATTGCTGCGTATCAAAGCTTGCAAAATGAACAGCGTCGTAGCGAAGTTCAAGCCATGCTTGGTGTTGATTTATACGCTTAAAGTTTTTTTATACTCCTACGTTTTAGCCGCATGCTTTATTTGTCCAGTTTGCTTGTTCAGTTTGCTCATCCAGTGTATTAATCTTGTTTCATTACCCCTTCATTTCTTCTTAGTAAGCTAACTTTGGGCAGGTGTATTGGCAGCATGCTTTCTTACAATGGGCTCTCTACTAATAGGCTTTTTTACTGCAAACGCTTATAGCTGGGTTTATACAGCGAGGGTAATGCCTTCAGCTAGGTATATAGCCGTGTTTAATCCGCTTATGCTTTTTCGTCTTCTACTCTTACCCTGAAGCGTCATAAATAGAGGGACATCAAGTCAGACAAGTTGTTTGCTGGTTTTGTGCTGAACTGTTCCTATTAGTTTACGTATAACGAAAGAATAGCCAAGGAGTGATCATGTCTTCGACCATTTTAATTACCGGTGCCAGTTCAGGCATTGGCCGCGAAACGGCGTTATATTATGCAAAGCAGGGGTGGACGGTTTATGCTGTTGCACGATCAGCGGATAAATTAGCAGACGTAGCCGCGCAGTTTCCTAATACCATTGTGCCGGTAAGTTTGGATCTCACTGACACCTTAGCGATGCAGCGTTGGCAGCAAAGTTTGCCAGCAAGTTTCAACTTTGATGTGGTACTACTAAACGCAGGTAACTGCGAATATGTCGAGGCAACGGATCTTGATCTTGCCGCGTTTGAACGTACCTTCGCCATTAACTTTCATGCGGTTGTCGCGAGTACTAAACTCTTGCTACCTATGCTAAAAGCAGGTAACACCTTAGCTATTGTGAGTTCGATGGCACATTTTTTTCCATTCACGCGCTCAGAAGCCTATGGTGCCAGTAAAGCCGCAGTAAGTTATTTTACCGAAAGTTTGCGGGTTGATTTAGCACACACGGGGATCAAGGTGTGCTTGATTGAACCCGGTTTTATCGATACCCCGTTAACGCAAAAGAATGATTTCGATATGCCATTTTTAATGCCGGTGGCAAAAGCGGCCGAACGTATATTCAAGGGAATTGAGGCAGGTCAGTTGCGTTTACGTTTTCCCAAACGCCTTGGGTATCTGCTTAACGTCTTGAGTTGCTTGCCCTATGGGTTACGCTCATCACTGGCGGCAAGGATGAAGCAAACATGACAGCCTTAAAAACTAAGATCCCTTGGCGATCATTAATCGGTTTCGAGTTATGCTGGTTTTTATTAGTGTTTTTTCAACAATTACTGTTTTGGCCAGTATTCCTTTATCTGCTGTACGGTTTATGGCAGTTACCCTCTAGAAATGCGCAAATAGCCGTGTTGCTGACTGCGATTTTAGGTATTGCCGTTGACAGTATCATGGTGGTCACAGGTGTGTTGAGTTTTGCACAGATGGCGTGGTTGCCTTTATGGTTTTTATTACTATGGGCCATTTTTGCCTTAGCGCTGGTTGAAGTGATGAGTAAGTTCTTAACCCATCCAGGCATCGCCTTTGTTGTTGCAGGTGTAGGTGGACCTTTATCTTATATTGGTGGTGCGGCATTGAGTGACGGCATAATGAGTTTTCCCGCTGGGATCATCTCTTACGTTATACTCGGCCTTGTTTGGGGCGGATTAGGCATCCTATTTGGTTACAGTCGGAGGTGGTATGCGTAAAGTATTAGGTTTTATGTTGCTAATGGGTTTTGCAGGATCTGCGTTAGCGGTGCCTGATCTGAAAACCGTTGGACAGGGCAGCTATCGCTACATGTTGTGGCAATTGTATGATGCGCGACTTGCGACAGCTGATGGTCAATTTGTAAGTTACGAGCAAAGTACCCCTTTGCTGTTGGAACTTACTTATAAACGCAACATTACTCGTGATCAATTTATCAAAGCGACAGTAGATGAGTGGCAAAAACTTCAGCAAAGTAGTTCAGAGCAACAACAGCAATGGGCTCAGCAATTAACGTCATTATGGCAAGATGTCAAAAAGGGCGATACGTTAGC
>Ga0209812_10001728_pt1 | contig 14367 bp, 13 predicted proteins | sample JI71714BDNA_FD_187502 | JGI IMG/M metagenome (GOLD analysis project Ga0209812, IMG submission 187502) | Wastewater effluent complex algal communities from Wisconsin, to seasonally profile nutrient transformation and Carbon sequestration -... | ecosystem: Engineered > WWTP > Effluent > Algae...
CCTATCTCGGAAGTTTCTGGTTCGGCTTTAACCTGACGCAACCACCACTGAAAAATAACCGTGCATTGCGCGAAGCCTTATCGCTCGCGATTGATCGCGACAAGTTGACCCGCTACATCACAGGCTTTGGCGAGCACCCCGCCTATGCCCTGGTCCCGCCGGGCACTGCCGATTATTCACCGGTCGCATTGAACTGGTCGAAAATGACGCAGACCCAACGTGAAAACATGGCACGCAAAAAATTACTAGCCGCCGGCTACGATAAAAATAAACCGCTTGAAATCGAGTTGCGCTACAACACGTCCACTCCGCATCGTCGCTTGTCGCTTGCAGTTGCGGCAATGTGGCGCGACGTACTTGGCATCCAGGTAAGGCTGCGAAACGAGGAGTGGAAAGTCTTCGTCAATAACCGCAAGCAGAAAGTCATTACGCAGGTGTTTCGCGGGGGCTGGATTGCAGACGTCAATGATGCAAGAAATTTCCTGTCGAATTTCCAGAGCGGCAATGCCGTGAACTGGAGCGGCTTGAATGACAAGGAATATGATGCATTGATGCAGCAGGCTGATCAGGCAAGCACATTGCCGCAACGTTCGGCATTGATGCAGAAAGCCGAGATCCGGTTATTGTCGGAACATGCAGTGATACCGGTATATTTCTATGTATCGAAACATCTTGTCAGCCCGAAAGTGCAAGGCTACGAATCCAACCTGCTCGATCAACACCCTTCACGCTTCATGCGTTTGCAGGAACCGAAACCGTGAAGCTTTGGCTCTCGCGCATTCTCGAAGCGGTACTTACACTATGGCTGCTGGCGACCCTGTGTTTCTTTTTATTGCGCAGCGCTCCGGGCGGCCCCTTCGATAATGAAAAAACCGCGCCTCCCGAAGTACAGGCGGCATTGAATGAACAATATCGCCTGGACCAGCCATTGTTCTCGCAATACACGGCATGGTTGAACGATGTCGTGCACGGTGACCTCGGCCCGTCGTTTCAATACACCGATTACCGCGTTACCGAATTGATCGCCAGCAGTTTCCCGATAACGCTGATCAATGGCAGCGCAGCGTTGTTGCTGTCATTGCTGATCGGAATTCCGGTGGGCGCCTGGGCAGCATTACGCTCGGGCAGCCTGCTTGATCGCGTGCTGATGTTTGGCTCAGGGCTTGGCCTGTCGATTCCGAAATTCGTGATTGCACCGATTCTGATTCTGGTGTTCGCGGTGACGTTGAAATGGCTGCCAGCCGGCGGCTGGAATAACGATTGGCAAAGTGCGTTGTTGCCGATTATCGCCTTGTCGCTGCCGAATCTTGCTTACTGCGCACGGCTCACTCGCGCCAGTTTGCTGGAAGTATTGAGTGCCGATTATTTGCGTGCCGCAAAAGGCCGCGGGTTTTCCGGCGCGCGCCTGTTATTTCGCCACGCACTTAAGCCCGCGCTATTGCCTGTCATTGCCTGGCTTTCACCGGCACTGATCAATGTCGTCAGCGGCTCGGCCGTGGTCGAACAGGTATTCGGCATTCCAGGCATTGGCCGGTATTTCGTGCAGGGCGCATTGAATCGCGATTACACGCTGGTACTCGGCGTTGTGCTTTGCATCGGCACCGCGATCGTAATCATCAATGCGCTGGTGGATGCGCTGCGGACACGGATGGATCCGCGCTTGCGGGATAGCTAAACCCCAAGCTGCAACCAGTTCGCCACTACGCCCCGCGCCTCATCGACACCCAATTTGGTTTCCGATGAAAACAATTGCACCGATGCAGTGCCGGCAAGCTGCGCTTTCACCTCGCGGATGGTTTTGGTTTGTTCGCCACGACCAATCTTGTCGGCCTTGGTCAGCAAAATATGCGCGGGCATGCCGCGGCGGAATGCATAGCTCAACATGCCCTGATCGAATTCGCGCATCGGGTGGCGGATATCCATCACCACGATCAAGCCGGCCAGTGCCTGACGCGTATGAAAAAATTCGTTGATGAATTCCTGCCAGTGTACGCGCAAATTTTCCGGCACCTTGGCGTAGCCATAGCCCGGCAAATCGACCAGATGTTTTTCCGGCGCCACCTGAAAATAGACCAGTTGCTGGGTGCGGCCAGGGGTTTTCGAGGTGCGCGCCAGACTGTTCTGGTTGCACAGGGTATTCAAGGCACTGGATTTACCGGCATTCGAGCGCCCGGCAAAGGCCACCTCAAAGCCGGTATCGGTCGGCAGTTGGCTGGGTAAGTGGGCGGCTAGCCGGTATTCGGCGCGGGCAAGTGGGTTCTTCATGGCGCTAGTTTACGCGAAGCGGCTCGAATCCTCGCTTTACATTGACCATTCCCCACGCAGACTGGGATAATTAGCGCCTTAGCCGCTCGGTTTGCGGCCCTTCAAATCTTTGTTCGGAGCCTTTCCATGAAGTTCTCCCCCATTATTGGTGTGGTAGCTGCTGTCCTCGTCACCGGTGCCATTGCTGCGCAGCAAGCGGCAACCGTTCAGCCTGTTGCAGAGGCCGCTCCGGCGCCAGTGGTCGCGTTGGTAGATGAAAAACCCGCAACGTCCGGCGATGCGACCCGTGGGCAGACCAAGGCAGGCACCTGTGCTGCCTGCCATGGTGCAGACGGCAATTCAGCCGACCCGCAATACCCCAAGCTGGCTGGCCAGCATGAGCTGTATATCGCCCGCCATCTTGCTCTTTTCAAAAACGGCGGTCGCGAAAATCCCATCATGATGGGTATGGCTGCCGCATTGACCGCGCAGGATATGCGCGATGTCGGCGCCTACTTCGCCACCCAAAAAACATTGGCCGGAATTGCGGACGACACCGTGATCAAGGAAGGCCCGCATCAGGACAAAAAATTCTATCAAGTAGGTGAGCGCATTTACCGTGGCGGCAAAGCGGATGGCACCCCTTCGTGTATCGCTTGTCATGGCCCTACCGGTCGCGGCGTTCCCGGACCCACCTATCCTGCGATTGGCGGCCAGCATGCCGCTTATACCGTAGCCAAATTGACCGCATTTAAAACCGGCACAATCTGGGGCAAGGACGACCACGCCAATGCCATTATGAAAGCAGTGGCAAAAAACCTGAGCGATGAAGAAATCCAGGCTCTGGCGACTTATCTGCAAGGCCTGCATGACGCATCCGACGGTCAAGCTGTAGCCGAAAAATAAAAAAGTTCCGTTGCCGGCTTCCGGCTTTCAGCTCTGGTTATGCCGGCTCTGTGCAGAGTGCCGAAAATTTGTTTATTCAGGAGAGTCACATGTTGCGTCGCTTGCTGGTTGCCCTGTCCTTTTTGTTGCCTCTTTCTGCAGTAGCGCAACCCATGGCGCCGGGCATGCCACGTGCCGGCATTGACTACGAAGTATTGCAGGCTCCGCAACCGACCTTCGCCCCGGTCAAGGGAAAAATCGAAGTCGTCGAAGTCTTCAGTTACGCCTGCCCGCATTGCGCCCACTTCCAGAGCTATGTGAACGCTTGGAAGAAAAAGATGCCGTCCGATGTCAATTTCATCTACGTCCCCTCCGTTGGACAGGGCTCCTGGGAACGCTTCGCACGTGGCTTTTACGCCGCTGAAAGCAAGAAGATCCAGACCCGCTCGCACGATGCCCTGTTCAACGCGATATTCGTCGAACAAAAACTTTCTCCGAATGCATCGCTTGACGAAATTGCAGGCTTCTATTCAAGTTTCGGTGTCGACAAAAAAGCGTTCGTTGACCTGATGATCAGCAAGCAAGTCAACGAGCGTGCGGACAAATCGAGACAGTTCACCATGCGCACCGGCGCAAACAGCACGCCGACGATCATCATCGCCGGCAAATACAAACTCAATGCCACCCAGGATCGCGGCTTTGAAGGCATGATTAAAACCGTTGATTTCATTCTCGCCAAGGAACGCGCCGCGATGAAAGCGCCAAAAACCAAAACAGCAACTTCGAAATAAATCGACGTAGCTGCCTCGAAATCTTCCGGGAGAATTTTTGCAATGAATGCCATTCTGCGTCGTATCTTTACCGCAAGCCTGCTAATGCTGCCTCTCGCGACAGTCGCGCAAACTGCCGCGCCGCGCTTGAATGTCGATTACTTCGTACTTGAAACACCGCAGCCTGTTTACGAATTGGTGAAAGGCAAGATTGAAGTCGCGGAAGTCTTCAGTTATGCCTGCCCTCACTGCGCCGATGCCAGCTCCACCGTCAGCGCGTGGGCAAAAACAAAAGCACCGGATGTCAATTTCGTCTATGTGCATGCGATTGGCCAACCCGCATGGGAACGCTTTGCCAGGGGCTTCTATGCTGCCGAAGCCAAGAAAATCCAGGCAAATACCCATGAGAAGGTCTTCCAGGCCGTGTTTGTCGAGCAAAGCCTCAAATACGATGCCTCGCTTGAAGACATCGCGAAGTTTTACAGTAAATATGGCGTCACGGCCCCGCAGATGCTGGCCATCATGAACAGCCCCAGCATCAATGCCAAATTGAATCGCTCGAAACAGTTCAGCATTCGCACCGGTGCAAACAGCACGCCGACGATCATCGTGGCAGGCAAGTACCGCGTAAACGTGACGCGCGAAGGCGGCTTCAAGGGCATGATGAAAACGGTTGATTTTCTGGTAGCCAAGGAACGGGCCGCCATTGCCGCCCGCACACCGGCAAAACCTGCCGCAAGCAAGCCGCCGGTCCCGAAGAAATAATTTCCGTCCTAAAAAAGCCGCTAAGCGGCTTTTTTATTGCCCGCGCCGCAGATTGCATGCACCGCCGCTTGGGGCCAGACTAGTTGCCAATGACAAACACGCCGACAGCCATCCGCATACTCAGCAGCAATATCCAGGCCGGCTCGCGAACACGGGCCTATCGAGAGTACGTGACACGTTCCTGGTCACATGTACTACCCAATGGCAAACGGGCAAATCTTGATGATCTTGCCCGACTGACGTCACAATTCGATATTGTCGGCCTGCAGGAAAGTGACCCCGGAAGCCTGCGTTCCGGTTTCGACAATCAAGGCAATGTGCTGGCCGAGCTGGCAAAATTTCCCTTTCACAGCCATCAGGCCAATCGTCGCATTGGTCGCATTGCCGGTAGTGGCAATGCCCTGCTAAGCCGGCTGGAGCCAAGCGAAATGCTGGATTACGTCTTGCCTGGACGACTGGCCGGACGCGGCGTACTAATCGCCACTTTCGGCAGTGGAAAACAAAGCTGGCAACTGGCGATTACGCATTTGTCACTCGGAGTAAAGTCACGTCAACTGCAATGCAACTTTCTGGCGGACCTGTTTGGCGATTCCAGACGATTGGTCTTGATGGGGGATTTCAATTGCGAAGCCGATGCTCCGGAAATGCAGGTACTGTATCGACGGACCCGGCTACAAGCTCCTCCGCAGCGTATCGCCACTTTTCCAAGCTGGGCGCCGACACGATCACTTGACCATATTTTATGCGCCGGTTTCGATATGTGCGATTACGAAGCCGTGGTAGCCGCTGGTTCGGACCATCTGGCAATTGCGGCAAGCATCAAAGACAAGCTGTGAGTCAATCGGGCGGGACCCGACTTAACGTTATCTCAACGCATATCCAAATTGCTGGCGGAACTGCTCGGCAAATTCTTCATAGTCAAAGCGCTGGTTTTGCGGACCGACATTCTCGATTTTCAATGCCCCCATCAATGAGGCAATGCGGCCCGTTGTCGCCATGTCCATGCCGTGCATCCAGCCGTAAATCAAACCGGCACGATAGGCGTCACCACAACCTGTGGGGTCCACGACGCGAATGGCCGTAGCGGCAGGAATTTGCATCATTCCGTTTTTGGAATGGATTTCAGATCCCTTCGGACCACGGGTAATCAGGTAGGCCTGTACTCGCTCGGCAATCTGCTTTTCGTTCAAACCGGTTTTTTCCTGCAACAGGTTCGATTCGTAATCATTCACGGTGACATAGGTAGCCTGCTCGATCATTTGAGTCAGCTCTTTGCCATTGAACAAGGGCATCGCCTGGCCTGGGTCGAAAATGAACGGGATATTGCATTCGGCAAACTCGGCCGAATTCTGGAGCATCGCTTCATAGCCATCCGGCCCGACAATCCCGAAGCCGACGTCGGGCACATCACGCACATGGTTTTCGTATGAACGCATCATCGCGCCAGGATGAAAGGCGGTAATCTGGTTGTCGTCCAGGTCGGTGGTGATAAAGGCCTGGGCAGTAAATAAATCCGGCAGCTCCTTAACATGGTCAAGACTGATGCCGCATTCTTCGAAATGGCTGCGATACGTGGCAAAATCCTGACCCACAGTGGCCATGGGCACCGGATTGCCACCAAGCAGCTTGAGATTATAGGCAATATTGCCGGCGCAGCCGCCGAATTCGCGACGCATGCGGGGTACCAGAAACGAGACATTCAGGATGTGCACCTTGTCCGGCAAGATATGGTTCTTGAATTGATCCGGAAACACCATGATGGTGTCAAACGCGAGCGAACCACAAATCAATGCCGATGCCATCATGAATCCTTCAAAAGGGAATGGCGCGAAGGCCATGAAAATAAATCTGTACCCAATCGGATCAAACCCGGCGGGGGGCGCTTATATTAACGCGAGCTGTACGTTATGGCATTAAATATTTCTCCGAAGTATTTGCCAGAAACAGTGATTATTCCTTGCTCTCAGCCCCCCGTAATTGATACTCTAACACTTCATTTTTCTTATCCAGCGCAGGCTTCAACGATGTTCAAGAAGCTCCGCGGGCTGTTTTCAAACGATCTTTCAATTGATCTCGGCACCGCTAATACCCTTATCTATGTTCGTGGCCAAGGCATTGTCCTGAACGAGCCTTCCGTTGTAGCAGTTCGTCGTGACCGTACGGGTAGCAATACGATGATTGTTGCGGCAGTGGGTACCGAAGCAAAACAGATGCTTGGCCGCACTCCCGGCAATATCGCCACGATTCGCCCGATGAAAGACGGCGTGATTGCCGACTTCACTTATACCGAGGCGATGCTGAAACACTTTATTCGCAAGGTACACACCTCGCGTTTTCTGCGCCCCAGCCCGCGTGTCCTGATTTGTGTGCCGTGTGGCTCAACGCAAGTCGAGCGCCGCGCGATCAAGGAATCGGCCGAAGAAGCCGGCGCTCGCGAAGTGTATTTGATCGAAGAACCGATGGCTGCTGCCATCGGCGCAGGTATTCCGGTGCATGAAGCACGCGGCTCGATGGTCATCGATGTTGGTGGCGGCACTTCCGAAATCGCGGTCATTTCGCTCAATGGCATCGTGTATGCACAATCGGTACGTATCGGTGGCGACCGCTTCGACGAAGCGATCATCAATTATGTCCGTCGCAACCACGGCACCTTGATTGGTGAAACCACCGCCGAACGCATCAAGCTGGAAATCGGCAATGCCTTCCCGCAAGCCGAAGTCCGCGAGATGGAAGTCTCCGGCCGTAATCTGGCGGAAGGCGTGCCTCGCATGATTTCAATCAACACGACTGAAGTGCTCGAAGCATTGCATGAACCATTGGCAGGCATTGTCAGCGCAATCAAACAGGCGCTGGAGCAAACTCCACCCGAGTTGTGCGCCGACGTTGCGGTCCGCGGCATCGTGCTTACCGGCGGTGGCGCACTACTCAAGGATTTGGACAAGCTGATTTCGGAAGAAACCGGCTTGCATGTTCATGTCGCCGATGATCCGCTGACTTGCGTCGCGCGTGGCGGCGGCCGGGCATTGGAACTGGTCGACATGCATGGCAATGAATTTTTCTCGCCGGAATAATTCAACGCTTCACTCTGAATGAGTAATTCAAAAATGCGAATCTGTATTCCGCATTTTTTACAGAAGTTCAATGCCGGCGCGTTCATCGCGCCGGTTTTTTTTAACTGACAGAGGCTCGGGATTCTATTCGTGGTGTACGCGTCGTTATCCACAAAACGATTCAGTGATAGCGCGAGCGAAACGCTTCCGTTGCTGGCATACCTTATTCTGGCCAGCGTGCTTATGTTGACCGATCACCGCATGAATGTCGGACAACAGGCACGTGAAAAACTATCTGTCGTCATCGAACCCGTCTGGTGGCTTGCGTCTCTACCCTCGCGCATGTGGTCGGGAGTCGATGACGAACTGGCCACGCGCCAGGCATTGCAGGACAGCAATGAAAGACTGCTGCATGAACTTCAAGTCGTGAACGCCCGCATGCAACGGATGAGCGCGATCAATGATGAAAACCAGCGTCTGCGCGATTTGCTGCATGCAAAACGAAATGGCAGCCTGCAAGTGCAGATGGTGAGCATCCTCGATGTCGATTTGAACCCCTATCGCCAACGCATTGTGCTCAACGCCGGAACCCGTCAAGGTGTCAAAGTCGGCCAGGCCATCATGGATGCCGGCGGCATGTTGGGCCAGGTGATTGAAGTCTCTGACAACAAGGCCACTGCATTGCTGGTTACCGATGCCGATCACGCGATTCCGGTGCAAGTGGCACGCTCGGGCTTTCGTGCCATTGCATTCGGCACCGGAGACCCGGGCTCATTATTGATTTCCGATATTCCACAAAGTGCAGACATTCGGAAAGGCGACCTTTTGGTTACCTCGGGAATGGGCGGGCGTTTTCCGGCCGGCTTTCCGGTGGCCACCATTGAAAAACTCAGCCCCAACGATACCGGTTTGTTCATGGTGGGCAAGGCTAAACCGGCCGCACGCATGGACCGCGGCCTCGAGGTCTTACTGGTCAATGAAATCGTTCCCAGCCCGCCGAGCCCCGCTCGCGTAGTCACTCCAACAGGTAAGCCGCCAGTAGCCGGTGGCTCGGCAACTCCACCGATCAAACCTGAAGCAAACAGCAAGCCAAAGCAGCCGACAGAATCGCCTGTGCCAGCATCGGATATCGATGCCAACGCCGACAACAATAACGACCGCCCATGATTCGCCAGTCTTCCAGCCTGATGCGCACCCTCACCTTGCTGGCCGGCCTGGTATTCCAGATTATTCCCTTGCCATCCGGACTCGATCTGGCAAGGCCCTACCTGCTCGCATTGTTTCTTTGCTACTGGTGTCTTGAAACCCCTGAAAAAACCGGTCTTGGAACGGCATTTATCTACGGCCTGCTATCGGATTTGTTCTCCAGCGGCATGCTGGGTGAGCAGGCGTTGCGGCTGGTGATCCTCGCATTTCTGGTATCACGGTTTCGTGCCCGTCTGCGTTTTTTTCCATTGTGGCAACAGGCACTCGCCGTCTTCGCCCTGTTGTTGAATGACCGGCTGATCATGAGCCTGCTGCATTGGCTGGTGAATGATCACGGCCTGTCCTGGGTTGCCTGGCTATCGCCCGTGCTCGGAATGCTGGTGTGGCCTTGGCTTTTCGTCGGCATCGATATGTTGCGTCTGCGTGCCCGCGAGAGAAGTTAAGTGATACGCAGCTTACGCCGTCAACGCATTAAAAATAATATCGCCGAAAGCGAACAGTTCCGCCGGCGCTCATTCATCGGTTTTTTGTGTATTGCGATGGCGATGGGAGGCTTGGCATTCGGATATTTCAGGCTGCAGGTACTGCAACATCAGGAATACCAATTACGTTCGGATGCCAATCGCATCAAGCCGCGCCCGATTGTGCCGGCACGCGGACTCATTTACGACCGGAACGGAAAATTACTTGCCGACAATATTCCCGCCTACCGTCTTGAACTCGTGCCGGAGCAAATCGAGGACATTGATAAAACGGTTCTGGATCTGAAAAAAATTATTTCGCTCGGAAACGAAGACATCGAGGCATTCCAGCAGGCTCGCAAGGCGACGCGACGTTTTCGGCCGGTGGTATTGAAACTGCGCTTGAATGAAGAGGAACGCGCCAAACTTGCCATCAATCGCTACCGTCTGCCCGGCGTGGAAGTCGTCCCCTATCTTACGCGGCGCTACCCCTACGAAAACATGTTTGCCCATGTCATCGGGTATGTCGGCCGCGTAGATGCAAAAGATCTTGAAAAAATGGGTGACAGCAAATTCGCTGCCTTGTCGCATACCGGCAAATCCGGCCTGGAAAAGTATTACGAAGAAGTCCTGCGCGGCGAGATTGGTTACGAATCCGTCGAGACCAATGCTCAGGGCCGCCCTTTGAAGACAATCGGCATGCAACAGGCAAGTCCGGGTTACGACATTCAATTGAGCATCGATGCCGATTTGCAGAGGACCACGATTGAAGCCTTCGGTGAACTTCAAGGTGCGGCCGTTGCAGTCGATCCGCGCACCGGCGAAATACTCGCGATGGTCAGCCTGCCGCTGTTTGATCCCAATCTGTTTATCAACGGTATTTCGCATACCGATTACCGTGCGCTGACCGAAAATTTATCGCGCCCCCTGTTCGATCGCAATCTGCACGGCGGAACACCGCCAGGCTCCACCATCAAACCATTCGTTGGTCTGGCGGGTCTCGAGTCCGGGCTGCGTAAACCGGAAGATAAAATTCTTTCGACCGGCGAATTCTTTTTGCCTGGGGTTTCGCGCGGCTTCCGCGATTCGCATCATGGTGGCCATGGCTGGGTAAACCTGCAGGAATCGATCGCGCAATCGGTCAACACCTATTACTACAAACTGGCCGTGGATCTCGGCATTCAACGCTTCGATGCCTACATGAAAAAATACGGTTTCGGCCAAAAAACGGGTATCGATCTTTACGGCGAAAATACCGGCGTCATGCCTTCTCCCGAATCGAAGCAGAAAAGATTCAAGCAGGCCTGGTATCCCGGCGACACAGTGAACGCGGGTATCGGACAAGGCATGTGGATCGTGACGCCACTCCAGCTGGCACAAGCGACTGCAGCACTCGCCAATAATGGCGAGCGCAACCATCTTCATCTTCTGAAGGCAAAACGCCAGGGCTTTCAGGGGCAATGGCAGCCAGAACCCTTGCGCGCCAGCGAACAAATCGCGAATGACCAGGCGCACATCAATGCAGTAAAAGAAGGCATGTGGGGAACCGTGAACGGATCTCGCGGTACCGCACGTGCCATTGCTGTCGGCGCGCAATACACCATCGCCGGAAAGACGGGGACGGCCCAGAAAGTTAGCCGGAAAGGGAATATAAGCCTGAATCCGAACCAGCTTGCCTTGAACCAGCGACACCAAGCCCTGTTCATCGGTTATGCCCCGGCTGAAAATCCGAAAATCGCCGTTGCTGTTGTTGTCGAACACGGTGGCTTCGGTGCCACTACTGCAGCGCCAATTGCCAGAAAAATGATGGACGCCTGGCTACTGCCCAAATTGCCGCCGACACAGGCGCCTGCGGAACCCGCCAAAGCGACCAATGCCGCTCCTGTTCCCGCGACTCCTGCACCGGATGCCACGCCATGATTCGCTGGTTGCAGGCATGGGTCGCCGATTGGATGGATTGCATCGACTTTCCTCTGCTCATAGGTTTACTGCTGATTTTGAGCACGAGCCTGATCGTGCTCTCCAGTGCAGGCGCTGCCGAAGGCCAGCATTTTGTCCTGGCACAGGGCGCACGATTTGCTGCAGGACTGGTGGCAATGTTATTGATTGCCCGCATCCCGCCACATCGTCTCCGCGCCTGGACGCCGATCATTTTCGCATTCACTCTTGCCTTGATGCCGGTCGTATTCGCCGTTGGCTCCGGTCGCAGTGCGCGTTTGTGGATCAATCTGGGCTTTTTCTATTTACAGCCAGGCGAATTATTGAAATTAAGCGTTCCGATGATGGTGGCCTGGTATCTGCATCGCGTCGTACTCCCGCCATCATGGACCAGCATTGCGATATGCGGCTTGATTATCGGCATTCCGTCGGCACTCATTATCCAGCAACCCGATCTTGGTACGGGCCTATTGGTCGCTGCATCGGGGGCATTTGCACTCTATCTTGCCGGTATGCACTGGTGGCGAATCGGTCTTTTCGTCGGCTCCGGCATGGCATCGCTCCCCATCGCCTGGCAATTCCTGCATGAATATCAAAAAAATCGCATTTTGACCTTCGTCTATCCCGAATCCGATCCACTCGGTACAGGCTGGAATATCATCCAGTCGAAAATAGCGATTGGCTCAGGCGGCTGGTTTGGCAAAGGCTTGGGCAATAGTACGCAGGCAAAACTGGATTATCTGCCGGAACACACCACCGACTTTTTGTTTTCGGTTCTGTCCGAAGAGTGGGGCTGGATCGGCGTGATCTTTGTTTTCAGTCTCTACATTTTTGTCATCGGCCGCTGCCTGTGGATTGCCGCCAATGCACGCGATGGCTATTCACGCATTCTGGTTGGCGCATTGGCAATGACATTCTCCGTGTATGTCTTGGTCAACGGCGGCATGGTGGTCGGGCTATTGCCGGTCGTGGGCGTACCCATGCCATTGTTGAGTTACGGCGGTACTTCAGCCGTTTCCCTGCTGGCGGGTTTCGGCATTGTGATGTCGGCGAAAGCCCATCGTAAATTCCTTGGCGCCTAGGCTGAACAAAATCTTTATTCAAGCCATGTTAGATTAGCGAAAACTTCAGGTCACACAACTATGCGAATTGCGTTATTGGCAGCTTCACTCTGTTTTCTTGCCGCCTGCGCCGGCGAGGTCAAAAAGAACGAACCTGCAACCCCGGTCGTTGCTGCAACACCCGCGCCAGTACCTGTTGTCGCGATTGCTCCGACTACATCGGCCACGACAAGTGCCGCAACGATTCCGCCTTTGAGACCCGAAGAAAAAATCGAATTGTTCATCGCCGAAACCTCGAAGAAATTCAATATACCCGAAAACGAAATTCGTGCGACGCTTGCACAAGCGCAATATCGCCAAAGCATTATCGATGCGATTACCCGGCCAGCCGAAGCCAAACCCTGGAAAAGCTACCGTCCGATTTTCATTACAGATGCCCGGATCAATGGCGGCCGTAAATTCATGGCAGAGCATCGCGTTGAATTGCAACGCGTGCAGGATCGTACCGGTGTGCCGGCGGAAATCATCGTAGCTATTATCGGCGTGGAAACCAGCTACGGCGCCAACATGGGGAATTACAAGGTATTGGATGCTCTCTACACGCTCGGTTTTTATTATCCGAAACGGGAAGCGTTTTTCTCGAGCGAACTGGCGCACTTGTTTGAGCTGAGCAAAGTCGAAAAATTCGATATCCAGCAACTCAAGGGAAGCTATGCCGGCGCTATGGGCTGGGGGCAATTCATGCCTTCGAGCTATCTGAATTATGCAAAGGATGGCGACAACGACGGACGCAGAAATCTTTTCGTCGATCTCGACGACGTATTTTCCTCCGTAGCCAATTATTTTGTCGGCTATGGCTGGCGAAAGGGTGAGCCCGTGTTCGTGCGTGCCAGCATGGATGGCACCGCACTGCCTTTCGTACCCGAAACGCTCGAGGCAAAGTATTCGCTTGCCGAGCTTGCACAAAAAGGCTATCGCCCGACATCGAATGTTCCCGATCTTCCAGCTACTTTGCTGACACTGGATGGCAGCGAAGGCGTCGAGCACTGGATCGGGTTCAATAATTTCTATGTGATTACGCGTTACAACCGCTCGCCCTTATATGCCATGTCGGTTTACCAATTGGCGCAAGCCATCGCCGCTCCTGCTTCAAATATTCCTGCAGCGCAATGAGATGGACTATCACGGCAATATTGCTGGCATTTTCTATTGTCGGGTGCGCCAGCAAGCCGGTTCGAAAATCCCATGAGATGCCCTCACCGAGGCAGCATGATTCGCCACCCAACAGAAGTAGTGATGCGCCTTCAGGTCGAATGTCGGATTCGGAAAAACACGATCCCTGCGCTCCGATTTACGAACATGACGAAAGACGCTACACCGCGGGCGGGTTGTATGCACCGGAACTTTCCGATAGTGCGCCGCCCAGCGGAATCGATGTCGACCGGCTAACCGAGCCAACGCCAAAGCCGGAACCCATGGCGAGATACGGCAATAAATCACCGTATACCGTCCTGGGTAAGACCTACTACGTGCTTGATCAATCTGAGGATTATGACCAGCGCGGAATTGCATCCTGGTATGGCCAAAAATTCAATGGCCGAAAAACATCGAGCGGTGAAATCTATTCGATTTGTGAATTTTCCGCTGCACACAAAACCTTGCCATTGCCGAGTTATGTGCGCGTCACCAATACCAGAAACGGAAAAAGCGTCATCGTGCGCGTGAATGATCGCGGGCCTTTTCATGAAGGCAGAATCATTGATTTAAGTTATGTTGCCGCGATTCGTATCGGTCTTGATAAAACCGGCACGGCACCTGTCCGCGTCGAACTCGTGAGAGCCGGTGATTCGCCAAACGCGACAAGATCCGAACCCGATATTATCCGGAACCAAAACAATAACGATGAAGTCTCACTGCAATTCGGAAGCTTTGCCGACAAGGACAACGCGAAACGTCTTCAGGATCGACTGCAAGATGCCGATATTGG
>Ga0209812_10001730_pt1 | contig 14349 bp, 13 predicted proteins | sample JI71714BDNA_FD_187502 | JGI IMG/M metagenome (GOLD analysis project Ga0209812, IMG submission 187502) | Wastewater effluent complex algal communities from Wisconsin, to seasonally profile nutrient transformation and Carbon sequestration -... | ecosystem: Engineered > WWTP > Effluent > Algae...
GAGGTCACTATTCCTCCTAAACCCGTTGTAAAATAACCACTGCTAAAGAAACTACTCATTGGGGTGGACGGGTAAAATACCGCTACGATTAAGTGATCGGTGGTAAGGTTACTCCCATCATATTGCAACCATTGACCACTGACATCGTTATCTGCAGTACTCCCCCCGAAAATGGGGACTGTATTACCCACAACATCCTGGATTCCCTGCAACACGTTTTCTTCACATCCTGGTGCTTGTAAACACCAAATTAAGGTGGGTAGTTCATGACTTTTACCCGCACGGTGCATGGCCTGTTGAATGGCCAAGCTTGCTTGTTGTCTACTGTTATCGCTAAGCGACGCCGTACCCACACCATAAAATCCTTCAGGATCGTCGATTAACATGAGCGTGGCGCTTTGAGCCTGTTGCGTATTCATCCCTGATTGATCTGCGCAACCTAAACAAGACGAACCTGCTAGCCAGTGCTTAGCAATAGCGTAGCTTTTAGAATACGATCCTAATTGCTGTATCGCCGCCACTGAGCCAAAGCACAACGCTAAGGCGGCCGCTTGATGTCCTCGAGCTGCATTAAGGTGGTCTAGCTGGTGGTCAAGTTGTTGTAAATCGAGTCTACTTGTTTGAATTTTCATTTTTACTCCTCTTCATCAAGTGCCGAGCCAGCCAGTCCGGTGATCACTATTTGCAATTGCTCATTATGTTTTCGTTGGTAGAGCGTCAGTTTTTGTAATGAACTTTCGGTAATGACATGTCCTTTAGGTAATAACAGCATTTGTCTAGCATTATAAAGATTTTGCTTTAACACCATGCCTGGTTGTAATTGCGCGATTGGAATAAACTGTTGTTGCGAAGCGGCTTTTGTTAAGGCATTGCGATTGACCAATTTAGACAGCGCCATAACGACATCAGGATCATAGTGCGCGCCTTGTAAGCGCTTAATGGCATCCAGTGCTTCAAGTGGCGAATGTTTTTGGGGTTGTAAGCGTTGTAATAAATGCCCCCAATAATCGCGGGCAACAGCCAATATTCTGGCTCCTAAAATAATATCAGTGCCAACACGTTGAGAGGGTACCCCCGAGCCATTAAAACGCTCAAATTGTTGAGCAATAATATCGGCAACTGGCAATAAATGTGCCGCCGGATGAAGAATATCCTCAGCTTGCTGCGGATGCAGCACATAGAGTTGACGCTCATGATTGTCTAGTTTATAGAAGGGGAGCTGCAATAAACTTGGCGGCAAGCTGACCTTACCTAACTCAGAAAACAAACCTGCTTGATAACAGAGCTGTTGTTGTTCTCGACTAAGTTCTAATGTCCGCGCCAGCGAACGGCACGTATTGGCCACATTTAACGCAAATTCACCACTTAATTGCGGATTAATGCTAATAATATTGTATAGCACTTCTAACAGCGCTTTATGGTCTTTATCAAGCGTGTCTAAATTCGTTTTGAGTTGGCGCAGCAATTTTTTTAACTGCAAAGTCCGCTGTTGTACCATTTCTTCTAAATTGTGATTAAGCGTTTTTAATTCTTTATTTTGTCGAGTGATTTTTTGCGTCAACAGTTTGTTATTTCTCACCAGCAAAAAATATTTTATGCCCTCGTCAACAATGTCTAACAGTTCTTGGTTATCCCAAGGCTTTTGTACATAACGATGAATTTTACCGATATTAATGGCACTAATTGTTGAGCTTAAATCGGCATAACCGGTCATCAATATACGGTAAGCATCAGGTTGTAACACCGCGGCTTGCGCTAAAAGCTCTGCCCCTGTCATCTCGGGCATCCGCATGTCGCAGATAATAAGATGCACAGGCTCTTGCTGCAAAATAGCCAGCGCCGCCTCACCACTATTTGCTTGTAAAAGACGCACAGGTTGTGCAGCAAACACGCGGGTAAGCGCTTTTAAAATGCTCATCTCGTCATCGACACAGAGTAGCGTTGGGCGGTTTTCGGTTACTGTCATCAAGCAATCCTCAATTTCCCATTTGTCTTATTTGTCTTTTGGGTTAGTTATATGCTATAACAAGCAAAAGGTCAAATAGTCTGGTAGGAAGTACACGCATGAAAACATTGAAACCCGGCGAAATTGCAGAATATTGTGATGTGCATCATCGAACCGTAAGTCGCTGGATTGCCAATGGACAGCTAAAAGGGCATAAACTACCTGGACGAGGTAATTACCGTGTGCAGTTAGATGATTTTTTAGCCTTTTTGCAAAAGCAAAAAATGCCATTGCCCACAGAACTCATGGGGACAGTTCAACCAAGTGCACCCAAAGTAATGATTATAGACGATGAACCTGCATTTAGAACGGCCATTAAACGTGCGCTCTATGGGCAAGGGTACGATATAACGTTGGCTAATGATGGCTTTCAGGCGGGTGTTAAGCTCATGCAACTGCAGCCTGACTTAATCACACTAGACTTAGATATGCCCGGCTTAAACGGTTTTGAAGTATTAACCTTTATTCGGCAAACACCTGAACTGGCTAGCTTAAAAGTGCTCGTTATATCGGGGTTGTCAGAAGACGATTTGGCGAAAGCAAAAACGCTTGGAGCAGACGCAGTATTGCCTAAGCCTTTTGAAAATACAGCGCTTAGTGCGCTTATCGCAGAGATGTTAGCAACATAAAAAAGGCTGCCGTTATGAATAAAGTGTTATTAGTGGATGATGAAATTTATATTCTAAAAGCACTGGAAAGGCTATTACGCAGAGCCGGCTATCAGGTTTTAACGGCAGAAAATTCAGCGCTTGCATTGCAGATCTTGGCCACCACTCCTTGTCAGGTGGTGATTTCGGATTACCGAATGCCAGACATGAATGGCAGTGTGTTGCTAAAACAAATTAAACAGCAATATCCTCAGCTCGTATGCATGATTTTAAGTGGCTATGCCGATTTTAATGCCGTTATTGATTTATTAAATGCGGGGGTTGCATTTCGGTTTTTACAAAAGCCTTGGGACGATAACCAATTATTAATTGAAGTTGAGCAGGCCTTTCATCGCTATAAAACCACGCGAGCTGAACACATCCGTACACAGTTTTTAATGTCTAGCCCGGAACCATTACTTGAGGTCAGTGAGCGTGGTGGGGTTTTACGTTCTAATTCTGCTGCCCAACAAATACTACAGTTATCCGCAGCAGAATTAATGGGGGCATCGTTAGTGCAATTATTTCCCGATTTATGTCAAACCAAAGCAGAGCGTTTTTTAGCGTCTGAACAAGCGTTGTTAGTGGTTACCCGTAAAGCCCGTGATTATGAATTTGTGATGCAAAAGGCTGATCAAGAGGCTAAATTAATTAAATTACAATTATTAGATGAATTGCCGCCTTTAGTCGCCAGCACCGTTAATTTGCCTTTGGTACTTAACCAAACCGAGTTGATTCAAGAAATTGATAACTTACTTTACAGTGAAGATGTTTTTGCGGTGGTGTCGTTACAGTTACGTGACTTTAACTTGATGGCTGATATTATTGGCATTCAAGAAGCTGAAAATGTGTTTGAAACCGTGGCGGATGCACTATTAAAAAGTGTGGCGGGCCAAGGTCGTCTGGCATATTTGGCCAATGAACAGTTTATTATAGTATTTCCAAATATTAGATCTGAGCCTGCGTTACATCAAAAAATCCTTGATGTATTGCACCATATTGATGGGCGGCAATTAGTGCGCGGTAAAATGATCCAACTGGGCTTTACGGTTGCTTATGCCATGGCTCCTGAAGATGGCCGTGCTGGCAAAGCGATACTGAATAATGTGTTACTCACAAGTCGCTTAAACAGCAAAGGCCGTCTCGATTTTTTTATGCGTTACAGCGCCAGCTTAACGGCCAATCGCAAACAACATCTCCAACTGAGTGAAGCCTTATATCATGCCATTGAACGTGACGAGTTTTCGTTGGTGTTTCAACCTAAATGGGATCTTGCCACCCAACGCATAACCGGTGCCGAGGTATTGTTGCGTTGGTATAACACAGAATTTGGCGCTATCTCGCCCGCAGTATTTATTCCTATCGCTGAGCAAGATGGGCAAATTGTTGAATTGGGTAACTGGGTATTAAAACGCAGTTTTCAATATTTAGCCGCGTGGCAGCGCCAAGGGCTGCCAGTGTTACCCTTAGCCATCAATATGTCGGTTTTACAATTACAAAAGCCAGATTTTATTGCAAATACTTTGCAGGTATTACACCAACACAGTATCGCGCCAGCGCTAGTGCAATTAGAAGTGACCGAAACGGCGGTGATGGAAAATCTCGAGAGTAGTACCCAACAGTTAGCTGCGTTGCGACAGGCGGGGTTTAGTTTGGCTATTGACGATTTTGGTACAGGCTATTCCTCGTTGGCCTATTTAACGCGTTTGCCAGTAGATACGCTAAAAGTTGATCGCTCATTGATCATCGACTTAGACGGTAATCTAAGCACGCAAACCATGTTACAAAATATTATTCGTATGGCACATGATCTGCAGCAAAAAGTGATTGTAGAAGGGGTTGAAACCGCTGAGCAATTGCATATTTTAGCCCAGTTAGGCTGTGATCAGGCTCAGGGATTTTTATTGAGCAAGCCCCTGAATGAAGCTGACTATTTGCAGCTTCTCTCCGTCAATGCTTCGGCTCACTAAAAGGATAACAACGGATGAATTACCGCGTACTTTTTATTGACGACGATGCTTTTATGTTAAAAGCCTTGTTAAGAACTGCTCGTCGGATCAGACCGAATTGGCAATTTATGGGCTGTGAGCATGCTCGAGATTGGCTCAATCTTGTAGCGCAGAATGACGTACCCGATATCATTATTTGTGATTATCAAATGCCCGACATCAATGGTGAGCACGTTTTAATAGAAGCGATTACGCATTACCCCAGTGCAGTAAGAGTGTTACTGACAGGCGATACCTCGGAGCAGATCGTAACGCGTGCCTGCCAATTTAGTCATCATATTTTGGGTAAACCCTTTTCTGAGCAACATTTGACCGCCGTATTTGAATGTGTCGAGCGGCTACAACAGCTACCCTTCACTAGCCAAAGTCGTGCACAATTGGGTCAATTGCAAAGTCTACCTGTTCTTCCAGACTTTGTTAAAAGCATCCAACAGGCGTTACAAGCCCCCGAGGCTGATTTAACGCAGGTGGCCAAATTGCTACAACATGAACCTGCCTTGGCTGCAAAATTAATGCAAATTGCTAATTCGGCATTTATGGGATTTACGCGGCCGGTTAGCACCATCTTAGAAGCCACGCTGCGATTAGGCAGTCATCTTATCGAGGCAATTGTTACACTCACCAGTATCGATAAACATTTTGCGCATAAAATGCCGGCAGAGGCGCATGATCGAATCACTCAGTTTGCTTATGAGCATGCTGTGTTAGCCAAAAAATTGGCTCAGTATGCTGGGTTTACGCCCTTAGAGCAGGATACCGTTTTTTCTGCGGCTATATTCAGTGCCATTGGCCGTTTAATTGAGCTAACACAACAATCCGATAACGCCTCAAATCAGCCGGCCTTATTAATGCAATCGGGGTTTTTAAATAGCACCTTAATTAGCACCTATATTTTAACGCTGTGGAATCATACTGACACAGTATGTAATGTGGTGTTGTGGCAAGATACCCCTTCACCAGAAGGCAATGCGCTGGAAAAACTCTCTTTTACGCTATTTTTAACCAAGCAATTGTTGCTCAATACGCACACTGAACATGCTGCTCAATTGGCAGACATTATTGAATCGCCTGAGCTATCAGCGGCTTTTCAGCGGCTACTGGCGGAACGACTCATGGTATCGACAGCCACTGAGAATACGCGCACGCTGTAATGAAAGAGACACGTAACGGCAATATAAATACATGGTATTAAGCTACCAAGGTCACCGCAGTGAAGAGGACGTATGCATTCAGTAACAACATGGGTTGGGGTTGATGGGTGTAAATATGGCTGGTGTGCTTTTATCCGGCAACAGCGTGATGAACATCAATACCACACCGCTTTTCACCTGTTCGACACCTTAGCTGCGTTAGTTGCGGTATTGCCTGATAGCACATCTGTGTTAATTGACATGCCTATTGGGTTTCCGGCAGCCGGCGAACAGGGGCGTCAGTGTGATAAACTGGCGCGGCAATACTTACCTGGTCGAGCGGCCAGTGTGTTTCCGGTACCCTGTGAGGCGGCGGTTTATGCGTCAACGTATCAAACTGCATGTGAGATTAATCAACAACAAATGGGGAAACGTTTTCCGATCCAAACGTGGAATATCATGCCGAAAATAATTGAATTAGATCAATTACTTTATGGGCAAAAGGTATCACAGCAGCCAGGTATAAGGTTTTATGAATCGCATCCCGAATTAGTTTTTGCTGGGTTTGCGGGGCAGCCAATGCAATTTTCGAAAGCCACTCAGGCAGGGCGCGACGAACGCTTAGCGCTTTTGACGCAATTACCGAATGTTGCGCTTGATGTGCTTACACAGGCGTTAGCAGATACAGCAAAGAAGTGGGCAAAACCGGATGATATTTTGGATGCCTTCATTCTGCTTATTGCGGCGACACAACAGGCCCACTGGCAGTTTCTACCCAGCACAGCCGATAACGATCCCAAGGGACGATCACGTCATATTGTGTTTGTTCCTAAAGATGCTGATATGAAGGAAAATCCGAAACTTACTTTGGATGATCTGAAAACAAATTGCGATGCTAAGCTACAAAAATCAGGTTAAATTAGGCTATGGTTAATAACAGCCCATTACAGTTAAGCACTTGCACACTATAGAGGAAACAACAATGAGTAACCTTTTAAGCACAGTCAACCAGCGTACTAATCTGGCTGGACAAAATCGATTTGAACTCTTGTTGTTTAGGCTAAATGGGCCACAACTGTTTGGTATTAACGTGTTTAAAGTACGTGAGGTGATCCAGGCACCCAGCTTGTCAGAAATGCCGGGATCACATGCGTGTGTTAAAGGTATTGCCCAGTTACGTGGCGAATCGGTAATTGTTGTTGATTTATCGCAGGCCACAACCGGTAAGCCCATAGCGGATATTAGTAAAGCCTTTGTTATTGTCACTGAATACAATCGTCATGTGCAGGGTTTTTTAGTCTCAGGTGTGGAACGTATTGTGAATATGAACTGGGAACAAATTAAACCGCCACCACAGGGCGCGGGGCGCGGTCACTATCTCACTGCGGTTACCGAGCTGGACAATCAGTTAGTGCAAATTATTGATGTTGAAAAAGTATTCTCTGAAATTATCCCGGTTGAAGAAGATGTGAGCGAAAAAGTGAAAGAGCAAAGCCATAAGCTTGATCTCACAAAGATTTTAGTGCTCATCGCAGATGATTCAGCTGTTGCTCGAAATCAAATTAAACGCGCGCTCGACAGTGTTAATATTCCTACCGCGCTGGCCAAAGATGGTCAAGAAGCGCTGCAATGGTTACAAAATAAAGCTAAGGAAGCGGGCGATAACTTTTTACGACAAGTCCCGTTGTTAATTTCTGATATCGAAATGCCTCGTATGGATGGGTATACGCTGGCAGCTGAAATTAAAGCCGATCCCGCTTTGCGTGGATTACATATCATTTTACATTCGTCATTAAGCGGCGTGTTTAATGAAGCCATGGTAAAAAAAGTGGGTGCAGACCAGTTTATTGCTAAGTTTCACCCTGATGAACTGCTGTCGGCTGTGAATTTTTGGTTAGAACAATCTAGCTAACGAGTATTATCGCAGTTGTTTCAACTGAGTGGAAACAACTGCGATATAATACCGATTACCTTAACTAATCACCTTACCAGATGCCATTCTGTTTGGCGCCCAGCCAGGTAAACCACTTTCTTACCATCAAAATACGCGCTTTGCTCTAATTTAATATGCACTAACTGATTTTGCCATTCTGGCAACGCATGTTTGATATTGCCTTCAATGGCATACGCCGTATTGGCATAAAGTGGCCAATCGCCCTGCACAGGCGTGGGGCCCTGATTATCCCACATCCCAATAGTGGGGCCTGGCGCATGGCCGAAAAACCCCAGTGGATGGCTATAGGTGCTGCTGATTATTTTAGCATTACGGGCTTTTTGCTGTGTTGCTGCTAATATTTGATTGCCGGTTAATCCTGTCTTAAATTGGCTGGTTAAAATGTCTTGCCAGGTGTTGCCTTTTGCCAGCGCAGCTTGTAAGCCTTTTGGCGCGGCAGTTTCATCAGCGTTAAGGACATAAGCCATTTCTTGGGTGTCGGTGCATAATTTTAAGTAACAAATGCCTACGTCGGTGTGCAAAATATCACCGCGTTGAATAATGCCAGATTCGCCGCAAAAAGGGGTATCTTCTAAACAAGGCGTGCCAGGGCGCTGTAAACTCACATAAGGCATAAACCAAGCAGGCAATTGCAATTGGCTAAACCGCTCACGTAAATACCACGCCACATCATCCGTCGTGGTTACCCCAGGGGTAATCACTTTACTGCTAAATCCTTCTGCGATAACCCCGCGGGCGATACTCACAATGTGCGGATAAACGGCCAGCTCCTCCGGCGTACGTTGCTCTAACCAGCGTACCACTAAATTTTCTGCTGAAACCACTCTGGTATGCCAAGTGTCGGGCAGAACCTGCATAAGCTTTTGTTGTAACGAGGCGGTTAGGCCATCGGCAACAGGCCATTCCGCGGACATATTAATACCAATACGCGTTGGATTTTTACTCACAATAAGTTCGCCCAAGGCTTGCCATTGCTCGTCTAAACTGCCACCTTGCCAAGCCGACGTATAAGGCGCCCCTAACGGATACCGATTTACGGTGAGTTTTTCAACAGTACCATCAGCCTGTTTATAAAATACCAACATCGTGGTGCGTCTAGCAGCAAAGCTAGGTTGGGGGACCAGTGTAAAATAAACCGGATCTTCGGCTTTTTCTCGGTTTATTACCAACCACATGTCCAAGTCTTGCTCCGCCATCAACGCAGGTAGTAACTGATTTAGCCGAGTTTCTAGCATGGCATTTTCTGGTGCGATACGCTCACGTTGACTTAAGATGGCAAAATCATCGGCACTTTTAATCACCCGACCTTGTTCAAAAGTGCTGTTAGCATAAGTTGGTAAGGTTAACGACAGGCCGAGCGCGAGGGTTAATACGGTAAAGCGTGGCGTTTTTTTCATTATAGTTCTTTCCTATTGCCTGATAAATCGACATAGTCTTTTATACAGTATGGTGATTTATTTTTATAGTCTTATCATATAACAGGTTACATAACAGTAAGGTACGATATGGCGTTTTCAGAAATCCACATGCTTATTGGTTTAGCACTTGCTATGATCTTTGCCGCGATCATCGGCGTTGTTGTTGCCCGCACGCGGCATGTGCCGCAATTGCAGCACATGCAAACGGCGCTAAGTAAGGCACAAGAGCAACTTGACGCACAGCAAAGTGCATTACAGCAGCAGGCACTTTACACGAGTAAGCTTGAAGAAAGGCATCATTTTAACGACGCCACTATTGATCGCTTACAGCAAGAAAACAGCCATTACAACAAAGAGTTAAAACAACTACAACTCGCTTTTGCTGCCGAAAGTAAACGGGCTCAGCATTTTGAAACCACGTTAAATGAACAAGAAAAACAGTATCAGCAGTTGATGGAGCAGTATCAGGCTGAAAGAGAGCAGCTAGCGAGTCTACAACGGCAATATACCCAACTCAGTACAGACTACTCTGCGCTTAAAGCGGCGCTAGCCGAGCGCGACGCCAGTCATCAACGAGAACTCGCCAGCTTTGAACAGCAAAAGCAGAACCTAATAGAACAATTTAAACTGCTGTCGAATGATATTTTGGACGCAAAAGCACAAAGCTTGCAAGAAAGCAGTAAATTGACCCTTGCTACGGTGATGAATCCGTTTCAGCAATCAATGGATGCGTTTAAAAAAGAGGTGCACGACATTCATCATCGTGAAACGATAGCACAAGGCGAGCTAAAAAAAGAACTAGACTCATTAAAACAGCTAAACCAACAGATCACACAAGAAGCGCATGCCTTATCTACGGCATTGCGCGGCCAGAAAAAACTGCAAGGTAATTGGGGCGAGCTGGTGTTGGAGAATGTGTTAGAGCGCTCAGGATTACAACTTGGCATAGATTATCAACGCGAAGTGAGCTTTACGTCGGAAGATGGCAAATATCGACCCGATGCCATCGTATATTTACCACAGAATAAACACTTGGTTATTGATGCAAAGGTGTCCCTAAACGCTTATACCCGCTATGTAAATGCTGAGAACGAAACCGATCGTGTGCTGGCATTAAAAGATCATGTTCAGGCTATTTCAAATCGAATTAAAGAATTATCGGCAAAAGAGTACTTTGCGTTACCTGGCTTAAACTCGCCAGACATGGTGTTTATGTTTATTCCCATTGAATCGGCTTTTGTTGAAGCGCTAAAAGCGGATGAAAGCCTTTTTAGCCAAGCAATTGCTCAGCATATTCTGGTGGCTACACCCACAACCTTACTCACCAGTTTAAATATTGTTCGGCAATTGTGGCGTTATGAAGATCAAAATAAACATACTGTTGCACTCGCTCAAAAAGCCGATGCCGTGTTTAAAAAACTAAACAGTTTTTTGGCCAGTTTTGAAAAAATTAAAAAAGGCCTTGAACACGCACAAACAGCGTATACCGCAGCAGAAAATCAACTGGTGAGTGGTAAAGGCAATTTAGTGAAACACGTTGCTGACTTTAAGAAACTCGCCCCAGCCATTCGCAGTGAATTACCACAGTATTTTCTTGAAAAAGCCGAACTGGAAATAGACCTCAGCCAACCCGATTAAGCATCGGGCTAGGGCGCTTTGCCATTACATTGCGCCGCCCTTTTAGTTAAACAGTGTTGCACGATGCTATTAATTTTTAACGAAGAAAACGGCTTCACAATAAAATTACTGGCACCGCCTTTTAGACATAAGTGCACATTGTCAAACGAATGATGTGATGAGCACATCACCACATGCGTCCCCACCGTCTGCTTTTTGATCTCGCCTAATAAGACGCGGCCATCATAATCGGGCAATTCAATATCTAAAAAAATCATATCGTACCGTTGCTCGTTTAATAACGTCAGCGCGCGATGACCACTGGCCGCATCATGAATTTTACCAAATCCGAATGGGGCCAATATTTGCCGCAAACAAGCACGGACGGTGGCAGCATCATCGACGATTAACACGGCCAATTGACTGTAAGACATACGTCCTCCTAGCAATAATGTTGTTTTTATTAATTATTAAAAATATTTAATTTAATTATTGTGCGTCATTTGACAAATTTATCAATTGCTGTGATAATTTTGACAGATAAAGGAGGGTTTATGCAACTATCTCAAACAATATTAACGCAGCAATCTGCGATATCACCCAGTTTTAAGCAATATTTAACCTTTAATACCGGTGGTGAGTGCTATGCACTGGGTATTTTATTGGTTAAAGAAATTATCGAATTTGGCGGTATTACCAAAATTCCATTAATGCCTACTTTTGTTCGCGGGGTAATTAACTTACGAGGTGCGGTCGTGCCAGTCATCGATTTAAGTGCACGCTTATATGGTAAATGCGTCGATGAAGGAAAGCGTACCTGTATTGTCATCGTTGAAGTCCCGAATAATGCCGATGGCATGACAGAGCTTGGCGTGGTGGTGGACGGAGTAAACGAAGTACTGGAATTGAATTCGGCTGAATTAACCGCGCCTCCACAGTTTGGTAGCAAAATTCGAACTGATTTTATTGAAGCTATGGCGCGTTTATCGGATCGCTTGCTGATGATTTTAGCGCCCGAAAAAGTATTGTCAGTTGAGGAAATGGCCTCGCTGGTCGCGGTAACTGAACACGTCAATAGTCAGGAGCATTAACATGAACAGCGTTAAGCTCATCGCCTCAGGTAATGCAAATTCTACCTCTGAATGGTTAATTATAACGTTTATTCAAAGCAGCTTACGTTATTTACACCGTTATGGCGTAGCGCTGCCTTACTTGTTGCTGGGGTTAACGTTCGGATCCGTACTGGCGGCATTTTGGTGTATATGGAGTATGTTAATCGCCGGCGTGTTGTTAGTGGCATGGGGCTTAGAACGCCAACTTTATGCTGAGTTACAGCACGTTAAGCAGGCGTATTTGCAACAGATTTCTGTGCATGAGCACTTACAGCACCAGCTTGCTCAGCAAAGTGATACCGGGTTAGCAGAATTGATCAGCACCTTATGCCAGCAAATTGAGCTCGCGCGAAGCGATGCGAATAATGCTGTGACGGGGCTTACCGCAGATTTTCAATTTATTTATGACGCGCTGGATCACAGTATTCACCTCGCCAATAACGCCAGTGCTCAGTTTGGTCAGAACGACGCCGGCTTTGCTAAAGACAGTAAAGTAGAGCTTGCAAACGTTATTAAAGCCTTAAATGCGGCCTTGGCCAGTAAGTCTGAGCTGGTGCAATCGGTAAATTATGTGTCTGAGACGGCGACAGAGCTGATGACGCAAACGGCGTCTATTCAAAAAATATCTAAAGAAATTAACTTACTTTCATTGAATGCCTCCATTGAAGCGGCAAGAGCTGGCGCGGCGGGGCGTGGCTTTGCGGTGGTAGCAGAACGGGTGCGAGAGTTATCCGATATTACCGCCGATGCAGCAAATTTAATTATTCAGCGTATGCATACCCTGATGTCAGCCGTGGGGGCAAGCAGTACAAAATTGTCTGCGTCTCAGCAGCAAGATCAGCATATTTTGATCGACGCTGAACAAAAGATCTCGGCAGTACTAGAGCAAATGAATAGTGTAAATCAGCAGCTTAGTGAAAATGTCCAAGCCTTAGAACAAAACGCCGGCACCGTACAGCAAAAGGTAGCGACCGCCTTGATGCAGTTTCAATTTCAAGATCGAGTCAGTCAAAAATTAGGCCATACCGCCGATGCGTTAGGACAAATTCAACAACTGCTTGATAGCGAGCAGCCCCTTAACACACTCCAAATAACTGCCATAAGTGAACAACTCTATGCCTCTTATACCATGAAAGAAGAGCGTGACAGCCACCAAGGCGCTGCCAGCAATACAACGCATGTTGAAAACGAAATTACCTTTTTCTGAGGTTTATGATGAATAAAACCATATTAATTGTTGATGATTCGGCCTCTATCAGACAAGTGAGCAAATTAGTACTCACGGGCAAAGGCTTTGAAGTGATTACTGCCGAGGATGGCCAAGATGCGTTAGCCAAACTCGATGGAAAAAAAATTCACTTAATTATAAGTGATTTAAATATGCCAAAAATGGATGGCTTGTCCTTACTTAGAAAAGTGAAAGAGTTGCCCGCCTACAAATTTACCCCTTTTGTGATGCTTACCACTGAATCGGGTGAGAATTTTATGGCACAAGGTAAAGCAGCTGGCGCCAAGGCTTGGATGGTAAAACCCTTTCAACCTGACAACTTATTAAATGTTGTACAAAAGTTAGTGCCATAACGAGGTGATCATGAGCGATGTATTGCACACTATTGAAACGCCAGCCTTGTTAACGATATACGAGGTGGCACAGCAAGCTCAGCTTTGGCAGCAGCAATTACAGCAAGCAGGATCCTTAAATTGGTCTTTAGCTGCTTTACAAGAGTGTGATGCCGCCGGATTACAACTGTTAATGGCCATGGCGAAAAGTGTGCAATTACGCCATCCACATGCCGTTATTACGCCGCCAGCACAAGAAGCGTTAGCACACTGGCTTATGGCTAAACTTGCGGCACATGCAGGAGCTGATTATGCTTAATATGCAAGAGTTGGTAAGCATTTTTTTAACCGAAGGGCGCGAGTTAACTGATTTTCTAGAACAACAATTATTGGCAGTTGAGCACACACCATCGGCGTTAAACGACGAAACGATTAATGCCATGTTTCGTGCCGCGCATACCATTAAAGGCTCTGCGGGTGTGGTGGGATTACACGATGTTGTTGCGTTTACGCATCTAGTTGAAACCGCGTTTGAAAGTGTGCGGGCGAAACAACTTCAGTTAAATACTCCCCTCATTAATATCCTTCTGCGCTGTAATGATCATATTGTTTTGCTGTTTAATTATGCTGAAAACCAGCAAGAGGTTTCTGCTAGCAGTAATGAGGCTGGTCAACAATTATTAGCCGAATTAGCACAGTTTTTAGCACCCAATACCGCTCCGCTAACACCGCTGCAGGCTAAGACTGTTACGCCAATGCCGATCATCAGTGATCCCGCTGCAATACCAGCGCAATCACAAACGCAACATATTTATATTCAATTTGGTCCTGATACCTTTCGCGATGGGTTTGATCCTATCGCGATGCTGCGTTTTATTGCCAAAGAATGCCCTATTA
>Ga0209812_10001734_pt1 | contig 14298 bp, 10 predicted proteins | sample JI71714BDNA_FD_187502 | JGI IMG/M metagenome (GOLD analysis project Ga0209812, IMG submission 187502) | Wastewater effluent complex algal communities from Wisconsin, to seasonally profile nutrient transformation and Carbon sequestration -... | ecosystem: Engineered > WWTP > Effluent > Algae...
CGTTCTGCCGAAGCGCCTGCGCTGCGCCGTCTACACCCGCAAATCCACCGACGAAGGGCTCGATGCGGAATACACCTCGATCGACGCCCAGCGCGATGCCGGCGCGGCGTTCATCGCCAGCCGGCGGATGGAAGGCTGGATCCCGGTCGCAGGTGATTACGACGATGGCGGCTTCTCCGGCGGCACGTTGCTGCGTCCCGCGCTACAGCGCCTCATGGAAGACATCCGCGCAGGCCAGATCGACATCGTCGTGGTCTACAAGATCGACCGCCTGACGCGATCGCTGTTCGACTTCGCCGAGCTGATCAAGGTCTTCGAGGAATACGGCACGACCTTCGTGTCCGTTACACAGCAGATCAACACCACGGATGCGATGGGCAGGATGATGCTGAACATCCTCCTCGCGTTCGCGCAGTTCGAGCGCGAGTTGACCGCCGAGCGCATCCGCGACAAGTTCGCCGCCAGCAAGAAGAAGGGGTTGTGGATGCACGGGATCTGCCCGTTGGGCTATGACGTCGTGGATCGCCGGCTGGTGGTGAACGCGGCGGAGGCCGAACAGGTCCGGACGATCTTCCGTCGTTTCGTCGAGTTGGGCTCGATCCTGAAGATCGTGCAGGAGGCGAGGGCGCGCGGCTGGTGCAACAAGACGTGGACGACGAAGGCGGGCACCGTGCGGCCCGGTAAGCTCCACGACAAAAGCTCCATCCACGGCATGCTGCATTGCCGCACCTATCTGGGCGAACTCAAGCATCGCGGCGAGTACGTCGAGAGCACCCACCCGGCAATCATCGACAAGGCGCTCTGGGACGAGGCGCATGCGCTGCTGCAGATCAACGGCCGAGTCCGCTCCGCCGCCTCGCGCGGCAAGGTGGATTTCCTGCTGAAGGGCCTGTTGACCGGCCCCGACGGCCGCGCCCTGTCGCCGTGGCACACGACCAAGGCCAACGGGCGCACCTACCGCTACTACCTGAGCACGCGCGACATCCACGAAGGGCGGGGCACGTCGGGCCTGCCGCGCCTGCCAGCGGCCGAACTGGAGGTTGCGGTGGTCGGGCAACTGCGCCAACTGCTGCGCGCGCCGGAGATGATCGAAGTGATGATCCCGCAGGCGCTCGCCCTCGACCCCACGCTGGATGAAGCGCAGGTCACGGTCGCGATGACGCAGGTCGACCGGGTATGGGAGCAGTTGTTTCCCGCCGAGCAGCAGCGGCTGGTCAGGCTGCTGGTGGAGCGGGTGATCGTGACGCCGACGAACCTGGAACTCCGCCTGCGCCCCGGCGGCATCGGCAGCCTCGCCGCCGATGCCCGGCAGGTCGCCGAGGCGGTCGCATGAACCGCCCGACCCTGACGATGGCGGGGCAGGCCAGCGAGGTAGTCGCCAGCGACGGCAGCGTCGTGCTGAACGTCCCGATCACCCTGCGGCAGCGGAGCGGTCGACGGGTGGTCGCCGTCGGCGGTCCCCGGTGCGAATCCGGCGAGCGGACTCGAACCGGCGCCACGCCGCTGCAATTGGCGCTGGCCCGTGGCCACCGCTGGCTGCGGAAGCTGGAAGCGGGTGAGGTCTCGTCGCTTCGTGAGATCGCGCAGCGCGACGGCGCCGACCACAGCTACGTCGCCAAGCACCTCAACCTGACCTTGCTGGCACCGGACATCGTGGCCGCGATCCTGGAAGACGCCCTGCCGGACGGGGTCCGGCTCAGCGCGCTGCTGATCAATCCGCCGGTGCTGTGGGATGACCAACGTGCGGCGCTCGGCACGACGCCTGCGCCGCCTCGGATGAGGAAGGGCGGCCGGAAGTAGGGCAGGGGCAACAGGCGGCTTTCGCTGGATAACAGCCGCGCCGGGGTACGCTACGCTGCGATCCCGCATGAGAGCGAGTTTGGATGCCGGTTGCTCAGGCACGACCAATTCGTTGTAACGAAAAGCCGCCGAAAGGCGGCTTTTTTGTTGGTTCGAATGATGAGGGGATGCCGACCGACGCGTCAACGCACCCGCAGGGTTGTGCTTGAGCTGCTGTAGGAAATCTGCCCGAACTAGGCATGAATGCTTTTGGTCACCAGCCTCAACGTTCCGAAATTCCATATGCCCCCCGCCGCATCGCATTCAAAGCAACGATTGCGTGACTCCGGCCTACCCGGCAGACTGCACGGAAAGAGTTTTTATTAATATCACATACGTATCCTTGCTCATGTCCAACCATATTGCCGCAGTCGATATCGGCGCCAAGCTCTGGTCGCTGTGCCATGTGCTGCGCGATGACGGCATCACCTACCACCAATACCTTAGCGAGCTGACCTACCTGTTGTTCCTGAAGATGATGAAGGAAACAGGCCAGGAAGAGAGGCTCAAGATCTGGAAAGCTAAAGACAAGAAAAAAGGGTCACCTAAAGAAGAACAAGCCGGCACCCGTTGGGACGATTTGCTCGGCGCGTCTGCGGTGGATCGACTCGATCTCTACAAGGAGATGCTGCTGGACTACGGCTTGCACGGCCGTGGCGCCGTGCAGCAGATCTACGCCAACGCCAACACCTTCATTACCAAGCCGGCCACGCTGAGCAAGCTGGTGACCGACATCGATCGTCTCGACTGGTACAGCGTCGACCGTGATGACCTGGGCGACCTCTACGAAGACCTGCTCGAACGCAACGCGAGCGAGAAGAAAAGTGGTGCTGGTCAGTATTTCACTCCAAGACACCTGATCGACAGCATCATCAGCGTGATGAAGCCTGAGTTGGGTGACGTCATTCAGGATCCAGCAGCCGGCACATGCGGCTTCCTAATCGCAGCCAACAACTATCTGCGGCAGCACAACGACTTCGATAGCCTCGGCGACGAGGCTCAGCGAAAGTATCAGCATCAGACCTTCCACGGTATGGAACTGGTGCAAGACACGCACCGTCTGGCTCTGATGAACATGCTGCTGCATGGTATCGAAGGCGGTGTGACCTATGGCGACACGCTGAGCGACGAGCACAAGCAGTTGCCACCGGCTACGCTAATACTCAGTAACCCACCCTTTGGGACCAAGAAGGGCGGTGGCCTTCCCACGCGAGGCGACCTTGCCTTCGAGACCAGCAACAAGCAGTTCGCTTTTCTGCAGCACATCTACCTTGCGCTCAAACCCGGCGGCCGTGCGGCAGTGGTGCTGCCCGACAATGTACTGTTCGAGAACAACATCGGCACCGAGATCCGGCGCGATCTGATGGAAAAGTGCAACCTGCACACCATCCTGCGTCTGCCCACCGGCATCTTCTATGCTCATGGCGTGAAGACGAATGTACTGTTCTTCACCCGCGGCGAGACAGACAAGGGCAGCACCAAGGAAGTATGGGTGTACGACATGCGCGCCAACATGCCCGCCTTCGGCAAGCGCACGCCCTTCACGCGCGACTACTTCCGCACCCCGCCCGACGCCCCGGCCAGCCAACCGCGGGACAAGTTCGAAGACGTGTTCGGCAGCGATCCGCGCGGTGGCTCAGCTACGCGCCAGGACACCGGTGAGTCGGGACGCTGGCGTCGCTTTACGCGTGAGCAGATTGCACATCGGGGCGACAACCTGGACATAGCTTGGCTCAAGGATAGCGGCGCTATGTCGAATCACATTGCCGAAGAGCCCGCGCTCGTCGCTCGCCTGGCACTGCGCGAGCTGAATGCCGCCGTCAACGACCTCCGAGCGCTACTGGATGAGCTTGGTGAGGATCCTGATGCATATTTGGATGAGCTATTGGGTGAGGAGTCTCCAGCGGCCGAGGTAGTAGCCAATGAATGAACTTCCACCTGGCTGGGCTTGGTCCAAAATCGGCGAACTCGCGCCGTACATTCAACGCGGCAAGTCACCAAAGTACGCAGACCACAGTGAACTCCCGGTGGTCAATCAGAAGTGCATTCGATGGACCCGTCTTGAAACACAACATCTTAAGTTCATTCATCCCGAACAGTTCGATGCCTGGGATGCCGCGCGACGCATTCAACCAGGTGACGTGCTCTGGAACAGCACGGGGACCGGGACGGTAGGTCGGGCCTATCTCGTCCAAGAGCGTGACTGCACGCCCGCCAAGGTGGTGGACTCTCATGTGACCATCGTCCGCCCCAACGCTGCACTCGAGCCCCGCTATCTGTTCAGCTGGATTCGCAGCGCCGCTGTGCAAGACAAGATCTTGGAGATGTGCGACGGCACAACGAACCAGATCGAACTCAGCAGGACCGCCATTACTGGAACAGCGGTGCCTGTCGCGCCAGCATCCGAACAGACCCGCATCGCCGACCAGCTCGACATCCTGCTGTCGCGCATCCAGGCATGCCAGGACCGCCTGGAGTCTATTCCGGCGTTGCTCAAGCGGTTTCGTGACGCAGTGCTTGCATCCGCAACCACAGGCGAGTTGACTGCTGAGTGGCGTACAACCCAGCATCCTGCGTTTTCGGCCGTAGAACTGCGCCGTTCGCTGGAGGACGACTACGCAGAGGTGGGAGGACACCAGCGAGGGAACGCATCGGAACCGACTGAAGAGGCTCATGACCTCTCAGTTGAGCAGATTCCACACGGATGGGAGATCAGTACCTTGCGCGACTGCTGCCGGCCCGGACGCCCAATCACGTACGGCATTCTGAAGCCAGGACCCGAACTCGAAGAAGGTGTGCCATACGTTCGAGTAGCAGACTTCCCCGGCAACCAGTTGAATTTGAGTTCGATCAAAAGGACCAGTCCAGAAATTGACCTCCAGTACAAGCGAGCACGGCTATCGACCGGAGACTTGCTACTGTCTATTCGAGGCAGCGTTGGCCGGCTGATCGTTATCCCCTCATCACTTGAGGGTGCAAACATCACACAGGATACGGCACGGCTTTCCATCAGTTCGCGACTGAATGCTCGCTATATCTACTACGCGCTGCTATCGCCAGATGCTCAGCGTCGCATGAAAAAGGCGATTCGGGGCGTGGCCGTTCGGGGAATCAACATTGGCGACGTACGCGCACTTCAGGTGCCCTTGCCGTCCCTGCCTGAGCAAGACGAGATCGTGCGGCGGATAGATGCGCTTTTCGAGTTCGCCGGTCGAATTGAGTTACGTCATGCCACCGCACGAAGGCAGGTTGGCCGTCTGACATCGCTCACTCTGGCCAAGGCCTTCCGAGGCGAACTCGTCCCGCAAGACCCCAACGATGAGCCGGCCAGCGCCTTGCTAGCCCGCATTGAAACCCAACGCAACGCACCTACTGTTGCCGCCGCGAAGCGCACGCCGCGACGCGGCCGCCCACCTCGCGCCCCGAAGGAAAACGCTGCTATGACCAAGAGCCGTCAGGATGATGACGTGATGGGCCTGCCTTATCTGGCCGGGCACCTGCGCCGCATCGGCACGCCCGCCAGTGCCGAGGCGCTGTTCAAGGCGGCCGAGCTGCCTGTGGCCGACTTCTACAAGCAACTGGCCTGGGAGGTGACCGAGGGCCACGTGAAGGAAAACCAGGCCACGCTGGAGCCCGGACATGCGCCTGGATAAGGTCAGCATCGACGGCTTCAAGAACCTGCGGGGCCTGGAGCTGGACTTCGACGAGCGCCAGCTCACCACCGTGCTCATCGGCCAGAACGGCGCCGGCAAATCCAATCTCATTGAGGCCATCGCCCAGGTCTTCCGCTGGGTGGACCTGCGCCGTAACGAGCCGCGCTTCCGCTACCGGGTAGCCTACCGAATACAGCCGCAGGGCCCGGCGGTGCCGAATCCGCCCAGCGTGTGTTTGAGCAACTTCCCGGGTGAACCTGCCATCCGCGTCAACGGCCAAGAGGTCAAGCGCGCCGAGTTTGAGAAGCGCAAGGCTGAGTGGTTCCCGGACCTCGTGTTCGGCTACTACTCCGGCGGTAGCCGCCGGTTAGAAGCGCTATTCGACAGCCACCAGCGTCGCTACTACAACGCGATCAAGCTGGAAGACGACGCGACCAAGGTCGCACAGGCACAGGTGGACCGCAGGCTGTTCTACTGCCGGCCCATCCACGGCGTCATGGCGCTGATGGCGCTGTTTTCATTCCCAACGCCAAAAGTCGCGGCCGAGCTGGCCGATCGGCTGGGTATCACTGGCTTCCACTCGCTGCTGGCATTGTTCAGAGAACCTTCTTGGTACACGGGAAGCAAGAAGCTAGGCGCAGAAGATATCTGGGGCGCCGGCGGCCCTGCAGGTCGAGCTGTCCGGCGCTTCAAGGAGCTCGCGTTCCATCCCTTCGCCTTGGACGGTAACGCGGTAGATGACTATCGCGACAAGAAGCAAGTGGAGCCGCAGTACGCAGCGTTCTTGCGGTCGATTGAACACCTAAATCAACTGGCCAAGCAGTTCAAAGATGAGCGAGAGATGTTCTACGCGCTGGAGGCGGTTGATATCTCTGATCTGATCCGAGAGATCCAGGTGTGGGTAACACGCAGGAATGACGCGAGCGGCGATGTGGGCTTCGCCGACCTGTCTGACGGTGAGCGGCAGTTGCTGATGGTGCTAGGCCTGATCCGTGTTTCGCGCGGCAAGCGTGCGCTATTCCTACTCGACGAGCCCGACACACACCTCAACCCGCATTGGCAGCACAGCTACCTAAACCTAATCGAGGACTGGACCGACATCGCCGCTGAGAGGGAACACTGTCACATCGTGCTGACCTCGCATAACCCATTAACTATTTCTGCCCTTTCGCGCAATGAAGTGCGGGTGATCACACAGTCTGACGACGGCCGAGTGACAGCATCTGCGCCGTACGCCGACCCGAAGGGAATGGGCTTTACGGCCACGCTGACCGAGATCTTCTCGCTTCGAACAAGTCTGGACATTGAGACCCAGCGCCTCGTGGATGAGCGCAACGAGTTGGCGCACGCACAGAACAGGTCTGATGAAGACGAGCGGCGACTAATAGAACTGAACGATGAGCTCGCGCACCGTGGGTTCCTTTATGAAGACCGCGAGCCGCTGTATCAGGACTTCCTTCGCGCTTGGCACGATGTGCGCTATGCCGATCGACCGCCATTGACGCCCGAACAGATTGAGCAGCGACGCCAAGGTATGAAACTCCTCATCAAGAAACTGATGGCAGAGAAGGAGTTGTCGTGATCTACGTGAAGTGTGATCCGGAGCTGATTCCCAGGAAGTTGCTTGACGTTGCTGCCAGGGCGCAGCAAGAGCTGGAAGCAAAGCCTCCCTCAGAGCGCAAGGCCTACATTGAGAAAAAGGCACATATCTGGCGTGCCTTCTCTCGACACCTGGCGAAGATGTCCTATGGGAAATGCTGGTACTCCGAAAGCAACGACCCCCAGTCCTTTTTCGATGTGGATCACTTTCGACCAAAGAAGGCGGCGAAGCGGTCGGATGCGTTGGAAGATGATGGGTATCCGTGGCTGGCATTCTCGATCGAGAACTTTCGCTACTCAGCGGGTCGATCCAATCGCCTCAGTACGGACGAGGAGACTGAGCAAGTGGTGGGGAAGGGAAGCTGGTTTCCGTTGTTGGACGGTAGTCCGTACGCTACTTGGGATGACCGTTGCTTGGACCAAGAGCAACCAGTCTTGCTCGACCCTACCGTCAGAAACGATGTCACGCTTATCGACATCAATCCTGATGATGGCCGCGCGACGCCGAGCATGGTTTGTCTGGGGGAGAGAAAGCAATTTCGGGCGATTAGGTCCATTGAGATATACGGATTGAACCTCGGAAACTTGATCACTGCTCGTAAGCGAGCTATGCGACAGGTGGCAGACAACTACCAGAATTTGATGGACATCGTGAGCGCGGGCCATGACATGGCTGCGGTTGATAGGCTGGCAGTGCAACTGCGAAGTGCGACCGCATCCAGTGCTCCCTACGCCCGGGCGGCACGAGCCAAAATGCATGCTATGGGGGGCGGTGCGTTCTGCGCTCAACCAGAAGATGCTGCGGCCTGAAGGTTCGCTCTCAAATACTTTGATTGAATCGTTGGCCGAAAGCTGGCTCTGGGTCGGGATCCTAGCAGTCGCTGCTTTAAAGGCTCGATCTCATTTGAAAGACCCTAAGCTCGCTGCCTTGTAACCAAGTTGTGATCTACATAATCAGCAAGTAGCCCGGGTAAGCGAAGCGCACCCGGGATGAGTGACGAGAGATCCCCGGGTTCGGCCTGCCGCCTTACCGGGGCTGCGACAAATCGAAATTCAATGTCTGTTCTTAGGCGAAAGCAGGCAATTGCTCGTGAGGCGTGCTTGAGCCTGCCCTACGAAATATTCGGTTATTGTGCGCATATTTGCATGCGCCCGATCAAAAAGGGGGGCTAAATGAGGAGCGGAATTCTTATTCTGTGCGCCCTATCGGTCTCGTAGTGCGGGAGCGAAATGGCGGGCTCTAGGCAGGCAGCAATAATCGCGGCAGAGTCATCCATTGAGCATGCCAAGAAAGATGGCGTTGATTTTGATCGCTATGCTCTTAATTCTCTACTCCGTTTAGGTTATGGTGACCAAAGTGCCGTGCATAAATCCATGGGCAGTCCTTACATTGAAAGCGTTAGGGAAAAGCTGAGAAAAAAGCGATATTGGGAAACTTGCTATGGGGTTTCTTCAGATTTTGAGGTTGGAGCTACCTGCTGTTACTACCTAGACGAAAAAGATTTTAGGTTGATAACAAGCTACAAAATAAAATGATGGTCGAGTAGCAAGTGGCCCGGGTAAGCGAAGCGCACCCGGGATTGAACGACGAGAGCTCCCCGGGTGCGGCCTGCGGCCTTACCCGGGCTACGAGAAATCGAAATTCAATGCCTGCTCTCGGTCGAAAGCAGGCCTCAATGCTGGCTGGGTGTTTCGCGCCGATCACCTTCACGGCAGCCAAGTAGGGTGGAGTAAGCGCAGCGCAACTCCACCAAAGACGTAACTCGCCTGAACATCTTTCTACCGAAAGAATGCCGCTCTTTGGAGGCTTTCACACCCGTCGAGCCGCAATGGTGGAGTTGCTGCACAACTCCACCAAAGACGTAACTCGCCTGAGGATCTTTATACCGAAAGAATTTCGCGTTCTAGAGTCTTTCATGTCCGTCGAACCGCAATGGTGGAGTTGCGCTGCGCTTACTCCACCCTACGGGGGCTCGTGTCGTTATGCGCTTTCGGTTTGGGCGATGTTTTCTCAGGGCGATCTGCGGTTCGGCGATGTGCGCGTCGCACGGGTGTTGCGAAGCCGCAAGGTGTTGCCATGCATCCGCTATCGTCGGGTTGGTGGGTCAAATTCTGTGTTGTACCGACGATTTCGAGGGGGCTATAGGTTGGGTGTTTCGCACCCATCACCTTCATGGCGGAAGCTGGGTGCGGAGCACCCAGCCTACGATCGACGGTATCGGTCGTTCTCTAGGCCGAGTGATTGCGGTGCAGTCTTCCGCTCGCAAGCGGATTCGAACCAACGCATAACCGGAGCATCCAAGAGATAAGGCCTTTTCAACCATACTCGCTTTTGGCTCTGCAAATCCTTTTCTCATGAGCGAAAGCAAGCGCAGACGCTATTCCAATCCAGACAGCTTCGGTCATATTGGGGTCGATTCTTCAAGAAGCGAGTGATCAAGCCATCCGAGGCCCTTTCTGCCCAGGATCATCCTGCGTCGGATTGTTCGGCGCTTGCGCCAACATCTGCGCCTGCTGCTGGGCCAATGTATCGACCTTCTGCAGTGACTGCTCGACCGGACGGTCAACCGCCTGGGCCACATCGGTCATCGAACGGCGTGCCGCTGGGTCGGAAGGGTCTTGCCCTTGCACGACGAACAGCAGTGTTCCGGCCGCGGTCTGCGACCCATCCTGCTGGCGCTTGCCGGTCTCGTTGATCGCGATATGGTCGGCGGAAGTGATACCGGCCGCTTTGGCGTCATGGAAAGCGCCCATCGCCAGTCGTTCGCTGGTGGCATCGAAGGTGCGTCCGCGTTCCGCATCGATGCCGGCCACGCCACGCTCGATCTGCTGGTAAAGACGATGATCGGGATGGTTCGGATCGCGCGGGTCGGGAAGTCGGGCCGGCAGCGCTAGCGTCGAAGCCGCGACCGACTCGACGCGATCGTTGGCCGGTGGGGCCTGTCGTTTGTCGTCGTGCCGCGCATCCAGTTCCTGAGCGCCATCATCGCGGCGACCAGAGCCGGCAATGCGCACGGTGGCCGCCACCGCCTGAGTACCCCCGTCCTGCGCAAAGCCCTGCAGGTTCGCTTCGCGTTGCGCCTGCGCGCGTGCGTCGCGGTCCTGTTCCGAAGGGCGTTCGATCGCATGCGGCGCAATCTCCGCACGTGTCCGCGCGCGCTCGATCTCCTCGGGCGTGGTTACGGCTGCGATCGCATAGGTCTTGCCGTCCGCCTCCAGGCGTAGGCTGGCGAGCTCGTATCGGCCATCGGCCTGTGGGCGCGCCTGCAATGCCGTCGTGGCCGGATCCAAGCCATTCGCATCCCAGGTCGCACGCAGGGCGACGGCCGCGGCGGCGACCTGCTCGGCGCTCGCATCGACGCCCGCGTTGCGATACGCGCCCGCCACCGTATCGCGCAAGCGCGCATCGGCGTCCATCGGCGGCACGGCCGGAATCTCGCGCGGAGGCGGCAAACGTGCCTGCAGCACCTCGCGGGTCGCTTCGAGTTCGTCGTGCAGTCGGCCGCTTGCGGTGCTGTCATAGACCATGCCGTCGCTGACCCAGCGGCCGTTGGCCTGGCGTTCGTAGAGATCCCCCTCGGAGGAAACCAGCTTGTCGATGTTCGTGCGTGCGCTGCGCACAGCCTCCGGCATCTCGCCGTAGGCCTGCCAGCCGTTGCGAATATAGGTGTCCTCGTAGCGCGCCGCGATCGACGCCGGGCTGTTCGCCGCGTTCTCGACCACGATGGCGGCGGCCTGCCGATCCAGTCGCGCTGCACGCTCGTCGTCCGCTGGATCGGTGTAATGAGGGGTACCGCCACGTTCGACGAACGGGCCGTAGACCTCGCGCTGCCACTTGCCGGTCTCCGGATCGCGCTCCCAGTTCGTCGGCCGACTGCTCGGCGGGTCGCCCGCTTCCGCCGGCAACGAGAAGGGGCTCCGCTGCGCCGGAGGCCCGCCGAGCACCAGCTCCACCGACACGCTGGTCGCTTGGTAGTTGAGCTGGTTCTCGGTCGCAGGCGATGCGCGCAGATCACCACGCCTGGCGTTGTCGATGTTGTCATCGGTGCTGTCGATCGGCGCTCTGCGCCGCCAGCCTTCGCTGGGCTTGTCCGGGTCGTAGCTCCAGGATTGGCCGGCGAGTTCCTGGTTGTAAATGCCGCGATTGTCATTCCACTCAGCGATCTTGTCGCCTGCGAACACATCCGCGACGCCGCCAATGGCGCCAGTCACCAACAGGCCAGGACCAGATTCGACGCCTGCGACAGCTCCGGCCGTCATGCCGATACCGGCGCCGGCCCAGCCGCCGACGCTGCGCGCGCCGAAGTGGATCAGCTCCGACTCGGCAGCCGTGCGATTGCCTTCACCAGCCAATCGATGCGCAGTGCGGACGCTGTCTGCGCCGTCGTAGATTTCCAGCGCAAGTCCGGCGACGCCCAACGCGCTGCCGGCGCGGATACGTGTTGGCTGCACGCGAGTGACGTGATCCACGTCTATCGCTTCGCGCGCCGTTCGCTCGACGCTTTCGGCGACATGATTCGCGCTGTGTTCTGCGAGCAGATTCTCGCGTGTCGCAGGAGCGACCTTGGAATTGTTCGCAAGGTTCTCTGGCAAATCGCGATGCCACGTCTGCTGCTCTCTCCAGCCGTCGCGCAGGTCGCGTGTGATACCGGCGTCTTTCAGGCGCGCATCGCGCGCTTCTTCAAGCGCAGCACCTGGCAGTCGGGTATCCGTGCGGCTGTTGTACAACTCCGCGCCTTCACGATTGAAGATGCGGACGGGAGTTCCTGTCTCCTTGGCGACCTGATTCAGGTTGTCCGGAAGATCGCGATAGACCTGGTCGCGAATACCTTCTGGAACATAACGCCCGAAACCTTTTCTTTCTAGCGAGTTTGAAAAACGCTCATCGACACCAAGCTCACTTTCGAGTCGATGCGTAGCCATCGCCCGAATCTCAACCTCGTAGCCTTTTGCCTGCAGATCCTTGACCAAGGCCACTGCTTTGTCACCATCGGCCAAGGTGGTATCGAGAATGAGGTTTTTCCGGCCTTCAACTGCAGCGCTGCGGAGCTCTTTGGCCCACGCGCTGGCATCTGGATGCGTGTCGTCGGCCCAGGTATAGGGATGAGCGTTGCGGAATGATTCGACTTTTGGATGAAAATCCCGAAGCGCATCCGGGTCCACAGTCACCGCGTCTCCGCGGAGTTCTAATTCCGCTGATCTTGCTAGACCACCTTTGCCTGCTCCGGGTTGTAGGGATAGAATAATGACGCGCGGTCTCTCCTGGGGTGTCGCGGTTGAGAATGCGCTCTCTTCCAGAATGCGTTCTCGAAAGATGCGAGCATGTTCTTCCGCGCTCAGAGCATCCTTTTCATTGCTCATCGGAAGGCATCCTTGCTCTTCTGGAAGTATTCCCAAAGCGCCTCGTCAGTGAGCCAGATATGTTTCCAGGCCGCGCGAGACATCAATCGTTCTTTGGCCTCCGCCTTTGCAATCGCCTCAGCATCTCCCGTGGCTTGTGCGTCTTTCAGTTCCTTTCTGGCTTCGGAAACAAAGCCACTCAGGGCATCTTCTAGTGTCCAGACAGCACGCTCGAAGGGCGGGGTGGGGCTTTTTTTGTTCGCGACCTCAATCAGGTCATCCTGAAGAATTTGGATGTACCCCGGATACTCCGCGAGCATCTCGCGCAGTTTTTGCGGGACGGGGGGCAGTGGCAATGACGGCATGGCTATCGTCCTTTGATCATTCGCTGATGTACGAGCCAATAGAACTCGTGAGTGAGTATGGCGAGAAGAACCCGTTGACGCGCAGCCGATCGTCAGGCGTTCTATTGTGGCGGAACAAACACACGCCCCATGTCGGTCTGGCCGTGGACCATGTGGATGGAAGCATTTTCCATCGTTTTCTCTCGTTCAAACCAGTCATACGGGCGATGCAGCCACTGCATGAGAAAGGCCCGAATGGTGACGCTGTGGCTGACGATCACCAGTTGATTGATGCCTTTCTTGTCGTAGTCCCGGTGAAAGGTACCGAACGCCTGATGTACGCGCACCGCGACATCGAAGCGACTCTCGCCCAATGGCATGCGCGCCCAGAATTTACCTTCGAATTCGACCTGTTTGTTGTAGTGCGCTGCCTCGTTCGGGAACACGTCGGGCAACTGCTCTTCCGGGATGCCATCGAACAGTCCGAACTGTTGCTCGACGAGGTTGATGTGTTCCCTGCGATCGAACTCGACCTTGTGTCGGTGACTGTCGTCGAATGTCGATGCCACCGCCTCGATGCCACGAATCACCTCGTCGGCTGTCTGTCGCGTGCGGGCATAAGGCGACACCCAGAAGCGCGTCTTCGTGTCGCTGGTGTTGTGATCAAGGAAATACCGTCCGAGCCATTCTCCGGACGCATAGGCCTGTCGCCTGCCGAGTTCGGTCAGCGGAATTGCATGGTCCGCCAACTCAAAATGCTTGCGTTTGTCGATGTTGCCGGCGGACTCGCCGTGCCGGATGAAGAACAATCGCAGCGGGGTCATTCGTCCACCCTGAGCGAGGGAGGGCAGCCGAGCGTCACGGGCGCGGGCGTCAACGGATCAACGGGCATTGCTCGCAACTCCTGCGTAAGAGAAGGCCGAGAAGAGGCCGGGCCGCCGACGTCCAGGCGCTCAAGGCCGCAAGCAGGCCACCCGCGCACTCCCTCGGCGGCGCCAGTAATTCTAACCCAGCCCCTCTCTGGGCTTTTTGCCGGGGCTGCCTACGGCGGCGGCTCCTTGCCGAATGAGCGCTTGCCTTCCAGCCTCGGTACGTAAAAAACCATTGCAAATCAATCACCTATCGGTTGGAAAATAAAAAGTCCGTTTTCCAACCGCTTTTCTACCTGCTTTCCAACCGTCGGATGCATAACTTGCGTGTCGCCCGCTGCAACCGCAGCCAGACGAGAAGCACGACATGCAAGACCGCACTTCCGCGCGACGTGAAGAAGCGTTTTACCGAAGAGCAGATCATCGGCTTCCTGGGTGAGGCCGACGCTGGCCTGCCGGTCAAGGACTTGTGCCGGCGGCACGGGTTCAGTGAGTCGTCTTATTTCCTGTGGCGTAGCAAGTTCGGCGGCATGACCGTCCCCGACGCCAAGCGCCTGAAGGACCTCGAAGCCGAGAACGCCCGGCTGAAGAAGCTGCTGGCCGAGCAGATCTTCGAGAACGATGTCATCAGGGACGTTCTGCGAAAAAAGTCCT
>Ga0209812_10001735_pt1 | contig 14296 bp, 7 predicted proteins | sample JI71714BDNA_FD_187502 | JGI IMG/M metagenome (GOLD analysis project Ga0209812, IMG submission 187502) | Wastewater effluent complex algal communities from Wisconsin, to seasonally profile nutrient transformation and Carbon sequestration -... | ecosystem: Engineered > WWTP > Effluent > Algae...
TCGATAATCTCTTCCATTGCATCGCAGAGGAAGAGGGGCTTGTCATTGAAATAAATTTTTATATACATAGTGCGGGGTTCATTTTATCTTCGCTGCATGACAGATGCAAAAGCGGTAGCCGAAAAACTGCTTCAAGTTAGTGCAGTTAGGTTAAATCCCGAACAACCCTTTACCTGGGCCAGTGGCTGGAAAAGCCCGATCTATTGTGATAACCGGAAAATCCTTTCCTTCCCCTTTATCCGGGACTATATCAAATCCGAAATGTGCAATGTGATTTTCGAGAAATTCCCGGATGCCGAACTGCTGGCCGGGGTGGCCACGGCCGGTATCGCCTGGGGGGCCATGGCGGCCGATCAGCTCAAACTGCCTTATATCTATGTACGTCCAAAACCCAAGGAGCACGGACTGGGTAACCAGATTGAGGGTTTTTATGAAAAGGGACAGAAGACCGTGGTGGTCGAAGACCTGGTGTCTACCGGCAAGAGCAGTCTCCAGGTAGTGGATGTGCTCAAAGCCCAGGGGCTTGAAGTAGTGGGGATGGTGTCCATCTTTACCTATGGCTTTCCGGCTGCAACCGAAGCTTTTGAAGCCGCGTCATTGCCCTATCAGTCCCTGACCGACTATCCCTCCCTGATCGAACTGGCCCTGAAAAAGGGCATCATCAGTCCGGCACAGGAAGAAGTTTTGTTAAAATGGCGGGAGAGTCCGTCCACCTGGACAGGGAATTTGTAAATTAGTACCTATAAACGCTAATTCATAAGTCAGATGAAGAAAATCCTCTTTACCCTTATCGCATTCCTGGGTCTTAGCCTGGTCAGCCAGGCACAGACCAAACCGGTGCTGACCGCTACCATTAAAACACCCAATGCTCTTTGTCAGCAATGCAAAGAGCGTATTGAAGCCTATCTCAAAAGGTATGATGGGGTACTGGAGACCAATGTCAACTTCCGCAAAGGTGAAACCAGGGTAAAATATGTGACCGACCGGACCGATATTGAACAGATCAAAACGGCGATTGCGAACTGTGGCTATGATGCCGATGATGTACCCGCCGCCGAAGATGCCTATGACAGGCTTCCCAAGACCTGTAAAAAGTTTGCAGACGGGGGCGGGCATCCGAAGCCGAAGGCACCACCGGTACAGTAGTCGGGAGTCGGGAGTTAGTAGTCGGGAGCCTGCCTGCCGGTAGTGTATTACTTCACAATTTCGGTAACAGATTTGCAATTTTTTTTAGTTTATCTAATGGTGTTTCATAGCTTAAAGCCGAGTGCCTTCTTTCATAATTATATCTCCACATAAAACCTTCTAACTCTGCTAAAAGCTCGCTTTTTGTGAGCGTTTTAGTCTGACATAAAAGACATTCTTCGTTTAAAATCCTCCAAAATCTCTCGATTTTTCCATTTGTTTGAGGTTGATAGGGCCTGGTGTAAATATGCTTTACATTTATAATATTTAGCATAGTTTCAAAAAAATGGGTCTCTTTTGCCTTTTGAGAAGTGAAGGAGGTAAATTCTACACCATTATCAGTCATCACTACCTCAGGTATTATTCCATGTGCTTGCATCCATTTATGGCACTTAAAATACGCCCTGGTTACATCAGCAGCTGTTTGTCTATCGATCAGTTCAATATGACATAAACGTGTACAATCATCAATAGTTCCAAGCAAATAGTATCTTTTTCTTTCTGCTGTTAATGTTTTAGCAACTTGATATGTATCTGCGTGTAGCAACTCTCCAGGATATTTTTTTTCATACCGCTTAATTGCTTTTTTCCTCTTATCATTTAGGGGATAGCGCTTAATTGTACGATAGATCGTTGAGATCGATGGATGTACATTAAACTTGCCTTCAATCATGTAAAAGATCTCAAACTCATTAGCTTGTAATCGACGCCTGATCTTAATAATAGCCCTTTCTTCTTCTTTACTCAGTATTTTCAATTGGCCAGGTCTTGGACCTCTTTTTTGAGGAAGAAGGCTCTCCTGCGTCTTACCACTTTTCACCCAACGCTCATAGTACTTACGGATATCCTTTCTATGGACTTTAAAGGCATCACACAACTGCTCTACTGTTTTAAAGTTAGAGCTTCTTTTCTGCCGGATTTCCTCGTACTCCTTGACAATCAATAGCCATTTACTGGTCATTAACTGTTGTTCCGTCTTTTTCATATGCAACAGTTTATCTAATTTATAAACTGTTACCTAAATACTGAAGAATTACACGGTAGGCAGGTCAACAGCCCCTTCTTAGGAGGCTGAATCTAAAATCCCGAACCGTTACTCGTTTTACGGGATCCGGCTGTTCCCTTCTCGCCTTGCCCTCCGAAGCTTTAGCGAAGGAGGGCTTCCTCATCCTTACATCTTCAGCTTACTGATATCCTGCTTCCCCTCATACCGAATCGGATAGTTGAAAAATATCCCGGCCTTTCCCAATCTCGCTTTTCCATCAATTTTCAGGTAAATGGGTTCCTGTGAAAGGAGCAGGCTAACGTGCCGGAGCGCATCTTTCATCTCCATTTCCAGTTTAACCGGCAGCCAGAAATCGGCCCGGGAGGGTATGGTCATACTTGAATCCACGGAAAAATTGCCCAGTTTCTGTCCATCCACCCAGGCTTCCCCGGACGCGTGTTTGAGCCGGACCTTCGATTTATTCGGATTGTAAAAATGCAGATCCAGGGTCACGATGGCATTTTTGAACCCCAGCGAAGGGGCTTTTACATTTTCAATGGCTCTCAGTTCCGGTTCCTTAAAAGACCGGCAGGAACCAAAACCAACCAGCAAAAGAACCAGGAAGGGCAGGAGGAGGGACTGTTTTAACATCATCACTATTTGACTGCAAAATAGGGAAGGAGGTGGTTTCAGAAGCGTTAAAACTGAAACCCGGGGAAATCACAGTTCCAATATGTTTAGCATTTCTAATAATTTATTAAAAATAAAATCTACTAATTATTTTATTGAAAAATAATAGTTGTAACAAAATGATAATCAAACAATAAAAAATATTAATTAAATTAAAATAGTAATAAAAAATGTGTATTTGTGGCGATATTCAGGTAGTTTCAGGAAATTGAGTATAAATAATAATTAATTAATAATAAAATAATGGTTTATAGATTATTACAAACACTATCTAAATATAATTATCCAGTAATAATATATAGTTATAAATTTTACCATCTGTCTCTGCGTTCTCCGCGTCCTCAGCGGTTCAATTGCTTCATTTCCTCAAGCCCGTACTTTTACGAGCGCCATCAGGTTACGAAAAATCCGCATAAGTCGTTCATTATCGTACATCTACGTGTATGCTGAAAGCGTATAAATTTGTAGAATTAGTTCGCAAAAAGCTATGTATTACGGAATCTTCCGAGTAAATTAGCCCACGGTTTTTTACACTTTTGGATATTGGACTAATGAGAAAACTACTAAGATTAAGTACCCTATTATTACTGGCTTCAATTTGGAGCAGTGCATCCTATTCCCAGGACTTTTCTAATAAAGGCAAGGAATTCTGGCTGGCCTATAGTTACCACGTCGGTATGAATGGTAACAACCCAACCATGACGCTTTACATCACATCCGATGTAACGACGACCTATACGGTGGAAATTTTCGGGATAACGACCCTGTCAACCGGAACGATCAATGCCAACCAGGTAATACCAGTCGTAATTCCGAATACCTACTTTATTAATGGGGATGGAACGTTTAACGGACGTGCAATCCGGGTGACTGCCGCCAAGCCTGTCGTGGTCTATTCCTTTATTACACGCAGCCAGGCCAGTGCCGCCACCCTTTGTCTGCCACTGAACGTACTGGGTAAGGAGTATTATTCCACCAGCTTTACCCAGATCTCAAATGAGAATAATTCCAACTCTTTTATCACCATAGTAGGTGTAGAAGATAATACAAGTGTTGAAATCACCCCTACTGGTAACACGGTAGGTGGCTGGTCAGCCAACAATACCTATACCATTACCCTGAACAAAGGCCAGGTCTACCAGGTCATGGGTACCACCCAGGGGGCCAGCGGAGTCGATCTGACCGGTACCCATGTACAGTCTGTAGCATCAGCATCAGGCGGCTGTAAGCGGATTGCCGTTTTCTCCGGCAGTGGAAAATTATCAATCTCTACTCCTGGATGTAATGCGGGTAGTTCAGATAACCTTTACCAGCAACTTTATCCGGTCGCTTCCTGGGGACGTAAATATGTGACCGCTCCCAGTGTGAACAAGCCCTGGAACTATTACCGTATTCAACGTTGTTCGCCCACGGCCAATGTGTTCCTGAATGGTTCACTCATTCCTGCCGGTTCTTTTATTAATAACTACTTCGAATTCTTAAACAGTACACCCAATATTATCGAAGCCGATACCCTGATTTCGGTAGCCCAGTACTTTACTTCCCAGAACTGCCCTTCCGGATTTGGGGGGAATGCCAGTCCATTTGACCCGGATATGATTATCCTGAATCCGGTTGAACAGAATATAAATAAAGTTACCCTGGTAAATTCGCCGCTGACTGTTACGGGTGCCCAGCAACATAATATCCATGCCGTGATGAGGGTGGGCGGGACCGGGCAGTCTTCTTTCCGCCTGGATGGTGCACCCATTCCGGTAACCAACTGGATTCCCCATCCTTCAGATCCCGGATTTGCTTACCTGTATATGGCTGGAGTCGCACAAGGGAACCATACCATTTATTCAGATTCCGGTTTTAATGCAATCGCTTACGGCTATGGAAGTGCTGAAACATATGGCTATTCTGCCGGTACAAATGTGAAGGATATTTATCAGTATATGTCGGTACAGAACCAGGATGTAACGGTGAACATCCCCGCTACCTGCCGGAATACCACATTCTATTTTTCCATGACCTTCCCTTACCAGCCGACTTCATTACAATGGGTTTTCGGTGCTGCGCTGAATGGACAGGGATTGGCCGACGTAACCATCAACGCCCCGGTACCCACATCCACCACCGTGGTAAATGGTAAAACGCTTTATGTTTATAAATTAGCTACGCCCTATACCATTTCTAACATCGGTACGTATCCGATCAAAGTGATTGCCACTAACCCGACAGCGGATGGTTGCGGCGGGGTCCAGGAGATTGACTTCGATTTCCAGGTTTATAACAAACCTGCAGCAGATTTCAATTTTGCTACAGACGGTTGTATCAGCAACCCTGTTTTATTCACGGATAATTCAAACACCGACAGCCGTCCCGTATTATCCCGCTATTGGAATTTTGGCGATGCCACTACGTCCACAGCAAATAACCCGTCTCATACTTACGGAGCACCCGGTGCTTTTACAGTAAAATATGCCCTGGTAACCGATATCGGTTGCCTCAGTGACACAGCTATAAAACTGGTTACTATTAATAACCCGCCCGTAGCACAGTTCAGCGTATCCACCCCTAATTGCCCCGACCGCGATATCACATTCACCGATCTTTCCGCACCTTCTGGTGGTGGAACATTGTCCCAGTGGACCTGGGATTTTGGTGATGGCTCACCCGTCGTGATTCGTAACAGCAGTACCAACGAAACACACCGCTTTGCCACACCCGGTACTTATACAGTAACCCTCCGTGTAGTAACCACGGCAGGATGCCAGAGCCTGTTATTCAGTCTCCCGGTAACGATCAACCCCAATCCTGTGGCTGACTTCAATCTGCCTGTAGCCTGTTTACCAGCAGGTGCAGCTCAGTTCAACGACCTCTCCACTGTTCCTGGTGGGGGATCCGTTACAACCTGGAACTGGAATTTCGGAGATGCAGGGACTTCCGCCCTTCAGAATCCGCTGCACAATTACAGTGCTGCCGGTCCTTACACCGTTAGTCTGACCATTACTTCCGATAAAGGATGTACAGATACAAAAACACAACAGCTCAGTTCCGTGTATGCAGAACCGGTAGCGGCTTTCAACACCTTACCTGAAGTATGTATCGGCAGCCTGATCGGTTTCTCCGATGCCAGCACCGCCTCCGGCAGCATTATCAATGGCTGGACCTGGGATTTTGGCGATGGTACTCCTGTTTCCAATCAGCAGAACCCTACACATATTTATGCCACATCAGGTTCCTTTATCGTAACCCTGCGCGTTAGTACCCTGGCGGGTTGCCAGACGGTAAATAATGTGGCCACCAGGACCGTAGTAGTGAAACCGCTTCCTACAGCTACCATGGTGGGTAATACCACCGTCTGTCTGAATGCAGCATCGCCTTCGGTGACCTTCACCGGCGCCAATGGTAGTGCTCCTTTCCATTTCAGTTATTCCCTCAATGGCGGACCAACCCAGGTGGCCATCGCCAATACGGGTAATACGGCTACTGTTGCCGTACCGACCACCGCCAGCGGGACCCTCACTTATACATTACAATCAGTACAGGAAACAGCAATCACCGGTTGCTTACAGCCACAAAGTGGTACGGTAACAGTCGTGGTTAAACCACTTCCTACCGCCGTATTCAGCAGTGGGAACGTAGTGGTTTGCCGCAATGCTCCCATGCCTCAAATCACGTTTACCGCGGCCAACGGAACAGCGCCCTATACATTTGAATATAATATCAACGGGGGAGCCACCCAGACCGTTGTTGCCAATGCCGGCAATAGTGTGAACGTGGCTGCACCTACCGGAACGGCTGGTTCCTTTGTGTATAATCTGCTTTCAATAAAAGAAGGAAGTGCCAATGGTTGCAGTCAGAACGTGACCGGATCGATTGTCGTAACCGTAAATGAACTGCCCACCGCCAGCATTGCCGGAAATAATGAAGTATGTCTGAATGCGCCTTCTCCAAACGTCACCTTCACCGGTGCACTGGGATCGGCGCCTTACACTTTTACCTATACAATTAATGGCGGGGCCAATCAGACAGGAATCAGTACAGGTAACACCCTGACTATTCCGGTACCAACCGGTACAGCCGGTACCTTTGTTTATTCCCTGGTGGATGTAAAGGATGCCAGTTCCGTGACCTGTAGCCAGGCACAGACCGGTACCGCAACCGTGATCGTTAATCCCTTACCAACCGCTGATTTCAATTTCGCTTTACCGGCCTGCGAAACACGTACCATCAGTTTCAATGATGCGTCAGTGGCCAATGCAGGTACTTTAAATAACTGGCAATGGAGCTTTGGTGATCCGGCCAGTGGAGCTGCCAATACGGCCAGTACCCAGAACGCTTCCCATACTTATGCTACAGCTGGTAACTATCTTGTTTCGCTGGTAGCTACTTCAGATAAAGGATGTGTGAGCCCGGTATTCTCCAACACTGTTTCAATCAACGCCAGACCGAAGGCCGGCTTTATTTCTCCCGAGGTTTGTCTGACTGACCCGAATGCACCGTTTATTGATACCAGTTCTATTGCAAGCGGAAGTATTACCGGATGGCAGTGGAATTTTGGTGATCCCAATGCCAATGCAGGTAACCCGAATACCTCTGTATTGCAAAACCCGACTCATAGTTATAGTGTGGTTGGCCCCTATACAGCTCAGCTGATCGTTACCAGCAACAATGGTTGTACCGATACCATTCAGCAGGCTTTCACCGTTAACGGATCTGTACCGGTAGCCGGTTTCACCGTGCAAAATGAGAATGCACTCTGCAGTAATAAAGAAGTAACCGTGAAAGACGGATCCACCGTAAACTTCGGTTCATTGGTAAAAGTGGAGATCTACTGGGATTACCTGAACAATCCGGGTGATAAAACGACCGATGACAATCCGGTTCCGGGTGCTGTATATACACATACATATCCTGAGTTTGGTACTCCGCTCACCAGAACCTACCAGGTGAGGTATGTGGCTTATTCCGGTATTAATTGTGTGAATACAAGTATCAAAACCATTACAGTGCTGGCCACACCCACGATACAGTTTGACCCGATTCCTTTTGCCTGTTCCGCTCAGCCGGCCTTCCAGGTTACCCAGGCACAGATGCTGAATGCCTTACCGGGTGCAGGTGTTTTTAGTGGTAATGGCATATCATCTACCGGACTCTTTGCTCCATCTGCCGGTGCCGGTCAGTATACTATCCGTTATACCTATACCGGAACCAATGGGTGCAGTAATTTTAAAGAACAGGTGCTGGATATCTTTACCACCCCGGCCGTTAATGCAGGTCCCGATAAGTTTGTACTCGAAGGCGGACAGGTAGCCCTGACTCCGGCCCTGAATGCCAACGTACCGGTTACTTATCAGTGGTCACCACCCACCGGGCTGGACAATGCCACCACATCCTTCCCGAATGCTTCACCCACCAGTGATATTACCTATACACTCACGGTTACCAGCCCGCAAGGTTGTTCAGCCAGTGATGCCGTATTTGTAAAAGTGCTGAAAGCGCCGTCTGTACCGAATATTTTCAGCCCGAACGGGGATGGGGTACACGATCGCTGGGTTATTCCGTACCTTGAATCTTATCCTGGCTGTACGATCGATATCGTGAACCGTTATGGCCAGCCGGTCTTCCATTCTGTTGGATATGCCACCGCGTGGGATGGTAAGGTCAACGGCAGGGATGTTCCGGTGGGAACCTATTATTATGTGATTGATCCGAAAAACGGCCGCTCGAAACTGGCCGGTTATGTTGATATAATCAGGTAAGTCTATGAAACGTATTATCAGTTTATTCATGCTCATGGGAATGGCCGTACTGGTGCAGGCGCAGCAACGCCCGCATTATACCCAGTATGTCATCAACCCATTTATCATCAACCCGGCTATTGCAGGGATTGATAATTATGCCGATCTGAAAATGTCGGTACGTGATCAGTGGACCGGTCTCAACGGTGCACCGAAAACCACGTACCTGACCATTCACGGTCCCATCGGGAAAGATGATTACCGCACGTCATCTACCTCATTCCAGGTTCCAGGGGAGAATCCGAGAGGGAAGGCTTACTGGGAAAATTATACAGCTGCCGAACCGCACCATGGTGCAGGCTTTACTTTTATCAATGACCGGACCGGTAGTTTCAATTTCTCCACGGTCATGGCCAGCTATGCCTATCACCTGGGTTTAAGTCCTACTACTAATATCTCAGCCGGATTATCTGCCGGTATTACCAAAGTTGGGATTGATGTAAGCAAACAGGATTTCTCGGGTAATGGAGATCCCAGCGATCCGGCCAATGGTTCATTGAACACCGGACAACTGACCAAGACCAGACCACAGATGGCCGCCGGTATCTGGTTATATTCCCGTGATTATTTCATCGGGTTGTCCGCACAAAATGTATTACCCAGCACCCTGAACTTTGTGGATGATAATGCTTCCATTCTCACCAAGGGCCGCATGATCCCGCATATGTTTCTTACCGCCGGATACCGCTTCCTCTTATCGGAGGATGTCAATGCCGTGCCTTCCCTGATGGTGAAATACATCAAGGGCAGTTCTTTCCGTCAGTTTCAGCCGGAAGCCAACCTCAAACTGCAATACCGTGATCAGCTGTGGGTAGGAGGGAGCTATCGTTACCAGGACGGATTTTCCGGTATGCTGGGGATGAATATCAGCAACACGTTCAACGTGAGTTACGCGTACGAAAAATCAGCGAATAATAATATTCTCCGCGATTTCAACAGCGGTACACACGAGATTGTTTTCGGCTTCCTGCTGGGCAATAAATACAGCCAGGCCTGTCCGAGATGTTATTGATGATGAGGGTCAGGTAAATTTATTCACAGAACCTATACCTTTATTAAACCCCGCCTCTTTTTAACCTTCTTATCCTGGGGAAATCAAGCCTCCGGGTGCTTCATGCCCGCCGGTTAATGACGGTTCACTTATGAGAAAGCTTACAAGGCTGCTGATTATTTTTATCTGCCTGGCTGGGAGCATGCGGCTCGCTGCACAGGACTATTCCAACAAGGGCAAGGATTTCTGGGTGATCTATACGGGTCATATCAACGGGACGGTCTCCCGCATGGCGCTGTATATTACTTCTGAATTTAATGCTACCGGCACACTATCTGTCGGAGGTTCCACACTACCTTTTACGGTTACCGCCAATCAGGTAACCACATTACGATTGACCAATACATCCACCCCTTCAAATTCCCTCGCGATTAATGAACAGGTCACCGGCATTGGGGTGAATAAAGGGATACATATAGTTTCAGATACCCCCATCGTTGTTTATTCGCATATCCTTCATGCCGCCCGGTCGGGTGCCACACTTGTATTGCCTACCAAAGTGCTGGGCCGGGAATATTATGTCACCAGCTATCCATCGAGGCCTTCCTCCAATAATTCAAAATCTGAATTTGCGGTAGTGGCAACTGAAAACAACACACAGGTTGAAATAAAGCCTTCACAGGCTGATGCCAACAATGCTTATCCTGCCAATACAACATTTTCCATCAACCTGAACAAAGGAGATGTGTTTCAGTTTCAGTCAGCCAATTCAGGCGACCTGAGTGGCAGTTATATTAAATCCGTGGCCACCGCCGGAGCTCCCTGTAAACCGATTGCCGTCTATTCGGGTACTACCTGGTCCGCCTTTGGGTGTACCAATGCCAGTTCGGGGGATAACCTGTATCAGCAAATGTTTCCATTAGTCTCCTGGGGCCAACATTATATCACCGCTCCTTTCAAAGACCGGGCATTTGATATTTTCCGCGTTTTTGTAAAAGACCCTGCAACCATAGTAACGGTGAATGGGGTCAACCTGCCGCCTGGTTCACTGGTAAACAACAGCTATTATGAGTTTAATACCAGTGGCAACAATACACCCAGGATCATTAACGCGGACAAGCCCGTATGTGTGGCCCAGTATATGATCACCCAGGGTTGCGATGGGATCCAGTCTGACCCTGAGATGATCCTGCTGAACCCGATTGAACAAACCTTAAGCAGTATTACGGTGCTCTCGGCACGGAATGACCTTACACCGCCCAATACCAATATTAACCGGCACTTCCTGAACATCATAATCCCAACTGCGGGATTGGCCAGTCTGCGGATTGACGGACTGCCTTTTACCGCCACACCGGTAGCTATTCCAACTACTACTTATTCCTATCTGCAACAGGAAGTCACCACCTCCACGCTGACGAACCCGACCCACCGCACTGTTTCCGACAGTGGTTTTGTGGCGATCGCGTATGGTTACGGAGATTTTGAATCCTATGGTTACAATGCAGGCACCAATGTGCGTGACCTTTATCAGTATGTCAGTGTGCAGAACCAGTATGCCACCGTTACATTCCCGGCTGCCTGTAAGAGTTCGCCCTTTTATTTTTCCATGGTCTTTCCTTATCAGCCGACCTCCATCAGCTGGCGGTTCAACGGACTTTTTGCAGATGTAACGATCCCCAACCCGGTATATGATAATACGTTTGTGGTAAATGGCAAACAGCTTTACGAATACAAACTGCCGAATCCTTATACCATCAACACCGCAGGTTCTTATCCCATCCGGGTAATAGCCAATAATCCAACACCGGATGGTTGCAGCGGGGAACAACAGATCGACTATACCTTACAGGTCTTTGATCCGCCGGTGGCCGACTTCTCTTATGCCCCGGTTTGTTTTCCAAATCCTGTCCAGTTTACAGAAAACAATACAACTGGTGGTCGTCCTGTTATAAGCCGTTACTGGAATTTCGGCGATGCCGCCATCGTGAATACCAGCAACCCCTCACATGCCTATGCGGCACCGGGCACCTATAATGTCCGCTATGCCCTGATTACGGACGTGGGTTGTTTGTCCGATACCACCAGTCATCCGGTTACGATCTCCCCGTTACCTGTGGCCAGCATCAGCGGGACAACCGTTGTCTGCCAGAACAGTACGGCACCACAAATTACGTTTACCGGCAGCATCGGCACGGCTCCTTATACTTTTACATATACCATCAATGGGGGCGCCCCGCAAACAGTAACGAGTACAGGTAATACAGCTACAGTGGCCGCACCTACTGCTGTCCCGGGAACCTTTACGTATTCACTGGTCAGTGTGCAGGATGCCAGTCCGGCCAGCTGCAGCCAGCCACAAACCGGTTCAGCCATCGTCACCGTTAATCCATTGCCCACGGCTACGATCAGCGGCAGCACTACCGTCTGCGAAAATGCAACCTCGCCATTCATTACATTTACCGGTGCCGTTGGTTCCGCTCCCTATACTTTTTCCTATTCCATCAATGGGGGACCAGCACTAACAGTCACGACTACCTCCGGTAATACGGTCACTGTACCTGCACCTACCGGAACACCCGGCACTTTTATATATACTTTACTGAATGTAACGGATGGTTCCAGCACAGCCTGTACACAAAATCAATCCGGCTCCGCCACCATTACCATTAATCCATTGCCCACGGCTGCAATCAGCGGGACCACGGAACAATGCGAAAACGGGACAGGTCCTGTTGTTACCTTTACCGGTGCCGTTGGTACAGCACCCTATACTTTTTATTACCGGATCAATGGTGGGCCTTTGCTGAATGTAACGGGTACAGGCAGTACAGCTACGGTAACCGCACCAACGAATAGTCCCGGTACTTATGTTTATACACTGGTGAGTGTCACCGATGCCAGCAGTACCACTTGCAGCAATTTGCAGACTGGCAGTGTCACGATTATTATTCATCCATTACCCACCGCGGCCTTCACCAATTCCAATCCCCAATGTCCGGGTATTGCGGTTGACTTCACCGATCAGTCGGTACCCAATGTCGGTAGTCTCACTGGCTGGAACTGGAACTTCGGCGATCCGGTAAGCGGATCTGCTAATACATCAGCCTTACAAAACCCCACGCATATTTTTTACACAGCAGGTACCTATACGATCACCCTGACCGTAACGAATGATGAAGGTTGTGTGAGTAATGTATTGACCCGCCAGCTTATTATCCGGGCCAAACCGGAGGCCGGATTTATATTACCGGATGTTTGTCTCAACGATACCTATGCCCAGTTCAATGATACCAGCCGGGTGGATGCACCTTCGGTTATCTCCGCCTGGCAATGGAATTTCGGAGATCCGGGCAGCGGGGTCAATAATAGTTCGGTACTGCAAAATCCGCAACACAGTTATACGGCGGTCGGTGCTTATCCGGTTGAACTTATCGCGACCAGCAGTCATGGATGTAAGGACACAGTCCTTACCCAGCTTTATGTAAATGGTAGTTTCCCGGTGGCCAATTTTACGGTGAGCAGTCCGGCCTCACTCTGTGCCAATGATTCCGTGTCCATCATAGAAGCCTCTACCGTATTCCCGGGCAATATCACCAAAGTGGAAATCTATTGGGATAATACCGGTGCTCCCACCGTATTTGATACTGATGATTTTCCAGTTACCGGAAAAGTGTACAAACACCTGTACCCGAATTTCCAGGCACCACTGACCCGGGTCTTCAGTATCCGTTACCGCGCTTATTCTGGTGGAGTCTGTGTGAATGATGTCATTAAAAATATTACGGTCAATGCTGCACCGCGTGTGCAGTTTACCCCGGTTCCTGCTATTTGTCTCGATGCGGTTCCCTACCAGTTCACCCAGGCTTCCGAACAGGGTGGGGTGCCGGGCAGTTTTGTCTATAGTGGTCCGGGTGTATCACCCACGGGATTGTTTAGTCCGGCTGTGGCAGGCCCCGGCACACATACTATAAAATACCTGTACACTTCATCAACCGGTGGTTGTTCGGATAGTACCACGCAGACCATCCATGTCTATGCGCCACCGGTAGCTTCGTTTAGTGTCAGTTCACCGCTTTGTGAAAAACGAACCCTCACGTTTACCAACTTTTCCAACAGCACTGAGGGCACCCTTGTGGGCTGGAGCTGGGATTTCGGGGATGGATCCCCGTTAGTTCAGCAAAGCAATGGCAATCCCGTTACCCATACCTATGCACAATGGGGAGATTATGATGTGCGGTTAACCGTCAGCACCAGCAATGGTTGTGTCAGCTCTGCAGCCGTTACCCGGATCCATGTTAATCCGATACCACGGCCCGGCTTTACGATACCGGCTTCGGTTTGTCTGCCCAATGCCAACGCGGTATTCACCAATAGTTCCACCATACCCGATAACACAGCGAGCAGCTTTGCCTATTACTGGGATTTCGGCGATCCGCCCAGCGGACTGGTGAATAATTCCACTGCCACCAATCCCTCACATACTTATGTGAGTGCCGGTCCCTTCAACGTAAACCTGCAGGTTACCAGTGCCGCCGGTTGTGTGCAGGATACCACGATTGTATTGAATACGATCCATGATCAGCCGATTGCGAGTTTCATTGTTGATAAGGACGAGGTTTGTCTCGGCGATGCCATCCGCTTCACCGATGCCAG
>Ga0209812_10001737_pt1 | contig 14290 bp, 12 predicted proteins | sample JI71714BDNA_FD_187502 | JGI IMG/M metagenome (GOLD analysis project Ga0209812, IMG submission 187502) | Wastewater effluent complex algal communities from Wisconsin, to seasonally profile nutrient transformation and Carbon sequestration -... | ecosystem: Engineered > WWTP > Effluent > Algae...
CCTGCTGATCGATGGCGGTGGTTCGGCCCGGCGTGCACTGATTGATGCTGAACTGGCGGCGCTGGCCTCCGAAAATGGCTGGGAAGGCATTGTTTGTTACGGCAGTGTGCGCGATGTCGACACCCTGGAAGACTTTGATTTGGGGATCCAGGCGGTGAATGCGATCCCGGTGCGCGCCGACGATCAGGGTTTTGGCGAAACGGATGTACCGGTGAATTTTGCCGGCGTGACCTTTCTGCCGGAAGACCATATTTATGCCGACAGCACTGGCATTATTCTGTCAGCGGAGCCACTGGACATTGAGTAACTGGTTGTATCGGTATCAGGCCGCAGATCTTGCTGACTGGCAACAGCAGCGCGCCGGTGAAAGCCGGCTCGGTGCTGCGCTGCAATTCCTCAATCCCCTGCTGCCACTTGACGATGCGCTGGCAAGTGCGGTGCAGCATGGCTGCCGTTTTGCGTTATTGGGCATTCCGGAAGATATTGGTCCCCGCGCCAACGCCGGCAATGGTGGCGCCGACCTCGGCTTTTCTGCATTCCTGAGCCGTTTTATCAATCTGCAAGACAATCTGCATGCCAACCCGCGTGAACTGTTGTTAGCAGGCACAGTGGAATGCGCAGATTTACAGCAACAATCAGCAGCACTGAATGCCTCTGTTCCTGCAGATCTGCAGCAGCTTCGTACCTTATGTGCTGAACTGGACCTGCGGGTTTATGCTGTGGTGCGGGCGATTTTCGACGCAGGTCTGACACCGGTGGTGATTGGCGGCGGACACAATAACGCGCTGCCAATTCTACAGGCATTAGCCAGTCACGCCGGACAGCCGGCCGATGCTGTTAACCTTGATCCGCATTGTGACTTCCGTTTGCTGGAAGGCCGACACAGCGGCAACGGCTTTAGTTATGCCCAGCAAGCCGGCTGGCTTAGGAAGTATTATGTGTTGGGGCTGCATGAACTGAAGAATTCAGCAGCTGCGTTGCAGCAACTCGCAACAGCCGGCGCCGCTTTTTGCAGTTACCAGCAAATCTGGCAACGCCGTCAACTGACTTTTGCACAGGCGATAGCGCAAGCCACTGCTTTTGTTGGCCCCGACGCACAAACACCTCTTGGTATTGAACTGGACACTGACAGCATCAGCGGCATGCCGGTCAGCGCTTACACCAACTGCGGCGTCTCTGTCGCCGATGCTGAATTTTTTGTCTGGCAACTGGCACAACTGCCGCGCGTGAGATATCTGCATTTAGCGGAGGCCGCACCATCGCAACATCCCGCGGGCCTCAAAGCAGGTATGAATGAAGCAGGTCAGGTGCTGTCTGCGCTGGTGTTGGCTTTTATTCAGGCGCGAACTACCTGCAATTGAAACGCCGGGGTCAGCCCGACGTTTGATGAAACTGATGTTGCCGCATCCATGCCGGCAAACCCGCTAGCGCAAATGGCTGACTGAACAGAAACCCCTGAGCGCGGATACAGCCCATCCGCGCCAGCTTTTCTGCAGTCTGCTGTTCTTCAACGCCTTCGGCCACCACATCCAAGCGCAGATTCTTCGCCAGATCGATAATGGCTCCGGTAATGGCAACCTGCGCATCAGATTTATGCATCCCGCTGATAAACTGTGCATCGATTTTTACCTGCTGCAGCGGGAATTCCCGCAACATCCCCAACGAGGTATAACCGGTGCCAAAATCATCTAATACCAACACTAGGCCAAGCCCCCGCAAGCGCTGCAGCATCGGCAACACCGCCAGCGGCGCTGTCATCAGCGCTTCTTCTTTCAATTCCAGAATCAACTGGCCCGGTTTTACCTGATACTGCTGCAACAGCTGCTGAATATACTCGGCCAGTTCAATCTGCAATAAATCACTGCTGCTGATATTCACGGCCAGCTGTAACACAATGCCTTCCTTTTGCAAGGTTGCCAGCATGTCTACAGCCTGCTGCAGCACCCAACAAGTGAGCGGAAACATCAGCCCCATGCTTTCAGCCAGCGGAATAAACTGCTTCGGAGCCAACAACCCTTGTACCGGGTGAGCCCAGCGTAATAATACCTCGGCAGCGACCACCTGCCGGTCTGGCAACATCACCTGTGGTTGCACATCCAGTTGCAGTTGCCGCGCACCGATGGCTTGCTGTAACTCTGCCATCATCGCCAGTTTATCCGGTGTGGTTGCTGACATTTCACTTTGGTAGACCGGCGAATCCGAGCCAGACGTCAGACGTTGTTGTAAAGCCAGATGCGCTTTTTCCAGCAATTCAGCAAAGTCCTGACCATGCTGCGGAAAATAACTGATGCCAGACACAATTCGATAGTCAACGGCGCAACCACGCAGCAATAAAGGCTCGGCGATTTCATGCTCCAACTGATGCGCCAGATAACCCGCCTGATGCTGCTTACCTTGCTGGTCAACCAGAATAAGAAAATCGACACCACCGAGATGGGCTACATATGCCTCTGTGCTGCTAAGCGCAATAATCCCCTGATGCCCCGCCGCCGCTTGATTGAGCCGACGTGCGATCTGGCTGAGCACCAAATTCGCGTGGCTATAGCCGAGCAGCTGATTGACCCGCTCAAACTGTTCAATTTTAAGCAGAACCAAAGCCAGCTGGGCTTGGGGTTTTGTACTAACAAAATGCTGAAAATCCTGTTTCGCCAGCCACTTATTCGGCAGGCCACTGATATCGTCATGCAGTAAATGAAAGGGAGGCAGCTGAGTGTCGGCCAGCTGAACCGGGCGCCGGGCCCGCAACCACAGCACGGTGGTGATAAGCCAAGACAGCAGCAAAAACCCAAGCACCGTTCCGCTCACCCACCAAGGGAAATGCGGATCTGACGGCGCGCCAACCACCGGCAGCGCCGTGAACGCAAGTACAGCCAAACTCCGGCGCATCGCTAAATTCCACGAGAAGTGCGTATTTCCTGAGCTTACGCTTTTTTATCTGCTTGTAAAGTCAGCGCGGTTGCGTTAACTGAACCTGTTGTCCGCCAATGACCAGCTGTTGCAGATGGCTTACCCCAAACTGATAACATAGCTCTGCCGGCTGACTGACTTTATACAGCGCAAAGTCCGCCCGCAGCCCAACTTTGAGCATGCCCCGGTCGCTCAGCGCCAATGCTCTGGCGGCATGACGGGTGACGCCAGCCAGCGCTTCCGCAGGGGTCAGGCGAAACAAGGTACAGGCCATATTCAGCATCAGCGGCAAATTACACAACGGTGAAGTGCCAGGATTCAGATCTGTCGAAACGGCCATCGGCACCTGATACTGCCGCAGCAAATCAATGGGCGGCATTTTGGTTTCACGCAAAAAATAGTAAGCGCCAGGCAGAAGGACAGCAACAGTGCCGGCTTGTGCCATTGCGGCAACATCAGTTGCTGTCAGATATTCAATATGATCAGCCGACAAGCCGCCAAACTCTGCCACGAGGCTGGCCCCACCAAGACTCGACAACTGCTCGGCATGCGCTTTTACCGGCAATCCCAGTGCTTTGGCAGCCGCAAACAGGCGCCGGCTTTGCGCCACGGAAAAACCAATCCCCTCACAAAATACATCCACGGCATCGATCAGCCCTTCCTGATGTAACTGCGGCAACATCTGGTTGATGACCAGATCCATGTAATCGTCAGCGTCGCCGCTATACCCAGGCGGTAAGGCATGCGCGCCGAGGAAAGTGCTCTGCACAGTTATCGGATGATGCTGACCCAGCAGCCGGGCGACCTCGAGGATCTTGCGTTCTGACTCCAAATCCAGGCCATAACCAGACTTGATTTCGACTGTGGTCACGCCCTGTGCCAGCAGGGCATTCAGCCGATCTTTGCCAAGGACAAAGAGCTCTTCGTGCGAAGCCATGCGGGTTGCGGCAACCGTCGATTTAATGCCGCCGCCACTTTCAGCAATTTGCTGGTAACTCGCCCCATTTAAACGCATCTCGAATTCATTGGCCCGGCTGCCGGCATAGACCAGATGGGTATGGCAATCGATAAAACCCGGCAACAACCATCCACCTTGTCCGTCATAAGCTGGCGTGGCAAAGACGTCATAGCTGGGTAGCTCAGCGCGCGGACCGCAAAAAACTATCTGCTGATCCTTTACTGCCAAGACCCCGTTCTCCAGCGTGCCATAATCTCCGGCCTGTTGCGGGTCCATAGTGGCAATGTTAACGTTGTACCAAATCGCATCGAATTGCTGCATGCCGGTTGTCCTGTAGAAACGATAAAAACGAAATAGGCCCTGCCTTCGGTGCCGGGTTGTGCAAGACCAGACAGTTAAAGCAGCAGAATAGGTGTGCAATTCTAACGCATCAACTTGTATATACAATCAAGAACAGCTATTTGTGCCATCTTTCATGTCATCAACAAGCCAGCAGAGAAGCATCTGATGCAACGCAGTAACGACAGCGGCACGCCAAAATTTGCTGCCATCAAAGAATTTATTCTGAGTCAAATTGAGAGCGGGAACTGGCCGGAACACAGCAGGATCCCGTCAGAGCACGAACTCTGCGACCAATTCGCCGTCAGTCGGATGACCGCGAGGCGTGCCCTTCAGGAACTGACCGAGCAGGGCGTTTTGTATCGAACTCAGGGCGTCGGCAGCTTTGTCGCTTCCCCTAAGTCACAATCTGCTTTGCTGGAGATCCGTAACATCGCCGACGAAATCCAGGCCCGGGGGCATTTCCATAGCGCCAGCCTGATTCAGTTAACCAGTTTGCCCTGCCCGACCATCGTTGCCAGTGCTTTGGGTCTGGTCCGTAACGAATCGGTATTTTTTTCACTGATTATCCATTTTGACAATCAAACGCCATTGCAACTGGAAGCCCGTTATGTAAATCCGAAAATGGTCCCTTTATACCTGCAACAGGATTTTTCCCGGCAAACTCCGCATGAATACCTGAGCGCCGTCGCCCCCCTGACTGAAGCCGACCATATCATCGAAGCAATATTGCCGGACGAATTCACCTGTAAGCATTTGAAAATCGGTAGTCATGAACCCTGCTTACGCCTGACCCGTCGTACCTTCAGTCGCGGCGGTGCAGTCAGCTTTGCCTATCTGACTTCAGCCGGCAGTCGGTATCGGCTTGGCGGCCATCTGAACATCAGCACAACCACATAACAGCGCCGAAAAACCGACACCACTGAGCGGGCCATTGCGCTGTGGCCAGCTCGGCAGAAAATGATCTTTCACATCATTTAAAGACAAATAGGCTAACGTTGCCGGACGAACAACAGTTTTTCTATGATGTAATTTTTCTCATTCACTGGCTGGACCAGTGAATTTAACTCTGTTAACTTCCTGTGCCTCTTTGCATAAAAAATAACTTCGTCAATACTAAAATCATTCCAGACGAATAAGACAAATGAGACAACAGGATCAGACATGAAATTTACCGTCGCTCACAAAGTTATCTTAGGCTTTGGGTTTATTGCCCTGCTGCTTTTATTCGCCAGCTTATCTTCATTATGGAGTTTTGCCGTCGTATCGGACTCCGGCAGTCGCGTTAACGAGATCGCGGTGCCCGTGCAGCAGCAAAGCAACCAGGCGCAAATCCAGCTGCTGAAGCTGGCTAAGTTATCCGCCTTGGGTTTCATGGCGGACCAGACAAAAAGTATCAGCCAGTTTCAGGCTGATTTCGACAGTGCCAGCCAGCAATATCTGCAACAAATTTCAGTCCTGAATAAACTGACTGCTGCAGAACCCAGTCTGAATAAACCCTTAGCAGACGCCAAACAGCATTACGAACAATATAACGGTGCTGTCAGTGCGATGTTTAAAGCAAAACTGGCCACACTCAGTTCGGGTGAAGCGGCAGCCGCGGAACTCACACAGTTGGTCCAGTTGATTGACGATGCCGGCGCGACCTTAGTCGATATTTCATTTCTGGAAACCCCAGGCAAGAAAGCACAGCTCGAACTGTTAGCCGGTGCAGCCGCCAGGGTTGATGGTCAGCTCCTGTCATTGATGCAAACGGTCAGAGAAACCGCTGGGTATAATGAGCTCAGTCAAACCGCAGAAAGCCAGCAGAATATCGAATTCGCCATCAGCGATATGCAAAGTAATCTGGATTATATCGGCAATCTGGTGGATGAAGTCGATGCGACTGATTTATGGCAAACCTTTAACGAACAGCTCACCAGTCTCAAACAGCGGATCAGCGCAGAGCAAAACCTGGTCACTCTTAAGCAGCAGCAACTGACCGCATTGCAACAAGCGCAAACACAGCTGGCTGTGTCAGAACAAGCGATTACCCAGGCGATCAGCGCATTAGACCAACTGTTGAAATCGGCAGACCAGCAGTTCAACAGTTTACAGGCCGAAGTATCCTCAGCCCTGTCCTTCGGTCAGGCCCGCACTATCGTCATCATGATCGTTTTGGTTGCACTTGCCGGTGGTGCTGCTTATCTGACTATCAACGCCATGCTCAAACCACTGGCTGGTATTAATAAAGTGTTAGGTGAAGTCGCTGCAGGCGACTTAACCCGTCGCTTGCATATCCACAACGAGGATGAATTTGGTGCTCTATCAGTCAAAGTGAACAGCCTGATTGAAGCGCTCAGTCAGCTGATCCATCGGATTGCCGATAGTTCCGGCGAACTGGAGCACAATGCGGAACGTTCCAAAGATGAGGTGCAGGAAATAAACCGGGCACTTCAGGCACAGCAAAACCAGATCAACGATGTCAATCAAACCACGTTGCAACTCAATGACAATACCCATCAGATTGCTCAGCAGGCGCAACTGGCGGTGCAGGAAATGCAGCATGCGCTTGGTCAAAGCAAGCAAATAGATAAAATATCTTCTGAAAACAATGTTTTAATTAGTGGCCTTGCCGGTCAGCTGACCAATACGGCCAACATCATGCTCAAAGTGAATGAGCAATCGAACAATATCGGTAGTATTTTGGCGACGATCCGTGGCATCGCAGAACAAACCAATCTGTTGGCGCTCAACGCCGCGATCGAAGCCGCCAGGGCTGGGGAACAAGGCAGGGGCTTCGCGGTGGTTGCAGATGAAGTCAGATCGCTGGCTGTGCGCAGTCAAACTGCGGTGGATGAAATCCGCCATATGATCCAAACCTTGCAGCAGGAAAGTACATCGGCTGTAACCGCCATCACCCGCGGTAAAACGGATGCCGAGTATTGTGTAAGCCACACCGCGGATTTAGTGCAGTCATTGGGGCAGGTGAACCAGGCCATCAGCCAGATGCATCAAATCAGCACAGCCATTGCCAGTGCCACGCAGCAGCAACTGGCGTTGGGAGATTTTATTTCCGACCACATGAGCGCGATGGTCCAGCTATCCGCACAAAGCTCAGAAAAAGCCGACAGAACTCTCGAACACAGCGCCGCAGTCAGCGACAATGCCGGTCAACTCAGCGCAGCGATCAGCACCTTCAAGATTTGAACCATCTCAGGCTCTGTGTATCGCACAGAGCCTGTCAGTCATCACTTCAGCCCATTCTTTAAAACGCCACGTACCTACAAACGAGTCCGTTAGAGCGGTGAACGGTCCAACGCACTGGACCTGCCAGCATTGCACTCTGGCCGCAGCGTTTAGCTGCATGTGCCACCGGGGGCATCAAATAAAAAAAGGCTGGAACTAGTCCAGCCAGGCAGGCTGTGTTTCTACCCAATCCCGGGTATTTGTATCGATCCCTCAGCGTTATACGCCAACATAATTTGCCAAAATAGAGACAAAAAAACCTTACGAAAACTTGATATTGTTCCCAAATCAGTGTTTTTTATGCTTTTAACCATTTACTAAGTTGTTGTTTATCAAGAACTCTGATGTTTGTCTCCCATGCAAAAATTTGCGCCGGCGTTTGAATACTATTTCGTACCAGTGCCAAAGCACTGTGACACTGATGACGTAGCATCAACTGAAATATCTGCCGTAACTGGATGATATCCAGCGGATCATCAGCCGATGATTGCAGGTAATACAACACGCCATCATCCGGTTGCAGGTAAAAATTGTCTTCGCCCTGTAACTTCGCAGCCGATTGTTGCTGTAAAAACTGCTGAGCCATCTGATTAAAGCTGCTGAACTCGCTCTGGTCGCGCCGCCGTCTGGCAACGAATGAAGCCCGCGGCAACGCCACGCCAAAGACCGCCAACACATTCATCGCAAGTGCCAGCAATAGCATGGCGGTAAAGAATAACAACAGCGGTTGCTGATACCAGTGCGGTCTGAATAGCGCAGAGCCTACCGGATGACCGTAATAGAAAGCGAGGCAAACCACCCCACCGAGCACGAAGCAACAACCCAAGCCCACTAGCCATCTACTGAGAACCAATGCCAGATCCCTGAAGCGTTTTCAACTCTGGCTATGTTGCCTTCGTTGCCCGGAAAAAAGCTGACAACTCTTTGATAAAATTCTGATATTGCTGCGTTGGCTGGATCTATGGTCTGATTTAGCGGAGCAAACTGGCCTGATCACAGAAACGGTAACTAAAGCCTGTATCGCGCTGGCTGAGAGCAGCGTTGATGTTTCTGGCGGGTTCAGTGGCAGGAATAAATTCCGGGATCGGCATGCCGCGCATCAGGCAGGCCGCCGGATAAAATTCTGCTTTTGTTGACCGCATCGGCGCGCATAAATTGACGACGACCGGCATTGCAGGCTGAGGTTGCTGCAGAGATTGCAAAACCCACCGACAGACGTCAGTACTGTGCACCAGATTCACCGGCTGCTCCGGCCCCGCCATCACGCCACGCCGGGTGAATGCCGACGGATGACGTCCCGGCCCGACTAACCCTGCCAGGCGCAAGATCTGATGTTTAGGGTGTTGCATCACAATCTGCTCCGCCTGCCACAACAATGCAGCCCTTGGATCAGGTCCGGGTGCAGCAGATTCGCTGACCTCTCCGCTTAAACCAGCGTAGACGCCCGTCGAAGAACACAGGATCAGGCCCGATGCAGCTGTACTTTGCGCGACCACCGACTGCAGGGTTTGCAAATATGCGGCACCACCGTCAGTATGCGCCGCCGGCGGCATCGCCAATACCAGAAAACTACCGGCGATGCGCTGCTGCACGTTGGGCGGAAATACGCTGTGACCATCCCAGCAAAAGGGTTCAATTTCAGCAGGTAAAGTACTTAGATTCTGCGCGCTACGCCGGCTGCCAAGGACATGATGCCCAGCCTGATGCAGGGCCACACCTAGCTGGCAGCCCAACCAGCCACAGCCCAAAATGATCACAGTCGCCACGACAGCTCCTTAATGTGCAGATGAAACCGGCAGTACGGCAAACCGGCCATGAAACTCAGCAAGGACCTGCCCGGCCAACACCAGACGCACACAAAGCTGCTGTCTGACCTTGCGGCCCTGTCGCAAACCCGACAGATCGCCACAGACCTCGCTGAGCGATACTTCGGCTCTGGCATCCTCAGTCACAGGCGCAAAATAGCGCATATCAGCATCAGCCAGCACAATATCGCCATGTAAATCCAGCGCTTTAAGTTGTAACCAGACCAGCCCCCACCCCGTCAGGGTCAGTAAGCTATAGATACTGCCGGCGAACATCGTGTGATGTAGATTTTTGTTAGGAGCCAGTGGCGCCCGGCAGGCCAGCAGATGGCCATCGAACTGGTCAATGCTGAGCTGCATAAAAGCTGACAACGGAATCGTCTGGTGCCAGGTCTGCTGCAAATCCGCACACCATTGCAGCAATTGCTGCCGGTCGGCCTGCAAGCGCAATGTTTTCGTCATTTGCTGATGAGCAATCCCATACAGCGGTTCCAGTTGCCGCCCTGGCCGATAACCCAGCTTGTGATAAAACTGAAATGCATTTTCGCGTGCATTTAAAGTCAACTGAGCACACCCCCAGGCCAGCCCCTGCTGTTCCAGTGCACGCAACACCAGCGCACCAAGCCCTTTACCTCGGGCAGATTCAGCAACCGCCATGTAGCGCACCTGACACCAACCGTCTGGCAGATGATGTAAACGTCCGACAGCTAATACATTGCCATCCGGATCTTTAATCATCCGGTGAGCACTCTGCGCTTCTAAATCATCTTGTTCGGAACCGGGCGCTTGCCCCCAGGGTTGGCGTAACACCTGATAACGCAGTTGATAATACGCCTGCCAGTCTTCAGCGCTGACCGGCGTTGTGACCTGATATTTCATCAACAATCCTCTGCATCAGCTAAGCGGCGCTGGTGGCACCTGCAGCCAAAAAGTCACAGGACCGTCATTGACCAGACTGACCTGCATATCCGCGCCAAATTGGCCGGTGGCCACTGTGACTCCCTGTCGGCAGCAGTAATCGACAAACTGCAGATACATCGGCTCGGCAAGCTCAGGCCGGGCCGCTGGGGTAAAACTCGGGCGTAGCCCAGAATTGGTATCAGCCGCCAACGTAAACTGGGAAACAACCAGCAGCTCACCCCCTGCTTGCTGCAGGTTCAAATTCATTTTACCGGCGGCATCACTGAACAAACGATACTTCAGCACTTTGTCCGCCAGCTTGTTGAGCTCCGTTACGGTATCACCGGCTTCAACCCCCAGCAGTACCAGCATACCGGCGCCAATCGCACCGACGATCTGGTGTTCAACGGTGACATCGGCGCGGCGTACTCTTTGGATCAGCGCAATCATGCAAGCCCCCGCAGTCGGCGCGCCAGCAGTACCGAAGCATCATACAAAGCACGGCAGATCCCGGTTTCACTAGCGGAATGACCGGCATTCCCGACCATCGTGAGAATTGAGCCAGGCCAGGCTTGGTGTAAGGTCCAGGCATTTTCCATTTTACAGACAATGTCGTAACGACCATGCACGATGTAACAGGGTAAATGCGTCACTGCGTTTAGTTCATGCAGCAATTGGCCGGGGCGCAAAAAACAATGGTGCAGAAAATAGTGGTTTTCGATACGCGCCAGCGGTAACGCCGACTCAGGCTCAACAGCGCCTTCGCGCATCGCATGATTGGCCAGTAAAGTCGCCACCCGGGCTTCCCACAAGCTCCAGGCCTGTGCCGCCTGGAGCTGGACCTCAGCATGCTGATGTTGCAGTAACTGCTGATACGCGACCAGTATATCCAGACCTTTTTGCTGCGCTACTGGCGCAAAAAATTCAGCATAATAATCCGGAAACAGCTGGCTGGCACCGCCGCCCGGCCGGTACAACCAGTCGATATCTTCCGGCCGGCCGAGGAAAATGCCGCGCAAAATCAGACCCAGACAATACTGCGGATATTGCTCGGCGTAAGCAAGAGCCAGCGTACTGCCCCAGCTACCACCCGCCACAACCCATTGCTCGATGGCCAGATGCTGCCGGATAGCTTCAATATCCCCGATTAAATCTGCCGTCGTATTGTGCTGAATACTGGCAAAAGGCGTCGATTGACCACAACCGCGTTGATCAAACAGCACGATGCGATATTGCTCAGGGTCAAACAAAGTCCGCTGAAACGGCGAGCAACCACCCCCAGGCCCACCGTGACACATCAGGACCGGGATCCCCTGCGGGTTACCGCTTTGTTCCAGATAGATCCGGTGGCCATGCGGCCGGTCTAACCAGCAATGATCGTAGCTATCGACAGGTTCAGTGCGGTACATCAGAAGACTCCGTTAACGCAGCGCCGCTATGCCCCGCAGCTTTACTGCGTAGCGCCTTATGTTGAGCCAGTTGCTGAGCCCGATAAAACTGCTCCTGTAGCAGCGCAGTCAGTTCGGCACCAATCAGCACCACCAGCCAAGACAAATAAATCCAGACAAACAAAATAGGGACCAATGCTAAAGCGCCATAAATCGCCTGATAGGAGGGAAAATGCTGAATATAAAGTGCAAAACCTTTTTTCAGCATTTCAAACAGAATACTGGCTAACAAGGCGCCCCAAATCGCATGGCCATACCGGACTTTAATATTAGGCACGAGCTGATAGAGCATAAAAAAAGCCAGTAATGACATCAGATAAGGGGTGAATGACAGCAGAAAATTCGACAACCCCGGCGTGTAATCATCCGCCAGGTGAGTCAGTGATGCCAGATAGGATGTCAACGCAATAGAACTTCCCAGCAGAATCGGTCCCAGCGTCAGGATCATCCAGTAAATCGACAACGAGATCATCAGCCGCGGCCGCTTTTGCACCCGCCAGATTTTATTCAGCGTTTTGTCGATGTTATGGATCAACATCAAAGCAACCAGCACCAGGAACAACACGCCGACAGTGGTCATCTGTCCGATATTTTCGACAAAACCATTGATGTACGTCTGAATTTCCTGGCCGCGCGAGGGCACGATATTGGCGTAAACAAAAGCTTCGATTTCAGCGCGCAAGCCAGCAAACATTGGAAAGGCATTCAACACGGAGAACGCCACAGCAACTAACGGGACTAATGACAAAATCGAGATATAGGCCAGATAGCCGCCAATCATGCCAATCTGGTCATGCTGGCAACGCTGCAGATACAAGCGGCAAAAACGCCAGCTCTTGAGAATAAATTCGGGCATCGTCCTGTCCTGAACTGACACTACCTAAAGTGCCGAAGCCATCAGCCTATCACAAAGCGGGTTGCTTCCGGCAACCCTGTCATGGTGTGTGCAGCGCGACTGCTTTGCTTTGGGTCAGCGACTGACTGTATTTTTCTTGCAGCGTGTCGCCTTGTTGGTCAATAAACAGGACTTTCATCGCTAAGTCGTTGGCAATTTTCAGCCCGGTATCACTACCCAGACATAAAAAAGCGGTTGACCATGCGTCCGCTAACGTCGCGTTATCGATCAGCACAGTGGTGGATACTGTGTGGTGACGGACCGGTGCACCAGCGCGGGCATCCAGCACATGACTGAACCGCTGGCCACTGGCATCAAAATAGTGGCGGTAGGTGCCGGAAGTCATAATTGCTAAAGGTTCATCCTGCAACACTTCGATAATTTTCTGCAGGCGCTGTTCACCCGGCAATGGTTTTTCAATGGCGACGCGCCATGGTTTGCCCGCAGGTTTTTTACCACGGACCTGCATTTCTCCACCGACTTCGACCAGATAATTCGTCACACCGGCCTGTTCTAAAATTGCCGCTAACTGCCGCACGGTGTAACCCTGTGCAATCGAAGAGACGTCAACACGTGAGTCAGGATTGGATTTGCGCATGGTCCCGGCATCGGTGCTGATTTTATCCATGCCGACTAACTGCATCGTTTGCGTGATTTGTTCAGGCGTCGGCTGATTAAACTTATCCGCTTTAAAACCCCACAAATCAAACAATGGCTTGACGGTTAAATCGTAGCAACCATCGCTCGCCTGGGTCACCTGACGGGCATGCTCTACCAGCTGCACCAGCTCGGTCCCGACCTGCTGGGCCGTACTGACTTTGTTGCTATTAAACTGTTCAATGACCGAATCGGGCCGGTAATTTGACATAGCAAGGTCAATTCTGTTCAGTTCTTCAGTCACTTGTTTTTGTAATTGAACAGCTTCTACTTCTGCATCTGTCCAATAGCTGATGTTGTAAAACGCGCCCTGCGCCGGACCGGAGAAATGTTGGATCGGATCAGCAGGTGTACAACTGAGTAAGGAAAAAGCGGCCAGCACAAAGGCCAATAAGCGAAACGGTGCAGGAGCATTCTTTGACATGGCAGATCTCTTTGCAGGAAAACCGGCGCAGTGTAATCAATGCGGGGCTGAAAAACCAGCCGCGGTCAGAGGTCCAGGTGCCCCAGTAACACCTGATAACGTTTATGCTGATCGGCCGGTAACTGCCCATCGTCAATCAAACCGACACAATGTTTGGCTAACGCTTTGAGATCACTATTCAGCACTTCACGCATACTGAGTGCCTGCAGCAAATTCAGCGCAATATTCACGTTCGCTGGCATGGATTCAAGCGCCGTGCGGAAATAATCGATCGCCATCGAGAAATCGCCTGAGCCATAGGCCTGCATGCCGGCCGCATTGCGCTCCATCAGCTGTTGCCGGAGTTCCTGATGCTTTTTCTGTTCATGTTGCATCATCAGGCCAATGGCACTGCAATAAAGGTTATCGTCCTGCGTCAGTGCGGATAATGCCGCCATATAGTGGTCGCACATGGCCAGATTGCCCGCCTCAAAATAGGCGCGGGCCCGGTCTAACATAGCCGCCGGCGATAAATGCTTTTCCAGACTGAGCTGCTCGCTGTGCTCCAGCAAACGTAGGGCTTCCTTGGTTTTACCTTCGAGCATTGCGATGCGGGCATCCACGATCAAGCGGTCATGCTCGTAACTCGCAGGATGAAAACGCTTCTTGATCGTCGACAGGAAACTATCAAGACGCAACATGGTTTCTTTGCGCGCTTTAGGCTCCTGATCCTTCGCCTGCTCAATCAAA
>Ga0209812_10001738_pt1 | contig 14281 bp, 13 predicted proteins | sample JI71714BDNA_FD_187502 | JGI IMG/M metagenome (GOLD analysis project Ga0209812, IMG submission 187502) | Wastewater effluent complex algal communities from Wisconsin, to seasonally profile nutrient transformation and Carbon sequestration -... | ecosystem: Engineered > WWTP > Effluent > Algae...
TACCCGGGGTTATATCAGTATACGGATAATATTCGTATCTTAGAGGCAGCAATAGCATGTGGTTTGCTGCAAGATACAGAGGCCAACGCCTTAATCGAGGCCTATCAAGTATTACGTGGTGTTGGACATCGTCAAACACTGGCACCGGCAACAACCATTGTTGACACGCGTTTAACGTATCTGCAAGAGCAGGTACAACAGTGTTGGGCACAGTGGTTTAGTGCGTAACCTGACATTACCCACTGGTTAACGTGCGCTTTGCGCTGCTGCACCGGTAACAACACAATGTTGCTGTAAAAACGGATCGTCTAAATCGGTAATCACTAGCGCCCGTGATTTAGGACAAAAAAAGCCTCTTACCGGTTTTGTGAAATCGGGGGCAACCGTAATGGCCATTTGTTGTAGACTGTCGAGCATGCTGCCATTGGTTTCGAAAAATTGTTTGATCACGTAATCGCGCGGTAATGTCCAAAATAGCTGCATTTGTTCTTGTTGTGCATAATCTTCCAGCGCCGTTTTCAGGGTCACACCCTCCTGAAAGCGGCGACGCACCACTTCGCCTCGCCACGCCGGATTTGCCGGTGACACTTGTTGCTCACGCCGCCGCAGCATAATAATCAGTTCATCACTGCTATCACGCAAATTTACGGTGTAATTGCTTTGGCTACCACCTTGCTGCAGACTGCTGCGAAAATTAGCGTAAAAACGGCTAAAGCCATCTGCCGCCGCATTCGTTTTCTCGGGATTAATTAAGAAATCCGGCTTTTTAACCAATAAAATGACCACAACGATAATCACAACAAGCAATATAAGGTTGATCAGTATTTTCATTATGGACTCCTGCTTCGTTAATCATAGAGCGAGGGGGCGTTGGGATCGGGACGCGTTTTAAAGCGACGGTGTAACCACATATATTGTTCTGGATGTTTTAATACTGCTTGCTCAACCCATTGATTGATCCGAGTCACATCTGCTGCGTTATCACCGCTCGGAAAGTGAGTAAAGGGCGGTAAAATCTCGACTTGATAGCCTTGATAATTAGGGAGTCTTGAGGTGTATATGGGTACAACCACACAGTTTGCCGCATTCGCGAATAATAGGGTACCCGTGGTGGTGGCTGTTTCGGCCACGGCAAAAAAAGGCACAAATTCGGCTTTGTTACGGCCATAATCCTGATCAGGCAAATAAAAACACACTTCTTGCTGGTTTAACGCATTAATTAGACCTTTGACATCGCGTTTACCGATCATGTATTTGTTACTACGAATGCGCCCATGATACTGCAGGTAATCCAATAAAGGATTATTGTTTGGTCGGTAAAATCCTACGCTGGGATGGGTTAATCCAAACACGCGACCTGCAGTTTCTAAGTGCAAAAAATGTGCGGCCAGCAGCAATACCCCTTTACCTTCAGCAATGGCGCGTTGTAAATGTTCATGACCTTTAAAGTGCGCTAAGCGACGCACTCGCCAGGTTGGCCACCACCAAGCTATGACCGTTTCAAACATGGCTTTGCCTGTTTCAGCGGCATTTTGCCAAAGCAAAGCCTCTCGTTCGGCAGCGCTTTTTTCAGGAAAACACAACAGCAAATTACGTCTGGCTACTTTTTGGCGAGATTTGAGTAGTTTAAATAACAGGTGGCCTATTTTTGCCCCTAGGCCCATCAAGACCCGATAGGGTAGCCAACTGATCAGATACAATAATGCCGCCCCTAGCCATAACAACCAATATTTAGGTAATAAAAAACGCCAACTAAAACGGGGAGCAGTAACCACGATAAAACACCCAAAAATACACGTGCTGGTATTGTAACGAAAAAACGCGCGGAGGAAAGGGATTTGGCCTAGTGGTTAAACCACTGAAGCAAAAAGAGGTACACCGCAAAGCGGTATACCTCGTTGAGGTTAGTTGGTGAGCGCGCTGTTGATGGCGAGCAGATCGGTTTCTGACAAATTACCCGCCGCTTGTTTTAATTGCAGCTGCGCAATAATGTAATCGTAGCGTGCGCCTGATAAATTACGCTGTGCATCAAACAAGTTCCGCGTGCTGAGTAACACGTCAACAATGGTACGAGTACCCACTTCAAATCCGGCTTCGGTCGCTTGTAAGGCGCTTTGCGCTGAAATAACGGCTTGTTCTAAGGCGCGAATTTGCGACATTTGCGAATTCACATTATTAAACGAGCTGCGAATTTGCCTAACTACCGAGCGATGGCTTTGCTCAAGTGCTTGGCTTACTTCAACATAATTGGCCTGTGCCACACGCACACTGGCTTCAATACCGCCGCCGCTGTAAATAGGGACTGATAAGTTTAAGCCAATAGAACTGCTGTCGGCGCGATCAAAGCCAGACGCTTTCTCAACACCTAAGTTTGCTGTTGCATCCAGAGTCGGTAAGTGTCCTGATTTTGCCAGATCAATATCTAACGACGAGACATCTAAGGCAATACGCTGTGCTTTTAACACCAAATTATTTTGTTCAGCAATACTTAGCCACTCTGTAGCAGCCTCTGGCACTGGGCGCGAGGCCGAAAACTTGTCGGTATTCAATTGCGCTACTTCAGCATGGTAAATACCGGTGATTTCGCGTAGTGCTTCACGGGCATTTTCTAGATCGTTTTCGCTACGAATTTCTCGCGCTACAACGCTGTCAAATTGCGCTTGGGCTTCATGAACATCGGTAATGGCGGTTAACCCAACGGCAAAACGCTGCTTTGTTTGCTCTAATTGCCGTTCAACAGAACGTTTTTCAGCGGCTACAAAGGTGAGGTTGTCGCTGGCGCGTAAGACATTAAAATAGGCCGTGGTAACGCGTAAAATGAGATCTTGTACTTCAACGTCGTAAATCGTTTGGCTTTGCAGTGCGACTTTTTCAGCGCGAGTTAAATTTTGCCAATTCGACCAATTAAATAACGATTGACGAGCCTGTACCCCTGCGCCAACTGAGTTAGCGCCGCTGAAGCGCAGATTGTCACGGCTGGCACGGCTCACATCAGCACCAAAGGTCACACTTGGCAGTAAACTGGCTTTTGAGACATCTATGCGGGCGCTAGCGGCATCACGATTTGCCGCGGCACGTTGCACGATAGGATCTTTTTGGGTCGCTAGTTGATAGATGGCTTGTAAATCCTCAGCCTGTAAATTTAAGCTGAACAAACTTAAGGAAGAGAGCATTAAGGTGCTCAATAAGGTTTTTTTCATAGTAATAAATCCTGGCTGAATAAGGAAACTGCCCAAATGATAACCTGTTAAAGTAAACTAGGTAACGATTAAACCGTAAAGTTACCCTGAAGAGTGTAACAAAATGTGAGGGCGCTGATGTCGCAATTCAAGGTAGACCATTATCCATCTTTTCAAGCCAATGATCTGGATATTATCGATAAAACCACGGTTTTTCAGGGTTTCTTTCGGATCGAGCGTTGGCAGCTACGTCATAAGTGCTTTGATGGAAGCTGGAGCAAGCCCATGGTAAGAGAAGTCTTTGAGCGCGGTCAAGCCGCTGTTGTCTTACCTTATAACCCTGATACCGACGAGGTGGTATTAGTTGAGCAATTTCGTGTAGGGGCGGTTACCCATGGTCAAAGCCCCTGGTTATTGGAAGCCATTGCTGGGGTGATTGACGCCGGACAAAGTGCCGAAGACACCGCCATTCGTGAAGCGCAAGAAGAGGCCGGTTTACACTTATCAGAACTGTGGCCCATGCTAAGTTACTTTTCAAGCCCCGGCGGTAGCACGGAAAAAATCAGTTTATATCTGGGGCGCTTAACCGAGCCCGTTACGGGGGGGATTTTTGGCTTGGCCAGCGAGCATGAAGATATCAAAATGCATGTCATGTCACGGCAAACAGCCATGCAGCTATTGGCAACACAACAAATTGACAACGCCGCGACCGTTATTGCACTACAATGGTTGGCATTAAATTTATCTCAGGTTCAACAGCATTGGGGAGAACATGTTGCGTAAAGCGCCTTACATACCCAAATTGCCGGATTTTCTAAGCTTGTGCGAACGTAATTATGCGGCCTTGTACCATTTATTACCTGCTAGTACGACAGTAGGAGACAGTACGTTAATTCAATTAACTGCGCACGATATTTACCGTGTGACGATTCTTGAGGCCGCGCCATTTACCACGCGCGTAAAAATTGAATTAAGCAGTGGCCAACAGCACTTTTTTCAGCCCAGTTTCGATGTGCAATTGTATCATGATGCGCGGTTAGCTGAGGTGGTGCGGGCACAACAACAATGGCGTTTTATTGGGGTGTATCCTTATCCCAATAATACGATGTCACAGCCCGATGAAAAACGGCAAATTAATTTATTACTGCGTGATTGGTTAAATCTCTGCGCGCGCCAAGGCTATCGTGCGGAGCCCGTTGTATTATGAAGGTGATCCTGCCCAAACAGTCTTGTTATCGCATAGTGCAAATCACTGATTGCCATCTGCTGGCTGAGATTGATGGTGTCTATCAAGGGTGCCAACCTGCGGTGCATTTGCAGCAAATTGTCACGTGTTTACAGCAGTCATTGCCAGATGCTGTAGTGTTAACCGGCGATCTTACGCAAGATCATAGCCGAGCAAGTTATCAATTATTAGCCGATATCTTGGCCCCGCTGACGTGTCCTGTGTTGTTATTGCCAGGTAATCATGATGATATTGATGAACTTCAGGCGTTGGCTGCGCGCACTACGCTGCAATTAAGCGAAGCGTTAGTGTTAGCGCCTTGGCAAGTGTTTTTGCTTAACAGCAAAGGCGCTACACCCTCTGGTAGTTTTGCTTTGCATAAACAGGTGGCGTTACAGCAACAATTCGCACAGAGCACTCAGGCTTATTTTTGGTTGTTTATGCATCATCATCCCCAGCCGTTAGGCTGTTTTATTGATAAACATGGATTAATTGATCACAACGCTTTTTGGACACTGGTTGATGCAGAAACGCGGATCAAAGGCATTGGGCATGGGCATGCTCATCTGGCGTATCATACGTCTTATGCTGGTCGAGAAATCGTAGGCTGCCCTGCCAGCTCAGTCCAATTTTTAGCTACTGACGACTGGCAAACCGTTAATGCTGGAGCACAATGGTGCGAGTGGCTATTTTCTGCCGATGGCGAGGTCAGTTGGTCGTTTCGTCACTTCGCGCCGCGCCAGTAAGGGGGGAGTGTGTCGATGGGTAAGCTCAAATAGCTCAGGCCTCTAGCATGCAGCCATTATAATAATGGGGGACACTAAATGCACTGGTGAAATTCAGGGTGGGCTTAACGTAACGCCTAACCGTTTTTTAGGATAGAATACGGCATTAAAATACGAGAGTATGTAGAGCGTTTTATGCAAGAAGTACTTTATTTACATGGCTTTGCCAGTTCCAGTCGTTCCGAAAAAGCCTTACTAACGCAGGCCTTTTTTAAGCAGCATCCGTCGATACGGCTGCGCGCATTAGATCTCCCTTATACCCCCGACGAGGCGATGGCCACCTTGGAGCACGCATTAGATGCACCGCCACACGCCATTATAGGAAGTTCGCTAGGCGGGTTTTTAGCCACAGTACTGGCCGAGCGCATGGGTTGTCGAGCCTGCTTAATTAATCCTGCCGTTGCCCCCCACAAGGTACTAGCAAACTATGTAGGGGAATACCATCACCCGGTATTACAGCAACGTTACCAGGTACAGCCTGCACATATGCACCAGCTGGAACACCTGATGCCAACCCAGTTACGCGATCCCTCTCGCTACCTTGTGTTACTGCAAACTGGGGATGAGGTATTAGATTATCGACAAGCCTTGCAGTATTATCATGGCGCACAAATACAGGTGATACCGGGTGGTGATCACAGTTTTGTCGGATTTGAACACTATTTGCCGCAAATAGCTGAGTTTTGTCTCCACACTTAGCTATGCCAAGCTCTTATCTTACGATAAAGTGGGTAAACTTATGATTCAACCTGGCACATGACATTGCGAACGATGCCCAGCCAAACAGGAAGCAATATTTTCGTATGACTGAACAACTTTATAATGCCGAATCGATCGAGGTACTTACTGGTTTAGAGCCGGTACAACGCCGCCCAGGGATGTATACTGATACCACACGCCCTAACCATTTAGCGCAGGAAGTCATCGATAACAGTGTGGATGAAGCGCTGGCAGGACACGCCGATCTGGTACAGGTAATTTTGCATGATGATCAGTCAATTGAAGTTATTGATAATGGCCGTGGGATGCCCGTTGATATTCACCCGGAAGAAGGCGTTTCGGGGGTAGAATTGATTATGTGTCGCTTGCACGCGGGCGGAAAGTTTTCGAACAAAAACTATCAATTTTCGGGGGGATTGCACGGCGTAGGTATTTCCGTGGTCAACGCGTTATCTAGCCGGGTAGATGTGAGTATCCGGCGAGATGGGCAAGTGTATGAAATTGCTTTTGAACACGGCAATAAAGTGTCCGATCTGGTGGTTACCGGCACGGTAGGTAAACGCAATACCGGCACACGAGTACGCTTTTGGCCAACGCCATCTTATTTCGATTCACCAAAATTCTCAGTAAGCCGCTTGGTGCATGTGCTAAAAGCCAAAGCGGTGCTTTGCCCTGGTTTAACAGTAAAGTTTGATGACAAAGTCAATCAACAGCAATATCAGTGGTGTTACGAAGCCGGCATTAAAGATTATCTCGCGGAAGCGGTGCAACAAGTAATCGCTTTACCTGAGCAGCCTTTTGTTGGGCAGTTTTCAGCCAGTATTGAAGCGGTAGAATGGGCTTTGCTATGGTTGCCCGAAGGCGGAGAATTAGTAACTGAAAGTTACGTTAATCTTATCCCTACTGCGCAAGGCGGTACCCATGTTAATGGCTTGCGTCAGGGGCTGTTAGAGGCAATGCGTGATTTTTGTGAATTTAGAAATCTATTACCTCGCGGCATAAAATTGTCGGCAGAAGATATATGGGATCGTTGTGCCTATGTGCTGTCGTTGAAAATGCAAGATCCTCAATTTGCCGGCCAGACGAAAGAGCGTTTATCGTCACGTCAATCGGCAGCCTTTGTCAGTGGCATTGTTAAAGATGCCTTTAGTTTATGGCTGAATGAACATACTGATATTGCGGTCGCTCTGGCCGATTTTTGCATTAATAATGCGCAAAAACGTTTGAAAGCCGCAAAAAAAGTGGTTCGGAAGAAGATCACCTCTGGGCCTGCGTTACCCGGTAAATTAGCCGACTGCTCTGCGCAAGATTTAGCGCGTACCGAGTTGTTTTTGGTAGAAGGGGACTCAGCAGGTGGCTCGGCTAAACAAGCACGCGATCGCGAGTTTCAAGCGGTAATGCCGTTACGTGGGAAAATTTTAAATACTTGGGAAGTTGAATCAGGACAAATATTAGCCTCGCAAGAGGTACATGATATTTCGGTGGCAATTGGTATCGATCCTGACTCTAGTGATTTGTCAGGTTTACGTTATGGCAAGGTGTGCATTCTGGCCGACGCCGATTCAGACGGCTTGCACATCGCGACCTTGCTCTGTGCACTCTTTATGCGGCATTTCCGCCATCTAGTGGAGCAAGGGCATGTGTATGTTGCCATGCCACCGTTATACCGTATTGATATTGGTAAAGATGTTTATTATGCCCTTGATGAAGAAGAGAAAAATGGTATTCTCGATCGCATAGAAGCTGAAAAAAAGCGGGGTAAAGTGAACGTACAACGCTTTAAAGGGCTGGGCGAAATGAACCCGCTGCAATTACGTGAAACGACCATGGATCCCAATACCCGTCGTCTGGTGCAATTAACCATTGATGATGCAGCTCAAACCATGGAGTTAATGGATATGCTATTGGCCAAAAAGCGCGCGACAGATCGGCGAGATTGGCTGGAATTAAAAGGTGATCGTGCCATTATCGGTTAAGGTGTGGCGTATTGCGTGTTATAACAGGGAGGGGGCATGTATAAACTGCTGTTCTTATTGCTTTGGGTGCTAAGCAGTTGCTGCCAGGCAGCCACTGTGCCACCAAATACCCCAGAGTGGTTACAACAGGCTGCCGCAAAAAAGCATCAAGCCCCCGAGCAAATGTTAGCGTTAATGACCGCAAATCAGGCGCAATTTGCAGATTTAGCGCCAGAAGTGCAAGCGTATTGGCTAAATCAGCAAGCGGCAATGTTAAGTTATTTAGGGCGTTTTCAAGAACAGCAAGCGCTAGCACAACAAGGTTTAAACTTGGTTGGCAATAATGCAGCTGCTTTAAAAGCAGAATTGTTGTTTGAGTTTGGCTATGCCCGCGAAATGCAATTAGCCTTAACCGAGGCGCTTGGCTGGTATCAGCAGGGGTTGGCATTAGCGCAGGAGATTGCCAATCAACCCTTACAGGTCCGTGGCATGGTCAATATTGCGGCAATAGATTCGCTGCAAAATCGTGATCAACAGGCCTTGGAAACGTTAAAGCTAGCTTACACTTTGGCCGAGCAACTGCAAGATCAAGAGTTATTGGCTGATGTTAATGCCCAGCTTGGCCTGATGTATTCTGCTTTAGCTTACGAGCAAGAGGCTCAAGTGTTTTTAGAGCAAGCTCTGGCGTTGTATGAAGCCTTGGGCTGGCAAAAAAATCGCATCTCGGTGTTGTACAATTTAGCCAGAAATTATAGTTATTTAGAAAACTATGAACTGGCGATGCAAAATTTTGATCGCATGTTGCAGTCGGCGTTAGCTGAGCAAGATGTGCTTAACTTGTATTATGCGTACAGTGGTTTAGCGATTACCAGCAATGAAATGGATCGGCCGCAAGTGGCGCTTAATTATATGCAAAAGGCCGAAGACTATTTAGCTGTGATTCAATCTGATTATTATTTAGCGGGCCATCATTATGAAAAAGCGCTAATTTTTCAAAAACTTCAGCAAAATGCGCAAGCGGTTCAACAATTATTACTCGCAGAACAATTTCTACAAAAACTCAAAGACAATGAATCTGGCAATATGTTGCTGGCGTTACGACTATTAAAAGCCGAGTTATTGGCTGAGCAAGGGCAGTATGAGCGTGCTTATACACACTTAATGGATTTTGTGCAGGCGTTTCAGCAGCTACGAGATAAAGAAAACGAGCTTGAAGTGGCGAAAATGCGCATCACGTTTGACGCTGAGCGTGATGCGGTGCGACAAAGCTTAGTCGAGCAAGAAAAGCAATTAAACGTGTTACGCGCAATTGAAAGTGCACATAAAAAACAAATTCAGGGGATGTGGTTGGGTTTTGTGTTGGTATTAGGGATTATCATCTTTATCGCGCTAACCATTTTTTCGGCGAAGAAACGCGCCCAATCGCTGATACCTACTTCGCAACAACAGGATAAGGCATGACAGAGACCGTACTTTTGGCGGATGGCACCGAACAACTGCCATTGCGCCGCTTTACCGAAGACGCGTATTTAAATTATTCCATGTACGTAATTATGGACCGGGCACTGCCTCATATTGGGGATGGATTAAAACCGGTACAACGGCGCATTATTTATGCGATGTCAGAGTTAGGCTTGTCGCATTTAGCCAAGTTTAAAAAATCGGCGCGTACTGTGGGTGATGTGTTAGGTAAGTTTCATCCACATGGTGATTCTGCCTGTTATGAAGCTATGGTGCTGATGGCGCAGCCGTTTTCTTACCGCTATCCTTTGGTTGACGGGCAAGGAAACTGGGGGGCACCAGATGATCCGAAATCCTTTGCGGCTATGCGCTATACCGAAGCGAAGCTATCGCGTTTTAGTGAGGTGTTGTTATCGGAGTTGGGTTCGGGCACCACAGATTGGGTGCCAAACTTTGATGGTACCTTAGAAGAACCTAAAGTGCTGCCCGCCCGTTTACCGCATATTTTATTAAACGGCATTACCGGGATTGCCGTGGGAATGGCCACCGATATTCCACCCCATAACGTGCGTGAAGTGGTTAACGCGTGTACGGCACTATTAGATAATCCGCACGCCACCGTGGCCGACTTACTACACCATGTGCAAGGACCGGATTACCCTACCGATGCTGAAATTATCTCATCGGCTGCCGACATCGCCGCGGTATATAACACGGGGCGTGGTAGCATAAAAATGCGGGCGGTATACCAACAAGAAGAGGGTGACATTGTTATCACCGCACTGCCGCATCAAACCTCTGGCGCCAAAGTGCTGGAGCAAATTGCTGCACAAATGCAGGCTAAAAAATTGCCTATGGTCACCGATTTGCGTGATGAGTCTGATCATGAAAACCCTACCCGTATCGTGATTGTGCCGCGTTCTAATCGAATTGATGTAGAACAATTAATGCAACATTTGTTTGCGACAACCGATTTAGAGAAAAGCTACCGGGTAAACCTAAATATTTTAGGGATGGATCATCGTCCTCGCGTACGCAATTTACTGGAAATACTGACTGAGTGGTTAAGCTTCCGCCGCGATACAGTTCGCCGTCGCTTGCAGTATCGTTTAGATAAAGTGCTCGATCGTTTGCATGTATTAGAAGGTTTATTAATTGCCTTTTTGAACATCGACGATGTTATTCGGATCATTCGTACTTTTGATGAACCTAAACCGGAGTTAATGGCGTTTTTTGGGATCACCGAGCGCCAAGCTGAAGCTATTTTAGAATTAAAACTACGGCATTTAGCCAAGCTAGAAGAAACCAAGATCCGTGGTGAGCAAGACGAATTAAGTAAAGAACGCGATAAATTACAAGCCATCTTAGGCTCTGAGAAAAAACTCACTAAGCTGATCCGCGATGAATTAGTGGCCGATGCGCAAAAATACGGTGATGATCGCAGAAGTCCTATTGTTCAACGTGAAGAAGCCAAAGCACTGACTGAGAAAGAGTTATTACCGAGTGAAGCGGTCAGTGTCGTGTTGTCTGAGAAAGGCTGGGTGCGTTGTGCTAAGGGGCATGATGTTGATGGTAATTCGTTAAGTTATAAAGCGGGCGATGCCTTTAAAGCGTTGGCAAAAGGCCGCTCTAATCAGCAGGCGGTGTTTCTGGATTCCTCTGGACGATGTTATGCCACTGAAGCGCATGAGCTCCCTTCTGCGCGAGGTCAAGGTGAGCCATTAAGTGGTCGTTTCACAATTGTAGCCGGTGAAACCGTTGAGCACGTTTTGATGGCGGATGAACAACAAACCCTGCTACTGGCTTCTGATGCTGGCTACGGTTTTGTCACCGAGTTTAACGATTTACTCAGCCGTAACAAAGCTGGTAAGGCACTGTTAAGCTTACCGGTAGGCGCCAAAGTGCTGCCACCTGTGCCGGTTCCTACGCCAGAGACCGACTGGTTATTATGTATCTCTAATGAAGGGCGGATGTTAATGTTCCCCGTGGCCGAGCTGCCAAAACTCAGCAAAGGCAAAGGCAATAAACTGATGTCTATTCCTGGAGCGCGGGCGGCAAGCCGTGAAGAGTATGTCTGTTTGTTAGCCGTGGTACCACAAGATGGCCATGTCACGCTTGTTGCTGGCAAGCGCAAACTCAGTTTAAAAATGGCCGATTTACAGCATTATCAAGGTGAGCGTGGCCGACGCGGGAATAAGCTGCCGCGAGGTTTGCAACGTATTGACGAAATTATTGTTAATGGGCACAGTGATCAAACCAGCCCTGTTTCAGAATAGCGCTATACTAGCGCCTAGGTTAGAAAACCCACCTGTCGGTGGGTTTCTTTTATGATGTCGGCTCAGCACGATTTAGCCCGTTTCACAACGCGTGTGCGGTTAAAATGCTGAGTCCATCCCAGCTTGCAAGGGGCGGTTTGTGATAGCGGTTGTGCGTTTAATCTTGTTAGTGTTGTTTTTTATTTTCAGTACTGTCGCGGGATTGCTGGTCTGTTTATTCCGTCCATTTCATCCCAACAATGTACCGCTTTTCAGCAAATGGTATGGCAGCGTATCGCGGATATTAGGCATTGAGGTTGAGATCCGCCGCGATCCCGCCATTATTCATGGTGAGCCCTATGTGTTTATTGCCAATCATCAAAATAATTTAGACTTATTTACGCTCAGTGGTTCAGTGTTACCTCGTACTGTAACGATTGGTAAAAAAAGTCTGAAATACATTCCTTTTTTTGGTCAGTTATATTGGTTAAGCGGTAACTTGCTGATTGATCGTGACGATAAAACTAAAGCGTTAAACACCATGCTAGCGGCAGCTGAGCGTATTGCTAACGATAAAATATCAGTATGGATGTTTCCTGAGGGCACGCGTAGCTACGGTCGTGGGTTACTGCCTTTTAAGATGGGCGCCTTCCATATTGCTTTGGAAGCGAATGTGCCCTTAATCCCCGTGTGTATGAGTAGCACGCATAACCAATTTAAGTTAAACCGTTGGAATAACGGTAAAGTGATTATTGAGATGCAGGCGCCGGTGGCTTTGTCTAAAGAGGATAACTTACGCCAGTTTGCAAAAAATATTCGCCAGCAAATGGCTGAGCAAATACAACGCCTTGATGCCGAGCTAGGTAACGACTACACTGCGCAACAAACACAGCCAACAGAGTAATACTATGGAAAACTGGAAAGAATTTACTGACGAAACCATCTCGGCATTATTAGAAGACGGTAGCGATCCGGATGCGCTTTATACCATTGAGCATCACTTTTACGATAAAGATTTTAATAAGCTAGAAAAACTGGCAGTAGAGCTGTTTAAACTCGGTTATGAAGTTACCGATGCCGAAGAGGTGGAGTTTGAAGATGGTGCGAATGCTTGGGTGTTTGATGCCATTTGTGAACAATCGTTAGATGGCGTTGCTATTACGGCCGATGCCATTAAATTAGAAGCCTTAGCCAAAAAGCATCACGTAGAATACGATGGCTGGGGGACCTATTTTGAAGGTGACGAAGACGGCGAATGGGAAGACGACGACACCGAAGAGTAACCGATTAAGCCGACTCAAGCCGGAGCGATTGGCGCCGCACCGGCCTTATTCATGTTGCCCATAGTGGGTGCCGTCAGTTTTGTGCACCTGCTAAATGATCTGATCCAAGCTGTGTTACCGGCAATTTATCCGCTGTTAAAGTTACAGTATGCGTTAAGTTTTACGCAACTGGGGCTTATCACGCTGGTATTTCAGTTAACCGCGTCCTTGTTACAACCTGCCGTGGGATTTTATACCGACAAATACCCGAAACCGGCATTACTACCTATGGGGATGGGGTTTACCTTACTGGGGTTACTGCTGCTTGCCATTGTTAATAGCTTTCCGTTATTACTGTTGGCTTCAGCGCTCATTGGCTTAGGGTCTTCTACGTTTCATCCAGAAGCGTCTCGCGTGGCGAGGATGGCATCTGGCGGCCGTTTTGGTTTGGCACAGTCTTGTTTTCAAGTGGGGGGCAATGCGGGCTCAGCATTGGGACCTTTACTTGCTGCGCTGATTATCATACCGCGTGGACAAGGCAGTATTGCATGGTTTTGTCTGTTTGCTATCGTCGGTATTATTGTGCTACTGCGCGTGCGTCGTTGGGTGGTGAGTCGTCAAGCGATGGGGCAAGCACGCAAAAATGCACAGGGCGATAATGGACTTTCGACAAAACACATACGGCAAGCTTTATTGGTGCTGGCATTACTCGTGTTTTCAAAATATATGTATATGGCAGGCTTAAGTAACTATTACACGTTTTATCTGATTGAAAAATTTCAGGTATCGATAGCACATTCGCAGCTATTTTTGTTCTTATTTCTGGTGGCTGTGGCAGTGGGTACCTTGATTGGTGGGCCCGTTGGCGACCGCATTGGTCGAAAGCAGGTCATTTGGGTGTCAATTTTAGGTGCCGCGCCACTGACATTACTTTTACCCTATGCCAATTTACATTGGACGGCGGTGCTAAGCGTACTGATTGGTATCGTTTTATCGTCTGCCTTCTCGGCTATTATCGTGTTTGCACAAGACTTGGTCCCCAACAAAATTGGGATGATTTCAGGTGTTTTTTATGGCTTGATGTTTGGCATCAGTGGTATTGCCGCGGCAGGATTAGGCGCACTGGCCGATGCAACCAGCATCACCCAGATGTTCAAGTTTTGTGCATGGTTTCCATTGCTAGGCATGTTGGCACTGTTTTTACCGACGATACACAAAAAGACCAGCAGTTAGTAACATTGTGAGTACGAAGGTAAGTTGAGGCTGCGTGCCTTTCAAACTCCAGCCTTTTTTGAAGGCACTGGCTTGACGGCGGGAAATGTCTACTTTGAGCTCAGCGTTGAGGCTAACCTCAAAACCGCCAATGATATTTGACTCGATCTGCTGGATATATTGAGTATTAATAATCCAGCTACGATTGGCGCGAAAAAAGGTCTCTG
>Ga0209812_10001741_pt1 | contig 14245 bp, 17 predicted proteins | sample JI71714BDNA_FD_187502 | JGI IMG/M metagenome (GOLD analysis project Ga0209812, IMG submission 187502) | Wastewater effluent complex algal communities from Wisconsin, to seasonally profile nutrient transformation and Carbon sequestration -... | ecosystem: Engineered > WWTP > Effluent > Algae...
GGGCGAGCCTGCGGTATGAAAAGGTCAACATGCGCGTCGGGCCGAGCGCCGAGTATCCGGTGACTTGGGTCTATCAACGGCAGGGCTTGCCAGTGAAGGTGGTGCGGCTGCGCGAAGGCTGGCGTCTGATCGAGGATCATGAAGGCACGCAGGGCTGGATCGCAGCGAGCCAGCTCGATCCGGCGCGCGGCGGGCTTGTCATCGGGGTGGGGCTGGCGGAAGTCCGGGCCGAGCCGAACACGGCTTCGGCGGTGAAATGGCGGGCCGAGCCCGGGGTGGTGACCAAGCTGAAGGCGTGCCGGACAGGCTGGTGCGAGGTCGATATTGCCGGGCGCAAGGGCTGGATCAGCGCCAACCGCCTGTGGGGTTCCGATCCGCTGCCGGGCGACGAATAACGCCGCCCGGCGCGCGCGATCATCAGATCAGTTCAACCGCAACGGCGGTGGCTTCCCCGCCGCCGATGCACAGGCTGGCGACGCCGCGGGTCTTGCCCTGCTGCTTCAGCGCGTTGAGCAGCGTGACGATGATCCGCGTGCCGCTCGCCCCGATGGGGTGGCCCAAGGCCGTGCCGCCGCCGTTCACGTTGATCTTGTCATGCGGGATGCCAAGGTCGCGCATCGCGAACATCGCGACGCAGGCAAAAGCTTCGTTTACTTCGAACAGATCGACATCGTCGACGCCCCAGCCAGCGCGGGCGAGCACTTTCTGGATGGCCGGGATCGGCGCGGTGGTGAACTGCGCGGGTGCCTGAGCGTGGGAAGCGACTGCGACCACGCGGGCGACCGGCGCAAGGCCCTTGGCCTCGGCCACGCTTGCACGGGTGAGCACAACCGCAGCAGCCCCGTCCGAGATCGAGCTTGAGGTGGCCGCCGTGATCGTCCCGTCCTTGGCGAAGGCAGGCTTGAGCTGCGGGATCTTGTCCGGGCGGCCCTTGGACGGAGCCTCGTCATGTTCGACCACGACATCGCCTGCGCGGGTCGAAACCGTCACCGGCACCACTTCATCAGCGAAAGCCCCGCTGGCAATCGCGCGATTGGCGCGGGCAAGCGATTCGATCGAATAGGCGTCCATCTCCTCGCGGGTCATCTGGTAGGCATTGGCCGTATCCTGCGCGAAGGTGCCCATCGCGCGGCCGGGCTCGTAGGCGTCCTCCAGCCCGTCGAGGAACATGTGGTCATAGGCGGTGTCATGGCCGAGCCGCGCGCCCGAGCGGTGCTTTTTCAGCAGGTAGGGCGCATTGGTCATGCTCTCCATGCCGCCAGCTACGACCATATCGATCGTGCCGCTGGCGAGGGCTTCGGCGCCCATGATGACGGTCTGCATTCCGCTGCCGCACACCTTGTTCACAGTGGTCGCTTCAACCGACAGCGGGAGGCCGGCCTTGATCGCCGCCTGACGCGCCGGGGCCTGGCCGAGGCCTGCGGGCAGGACGCAGCCGATATAGGCACGGTCGATATCTTCGCCGGCCACGCCTGCGCGCTCCACCGCTGCCTTGACTGCCACGCCGCCAAGATCGGTGGCAGACACATCGGACAGCGCGCCTTGCATCGCGCCCATCGGGGTGCGGGCGTAAGACAGGATCACGATCGGATCGGCGGGGGAGAGCTGGCTCATTCGGGGTCGTCCTTGCATCAGGATGGCAACAATGCCGCAGGCTCTAATGCTGCATTGCGATATTGGCAATTCTACCTTCGTGGGGGCAAGCTGCTTGTCAGGCGGGCGGCTTTGCGCAACAACGCGTCGCAAATCAAAACGTATATGTCCGAACGGGAGAACGACATGGCCGACGACCGCCGCGAAGAACTTGAAGCCCTGCTGGCGCGCCAGCGCGCCGCCTTCACCGCGTCACGCCCCGAACCGATGGGCCAGCGCAAGGACCGCATCCGCCGCGCGATCGCGCTGGTGAAGGATCACGGTGATGAATTCGCCAAGGCCATGAGCGCCGATTTCGGCAGCCGTTCGGTGCAGCAGTCGATGCTGACCGATATCGCCGCCACCGTGGGCGCGGGCAATCATGCGCTCAAGCACATGGATGCCTGGGCCAAGACCGAAAAGCGGAAAGTTCAATTCCCGCTCGGGCTGCTGGGCGCGAAGGCCGAGCTGCGGTATGAGCCCAAGGGCGTGATCGGCATTCTCAGCCCGTGGAACTTCCCGGTGCAGCTCGCCTTCGGCCCGCTGATGCAGGTGCTGGCCGCCGGCAACCGCGCGATGATCAAGCCGTCCGAATTCACCGAACGCACCAGCGAATTGATGGCGCAGCTGACGGCGGAATATTTCGCGCCCGAGGAAGTGGCCGTTGTCACCGGCAGCCCGGAAGTCGCTGCGGCGTTTTCGTCGTTGCCGTTCGATCACCTCGTCTTCACCGGCTCGACCGCGACCGGCCGCCGCGTGATGCAGGCCGCCGCCGCCAATCTGGTGCCGGTGACGCTGGAACTCGGCGGCAAGTCGCCGGTGATCATGGGCCGCAGTGCCGATTTCGCCAAGGCGGGTGAACGCATCGCCATCGGCAAGATGCTCAACGCAGGGCAAATCTGCCTCGCCCCCGATTATCTGATGGTTCCCGAGGACAAGGCCGACGAGGCCGTTGCTGGCGTGACCGGGGCGGCGGCAGCGATGTATCCGCGCCTGCTCGACAATGACGATTATGCTTCGATCGTCTCCGACCGCCATTTCGAGCGGTTGCAGGGGCTGGTCGCCGACGCGCGCGACAAGGGCGCCGAAGTGATCGAGGTCAATCCGGCAGGCGAGGACTTTGGCAATGCGAACCAGCGCAAGATGCCGCTGACGGTGATCCGCGGCGTCACCGACGACATGACCGTGATGCAGGAGGAAATCTTCGGTCCGGTGCTGCCGGTGATGACCTACAAGTCGGTGGATCAGGCGGTCGATTACATCAACGACCATGACCGCCCGCTCGGCCTCTATTACTTCGGCGAGGACAAGGGCGAGCAGGAACGCGTGCTGACCCGCACGATCTCGGGCGGGGTGACCACCAATGACGTGGTGTTCCATGTCTCGATGGAAGACCTGCCCTTCGGCGGCGTCGGCCCTTCGGGCATGGGCAGCTATCACGCGATCGAGGGCTTCCGCGAATTCAGCCACGCCCGCGCGGTCTATCACCAACCCAAGATCGACATCGCCAAGCTTGGCGGGCTGAAGCCGCCTTATGGCAAGACGACCGAGCAGGCGACGGCGCGGATGATGAAATAGACAGGCGGCGCGTAGCCTCTCGCAACGTTTGTTCGATTTCCTGCAACATACCTGCGAGGTTTTCCCCGAGTCGAAGGCTTGCGCGCCGCGTGCGACAGGCTTAGGGCGGCCTCGGGATTAATAGCTTGGACATCGCCGTGGTCGACCTCAGCCAGTATCTGCCGATACTGTTATTCGTGTTCGTGGCTTTCGGACTTTCGATCCTGTTCGTGATCGCGCCGATGGCAGTGTCGCGGCTGACCGGCACGCACAACCCGGATGCGGAAAAGCTCTCGGAGTATGAATGCGGTTTCCCCGCCTTCGAGGACGCGCGCAGCCAGTTTGACGTGCGGTTCTATCTGGTCGCGATCAGCTTCATCGTCTTCGATCTTGAAGCCGCCTTCCTGTTCCCCTGGGCGGTGAGCCTCGGCGAGACAGGCTGGGTGGGCTGGAGCGGTATGATGGTGTTCCTGTTCATCCTGGCGGTCGGCCTTGCTTATGAATGGAAGAAAGGGGCGTTGGACTGGGAATGAATACCATCGTTACTCCTCCCCAAGGACTGCCTGACATTTCCGCGCTGACAACCGCTGCCGGCGGTGAGGTGCGTCAGCCCGATGCGTCCTATTTCACCGCGCTCCAGACCGAGGTGAATGACAAGGGCTTCCTTGTCACCTCGACCGAGGATCTGTTCCAGTGGGCGCGCACGGGCTCGCTGTGGTGGATGACCTTCGGCCTTGCGTGCTGCGCGGTCGAGATGATCCACGTGAACATGCCGCGTTATGACATGGAGCGCTTCGGCGCTGCGCCGCGCGCGTCCCCGCGTCAGTCGGACGTGATGATCGTTGCCGGCACGCTGTGCAACAAGATGGCCCCGGCGCTGCGCAAGGTCTATGACCAGATGTCTGATCCCAAATATGTGATCAGCATGGGCAGCTGCGCCAATGGCGGCGGCTATTACCATTACAGCTACTCGGTGGTGCGCGGCTGCGACCGGATCGTGCCGGTCGACATCTATGTCCCCGGCTGCCCGCCGACCGCCGAGGCGCTGCTTTACGGCGTCATGCAGTTGCAGCGGAAGATCCGCCGCGTCGGCACGATCGAGAGGTAAGGGACAGAACCATGGCTGTTCTCCATTCCGCCCCGAAGTTCGCTTCCAACGAGGGCGTGATCGACGCCATCAGCGAAAGCGTGAGCGTGTGGCTGATCGACGCGACCGAAGCGCATGGCGAGGTCGTGTTCCGCGTCCAGCGCGATGCGATTGCGCGGGTGCTCGAAATCCTGCGTGATGATCACGCCTACCAGCAGCTGATGGAAATCGCGGGCGTCGATTACCCCGACCGGGCCGAACGCTTCGAGGTCGTCTACATGCTCCAGAGCCTGACCAAGAACCACCGCGTGATGGTGAAGTGCTCGGCCTCCGAGGATACTCCGGTGCCGACCGTCACGACGCTGTGGCCCAATGCGGGCTGGCTCGAACGCGAAGTGTTCGACATGTACGGCGTGACCTTCGCGGGCAACGCTGATCTGCGCCGCATCCTCACCGATTACGGCTTTGAAGGCCACCCGTTCCGCAAGGACTTCCCGATGACGGGTTACACCGAACTGCGTTACTCCGAGGAGGAGAAGCGCGTGGTGTATGAACCGGTCGAACTCGCGCAGGAAATGCGCAGCTTCGATTTCCTCTCGCCGTGGGAAGGCGCGGATTACCCGCTGCCGGGTGACGAAAAGGCTCCCCCCGCACCGCCTGCCGGGGAGGCGAAGAAATGACCATGCAACGCGAAGAATCGCTCACCACCACGGGCGAGGTTATCTCCAACTACACGATCAACTTCGGCCCCCAGCACCCGGCTGCGCACGGCGTGCTGCGCATGGTGATGGAGCTGGACGGCGAGGTGATCGAGCGGATCGATCCGCATATCGGCCTGCTCCACCGCGGCACCGAAAAGCTGATCGAGCACAAGACCTACCTTCAGGCGCTGCCTTATTTCGACCGGCTCGACTATTGTTCGCCGCTGGCGATGGAGCACTCCTATGTGCTCGCCATCGAAAAGCTGCTGAACCTCGAAGTGCCGATCCGCGCGCAATATCTGCGCGTGCTGTTCGCCGAGATGACCCGCATCTGCAACCACATGCTCAACATGGGTGCACACATCCTCGATGTCGGCGCGTTCACGCCGAACCTGTGGATCATGGATCTGCGCGAGGATTGCCTCAACTTCTTCGAGCGGGCGAGCGGCGCGCGGATGCACTCTGCTTGGTTCCGTCCCGGCGGGGTCCATCAGGATGTGCCGGAAAAGCTGCTGGTGGATATCGGCGACTGGCTCGACAACCGCTTCTTCCAGCTGTTCGAAGACGCGATGAGCCTCGTCATGGACAACCGCATCTTCAAGCAGCGCAATGTCGATATCGCCGTGGTTAGCCGCGATGATGCCGTGGCCTGGGGCTTCTCCGGCCCGATGATCCGTGCGGCGGGCATTCCGTGGGACCTGCGCAAGAGCCAGCCCTATGACGTCTATGACCGGATGGAGTTCGACATTCCGGTCGGCACCAATTCGGACTGCTATGACCGCTTCATGGTGCGCGTGAAGGAAGTCTACGAGAGCGCCAAGATCATCAAGCAGTGTCTGCGCGATATGCCGCAGGGTCCGATTGCCTCGACCGATGGCAAGGTCTCTCCGCCGAAGCGCGGTGAGATGAAGCAGTCGATGGAAAGCCTGATCCACCACTTCAAGCTCTACACCGAAGGCTTCCACGTACCGGCGGGCGAGGTTTACGTGGCGACTGAAAGCCCCAAGGGCGAATTCGGCGTCTATCTCGTCAGCGACGGCACCAACAAGCCCTACCGCTGCAAGATCCGCCCGACGGCGTTCTCGCACCTTCAGGCAATGGACTTCATGTCCAAGGGCCACATGCTGCCCGACGCGACCGCCATCCTCGGCGCAATCGACGTGGTGTTCGGGGAGTGTGACCGGTGAGCAATCTCGACACCGCCAAGGCGATGATTGACGCCTATAACGCGCAGGATGTGGATGCCTATGTCGCGTTCATGACTGACGACGCGTGCGAGGCCAATTATCGCGGTGAGGTCGTCCGGGAAGGCAAGGAAGGCACCCGCACAGGCCTGGCCGCAGCCTTTGCGCGTTGGCCGCAGAACCATGCCGAAATCCGCGATGCGCAGGCCATCGGCAATTATGTGCTGATGCGCGAGCATGTGACCCGAGGCCCATCGAACGATGGCTCGCCGCTTGTCGAGCCATTCGATGTGATTGCCGTCTATTCCTTCGAGGGCGACAAGTGCTCTCGCGTGGAGTTCATCCGCTAATGGCTGACCGTACCCCCGCTCCCGACACCCCCGAACTGCGCGGCCGTTGGAGCGCCTTCGCGTGGACGCCGGAGAACAAGAAAACCGCCGATTGGCACATCGCCAAGTATCCCGAAGGGCGCCAGCGCTCGGCAGTCATGCCGCTGCTCGATCTCGCCCAGCGGCAGGTCGGCGCGGAGACCGATACGCAGGGCTGGCTGCCGCTGCCGGTGATCGAATATGTCGCGGCCTATCTCGGGATGCCGGTGATCCGCGTGCTCGAAGTCGCCAGCTTCTATTTCATGTATAACCTCAAGCCCGTCGGCAAATTCCACGTGCAGGTGTGCGGCACCACGCCCTGTATGCTGCGCGGATCGGACGACATCATCGCCGCCTGCAAGAAGCGCGGGATGGTGAAGGGCGGGATTTCGGCGGACGGGCTGTGGACCCTCACCGAAGTCGAATGCATGGGCAATTGCGCGACCGCGCCGATGGTCCAGATCAACGACGACAACTATGAAGACCTGACGCCGGAACGCTTGGACGCGGTGCTCGATGCGCTTGCCGCCGGGCAACAGCCGAAGGCGGGCACGCAGGAGCCGGGGCGGCACACGTCGGAGCCTTCGGGCGGGCCGACCACGTTGAAGGACATGGTCAGCGCCAACCACGATTACCGGGGTGATTGGTAACGTGACCGCCGTCGTCTCCCTCCTCGGCGCGCTGCTGCTGGCGTTCATCGCCTACAAGCTGCTGATGGGCCTGGTGCGCGTTGGCGTGATCCTGCTCATCATCGCGGTGCTGGCGGGCATGTGGCAATCGGGAGCGATCGGATGAGCTGGCTATCGCTCGTGCTCGCCAACCTGGGACTCGGCGGTTTTGTCGCGGGTGTCTATTTCCATGCGGTCGGCCAACAGGGTGCGGGCACGGCGCTCATGGCACTGGGGTTGGCGGTGCAGGTGATCGCGCTGGTGCGCATCAAGCGCGAACGCAAGCTCGCCGCGCAAGAAACAAAACAGAAGGATAGCAGCGATGCTCGCGGATAAGGACCGCATCTTCACCAATGTCTATGGCTTCCAGGACTGGGGACTGAAGGCAGCGCAGGCGCGCGGCGATTGGGACGATACCAAGGCACTGCTCGCACGCGGGCCTGAGGCGATCATCGAGGAAATGAAGGCCAGCGGCCTGCGTGGCCGGGGCGGGGCGGGCTTTCCGACCGGGCTCAAGTGGTCCTTCATGCCCAAGGAATCGCGTGACGGACGCCCGAGCTTCCTCGTCATCAACGCCGACGAATCCGAGCCCGGCTCCTGCAAGGACCGCGAAATCCTGCGCCATGATCCGCACAAGCTGGTCGAAGGCGCGCTGGTCGCAGGCTTCGCGATGCGCGCGCGGGCGGCCTATATCTACGTGCGCGGCGAATATATCCGCGAAGCCGAGGTGCTTCAGGCGGCGATCCATCAGGCTTACGAAGCCGGGTTGATCGGCAAGAACGCCTGCGGTTCGGGCTATGATTTCGACGTGTTCATGCACCGCGGTGCAGGCGCTTACATCTGCGGCGAAGAAACCGCGATGATCGAGAGCCTCGAGGGCAAGAAGGGCCAGCCGCGCCTGAAACCCCCGTTCCCGGCGGGCGCGGGGCTCTATGGCTGCCCGACCACGGTCAACAACGTCGAAAGCATCGCAGTTGCGCCGACGATCCTGCGGCGCGGGGCGGCATGGTTCTCAAGCTTCGGGCGCGAGAACAATAAAGGCACCAAGCTCTTCCAGATTTCTGGCCACGTGGAAAAGCCCTGCGTCGTCGAGGAAGCCATGAGCATCAGCTTTGAAGAGCTGATCGAGAAGCACTGCGGCGGCATTCGCGGCGGGTGGGACAATCTGCTGGCGGTGATCCCGGGCGGCTCGTCCGTGCCGCTCGTCCCCGCCGCGCAGATTCGCAACGCGCCGATGGATTTCGACGGGCTCAAGGAGCTGGGCTCGGGCCTCGGCACCGCGGCGGTCATCGTCATGGACAAGTCCACCGATATCGTCCGCGCGATCAGCCGCCTTTCCTACTTCTACAAGCACGAGTCCTGCGGCCAGTGCACCCCCTGCCGCGAAGGCACGGGCTGGATGTGGCGCATGATGGAGCGCCTGCGCACGGGCGATGCGGCGATCGAGGAAATCGACATGCTGCAGGAAGTCACCAAGCAGGTCGAAGGCCACACCATCTGCGCGCTGGGCGATGCGGCGGCGTGGCCGATCCAGGGCCTCATCCGCCACTTCCGCCCCGAGCTTGAGCGGCGGATCAACGAGCATAACGCGCAGTTCGCGGAGGCGGCTGAGTAATGGACTCTCAGAATGAAATCGTTCGCCAAGAGCTTGGTGGAATTCAAGTTGGCTCACAGCATCCAAGTGGTGTGTTTAGCCGCATTAAGCCGGTAATTGAATTTCTGACGGTCATTACTCTTGTCGTTGCTGCCGGTGCGGCTTGCTGGTCTGCGTATCTCACAGCCCAATCTACAGAACAAAGCATAAAGTTCGAGTCAGACCGTGCCGGTAACGAGACGTGGATAAGCTTTCGCGAGAAGCAAATTCTTTTTGAGACGGCCCACGGACTCGAATTTAAATATCCAAGCGAAAATGAAGTCGCAAATCGTGAATATGAACTTGTCAACGAAAGATTGTTGATGTCCGCTGATACGATTACATTTTACAGAGAAATCGACAAGAACTGGAATGACCCTCAGTGGCAGGATACCTTTGCATATGAGTTTGTTCAGGCTTCTGACTTCTTTTTAAGTGATAAATTTCTTGCTGCGGAAAAGGGACAAATGTCAGAGCTCTGCACTTATCGGGTCCCTGTTCAGGAGTGGATCGTATCCGCATACAAGAGCCAGCCAGAAGCGTTCGCGAAGCTTAGTGAGGCAAAGCGGGCATGTGAACAAGTTTGTAGCCAGCGGACAGGGTGTTCATAATGCCTAAAGTCACCGTAGACGGTCAGGAAATCGAGGTCCCGGCGGGCGCGACTGTGTTGCAGGCGTGCGAGCTGGCGGGCAAGGAAATCCCGCGTTTCTGCTATCACGAGCGCCTCAGCATCGCGGGCAATTGCCGCATGTGCCTCGTCGAAGTGAAGCCTGGGCCGCCCAAGCCGCAGGCCTCCTGTGCGCTGCCCGCTGCCGAGGGTCAGGAAATCCGCACCGATAGCCCCATGGTCAAGAAGGCCCGCGAAGGGGTGATGGAGTTCCTGCTCATCAACCACCCGCTCGATTGCCCGATCTGCGATCAGGGTGGCGAGTGCGATTTGCAGGATCAGGCGGTGGCCTATGGCCGCGGCGGCTCGCGCTATCACGAGAACAAGCGTGCGGTGACCGAGAAGTACATGGGTCCGCTGATCAAGACGATCATGACCCGCTGCATCCACTGCACCCGCTGCGTGCGCTTCTCCGAGGAGATTGCGGGCGTGGACGAAATCGGCGCGCTGTACCGCGGCGAGGATATGCAGATCACGACCTATCTGGAGAAGGCGGCGGCGCATGAGCTTTCGGCGAATGTGATCGACCTTTGCCCGGTCGGCGCGCTGACCTCGCGGCCCTATGCCTTCGAAGCCCGCCCGTGGGAGTTGAAGAAAACCCTCAGCATCGACGTTTCGGACGCGGTGGGGGCGAATATCACGCTGCACTCCAAGGGCCGCGAAGTCATGCGCGCGCTGCCGCGCATCAATGACGACGTCAACGAGGAGTGGCTGTCGGACAAGGGTCGCTATCAGGTCGACGGCCTGACCAAGCGCCGCCTCGATCGCGTGTGGGTGCGCCGTGAGGGCAAACTCCAGCCCGCCGAATGGACCGAAGCCTTCGGTATGATCTCGGGCGCGCTCGGCAAGGACAAGGCCAGCATCGCGGCGGTAGCGGGCGACTTGCTCGATGCCGAGACGATGTTCGCGGCCAAGTCGCTGGTCAATGCCTGCGGGTCGCAGCTCACCGAAGCGCGTCAGACCGGCATGACCTATGACGTGTCGAACCTTGCGGCGGTGAACTTCAACAGCACCTTTGCCGGGATCGAGACGGCTGACGCGATCCTGATCGTCGGCAGCAATGTCCGCTGGGAAGCCGCGCTGCTCAACGTCCGCCTGCGCAAGGCGGTGAAGGCGGGGGCCAAGGTCTACATCATCGGCCCGGAATGGGATCCGACCTATCCGGCGACCTTCCTCGGCAGTGATCTGAAGCTGCTGAACCGCATCCCCAAGGAATTGGGTGACGTCATGAAGTCGGCACAGCGCCCGGCGGTGATCGTCGGCGCGGCGGCGCTCGCCAAGGGCGCGCTGCCCGCCGCGCTCAAGCTGGTGGACAAATTCGGGCTGGTAAAGGACGATTGGAACGGCTTCAACGTGCTGCACATTTCGGCGGCGCGCATGGCCTCGCTGATGCTCGGCTTCACGCTGCCGGGTGGGATGGGTGATATCGCCGCTGCCGCGCCCAAGGTGCTGCTGAGCCTTGGCGCGGACGAGATGGATTACGGCGCGTTCGCCGGGGCGCTCAAGGTCTATATCGGCCACCACGGCGACAAGGGCGCGCATCACGCGGACATCATCCTGCCCGGCGCGTCCTATGCCGAAAAGGACGGGACTTATGTGAACGCCGAGGGCCGCGTGCAGTTCGCCGAAAAGGCGGTCTTCGCCCCCGGCGACGCGCGCGAAGACTGGACGATTTTGCGTGCGCTGGCCGATGCTTTGGGCGTCAGCGTCGGCTTCGACAGCTTCGGCGAATTGCAGGCCAAGATGATCGCCGCCGTGCCCGCATTGGGCGAAGAGGGCCTCGCCGATTACGGCGCTTTGCCCAAGGCCGACAGCGGCGCCAAGTTCGAGGGCGAGCTTGCGGGCTACCCGATCAAGGACTTCTACCTCACCAACCCCATCGCCCGCGCGAGCGAGGTGATGCAGCGTTGCTCGGACGAGCTGCTGCATGGGGCGGACGTGAAGGAGGCTGCGGAATGACCGCCTTCTTCCAATCCCTCGGCCTCAGCTATGAATGGGCCTGGACCGTCGCGACGCTGACCGGGATCATTGTGATCTCGCTGCTCGTCATGTTCAGCGTCGCGATGGTGATCTATGTCGACCGCAAGGTGCTGGGCGCGATCATGATGCGGCGCGGGCCGAATGTGGTTGGGCCGTTCGGCTTGCTGCAGAGCTTCGCGGATGGGCTGAAGGTGTTCCTCCAGGAAACCATCATCCCGTCGGCGGCGAACAAGGGCATCTTCCTGCTCGCGCCGATCATCACCTTCACCGTCGCACTTGCCGCCTGGGCGGTGATTCCGTTCTGGGACGGCGGGGTGCTGGCCGATATCAACGTGGGCCTGCTCTACATCCTCGCGATCTCCTCGATGGGGGTTTACGGCGTGGTGATGAGCGGGTGGGCGTCGAACTCCAAATACCCGTTCTTCTCGGCCATGCGCGCTTCGGCGCAGATGATCTCCTACGAGGTCTCGATTGGCTTCGTGTTGGTCTGCGTGGTGCTGTTTGCCGGCACCTTCAACATGAGCGGGATCGTGAATGCGCAGCAGGGCTTCGGGCTGGGCATCATCAACGCCTATGTCGTGCATCCGCTGCTGTTCCCGATGTGGGTGGTGTTCTTCATCTCGGCGCTGGCTGAAACCGCGCGCGCGCCGTTTGACCTCACCGAGGCCGAGAGCGAGCTCGTCGCGGGCTACCAGACCGAATATTCCTCGATGAGCTTCGCGCTGTTCTGGCTTGGCGAGTATGCGAACATCCTGCTGATGTGTTCGCTCAACACGCTGCTGTTCTGGGGCGGATGGCTGCCGCCGCTCGACATTCCGGTGCTTTACGCGGTGCCGGGGATCGTGTGGTTCCTGCTCAAGACCTTCGTCTTCTTCTTCATGTTCAGCTGGATCTGGGCGACCGTGCCGCGTTACCGTTACGACCAGTTGATGCGGCTCGGGTGGAAGGTGTTCCTGCCCATGAGCCTGTTCTTTGTCGCGGTGACGAGCGGCTACCTGATGGCGACGGGGCATTTTTGCGAGACACGCACTGCGTCTCCCTATCGCGAAATCACCGACGAGGCAGGTGACATCACCTCGGTCGTCGACCTTCCGGAACAGAAGTATCAACGCTGCGGCTCTGACGCTGCTTGGAAAGCGCTATGACCACCGTCTCCCACCTCATCAAATCGTTCACCCTCTGGGAATTCCTCAAGGCGCACGCCTTGACGCTGAAGTATTTCTTCAAGCCCAAGGTGACGATCAATTACCCCTTCGAGAAGGCCCCGCTCAGCCCCCGCTTCCGCGGCGAGCATGCGCTGCGGCGCTATCCCAACGGCGAGGAACGCTGCATCGCGTGCAAGCTGTGCGAGGCCGTGTGCCCTGCGCAGGCGATCACCATCGAGAGCGAACCGCGCGAGGACGGCAGCCGCCGCACCACCCGTTACGACATCGACATGACCAAGTGCATCTATTGCGGGTTCTGTCAGGAAGCCTGCCCGGTCGATGCCATCGTCGAAGGGCCGAATTTCGAATACGCCACCGAAACCCGCGAGGAGCTGCTTTACGACAAGGCCAAGCTGCTTGCGAATGGTGACAAGTGGGAACGGGCCATCGCGGCCAACCTTGAAGCGGACGCACCCTATCGCTAGGGCGCGGCCAACATAACAGAACACCCGCTCGGGCCGAGCTTGCAAAGCCTGCGCAAACACACTTTGGGATCAGTAAGGACGGCTCTCCGGTCGGCGCGCAAAGCGGGCGGGCATGGAGGTTGGGGATCAACATGATACAGGCCATTGCCTTCTATTTCTTCGCGACCATCGTGGTCGGCGCCGCTGTGATGACCATCATGGCGAAGAACCCCGTGCATTCGGTGCTGTGGCTGATCATGGCGTTTTTCAACGCTGCGGGCCTGATGGTGCTGGTGGGCGCTGAGTTCATCGCGATGCTGCTGGTGATCGTCTATGTCGGCGCGGTCGCCGTGCTGTTCCTGTTCGTCGTGATGATGCTCGACATCGATTTCGCCGCGATGCGCGCAGGCTTCAGCCGCAACGCGCCGCTTGGCCTCGCGATTGCGGCAGTGCTGCTGGCGGAATTGCTGCTGGCCGTAGGCGCCTACAGTGCCGGCGGCATCACCCTCGGCACGCCGGATGGCACGGCGATGCAGGTGGCAGGCAGCAGCAATATCGAAGCCTTGGGCGCGCTGCTTTATGGCAAGTACATCCTGCTGTTCGAAATCGCCGGGATCATCCTGCTGGTGGCGATGATCGGCGCGATCGTGCTGACCTTCCAGCCGCCCAAGCCCGGCGCGCGTGCGCGGCAGGACGTGGGCAAGCAGATCCGCCGCCGCCCGGAAGATGCAACCGTCATGAAGAACCCGGAGATCGGGCAAGGGGTCGAACTGTGATCGGCATCGAACATTATCTCACCGTGGGCGCGATCCTGTTCGTGCTCGGGGTGCTGGGGATTTTCCTCAACCGCAAGAACGTGATCGTCATCCTGATGGCGGTCGAGCTGATCCTGCTCAGCGTGAACCTCAACCTCGTCGCTTTCAGCGCCTTCATGCAGGATCTGGTGGGTCAGGTCTTCGCGATGCTGGTGCTGACCGTGGCGGCGGCCGAGGCGGCAATCGGGCTGGCGATCCTCGTGATCTACTTCCGCACGCATGGCTCGATTGCGGTCGACGATATCAACCGGATGAAGGGGTAAGGCTGCCGTGCATCCCATCCTCATCATCGTTTTCGGGCCGTTGCTGGCTGCGCTGGTCGCAGGGCTTGGCAACCGGATGAT
>Ga0209812_10001743_pt1 | contig 14232 bp, 11 predicted proteins | sample JI71714BDNA_FD_187502 | JGI IMG/M metagenome (GOLD analysis project Ga0209812, IMG submission 187502) | Wastewater effluent complex algal communities from Wisconsin, to seasonally profile nutrient transformation and Carbon sequestration -... | ecosystem: Engineered > WWTP > Effluent > Algae...
TATTCCTCAGAGAGCTGGTTTCAAACGCCACAGATGCCTGTACAAAGCTGAAAACCCTGGCAGAGAAAGGGGAGATGAAAGGCGAAATCGGAACCCTTAAAATTGAAATTTTGGCCGATAAAGAAGCCAATACCATCACGGTAAAAGATACCGGAATCGGGATGAGCGAAGAAGAGGTGGATAAATACATCAACCGTATTGCGTTTTCCGGCGCCAAAGAGTTTGTTGAAAAATTCAAAAATGACAGTCCCACCGGCATTATCGGACATTTTGGCCTTGGTTTTTACTCGGCATTTATGGTGGCCGATACGGTAGATATCATCACCAAATCATACACCGATGCCCCTGCGGTAAAATGGAGCTGCGACGGCTCTACCAGTTTTAGTTTTTCGGATGCAGACCGCACGGAACGTGGAACAGATATCGTGCTGCATTTGAATGAAACAGGGAAAGAATATCTTGAGGACGGTAAAATAGAAGAATTGCTCACGAAATTCTGCCGGTTCATGCCGGTTGAAATTTGGTTCAACGATAAACAGATCAATGCCACCGAGCCCCTTTGGACAAAGAAGCCGGCCGATTTAAGTCAGGAGGATTACGATACTTTTTATTCGGAACTCTATCCCATGAGTTTCCAAAAACCTTTGTTTCATATCCACCTCAATGTAGATTATCCCTTTAACCTGACGGGAATTCTCTACTTCCCCAAAATTGACGGCCGCTTGGAACTCCGCAAGGATAAAATAAGTTTATATAGCAACCGCGTTTTTGTGACCGATTCGGTGGAAGGAATCGTTCCCGATTTTTTGATGCTGCTTCATGGCGTGTTGGACTCACCGGATATTCCGCTAAATGTTTCCCGTTCTTATCTTCAGGGTGATCCGAACGTGAAAAAAATAAGTAACCACATCACGAAGAAAGTGGCCGACCGCTTAGATGAAATGTTCAAAAACCGCCGGGAAGAACTGCAGGAAAAATGGGATGATATCAAACTGTTTGTCACATACGGCATGCTGACGGATGAAAAGTTTGCCGAAAAAGCAGTAAAATTCCTATTGTTTGAAAGTACCGACGGTGCCTTTAAATCATGGGAAGAATGGCAGGAATCGTTAAAAACGAACCAAACGGATAAAGACGGAAAACTAGTGGTGTTATACACATCCGACAAAGACAAGGAGCATAGTTATATTGAACGGGCCAAAGAAAAAGGCTACGAAACCCTGATTTTGAATACGCCACTGGATGCGCACCTGGTTCAGCAACTGGAATCCAAGTTTGAAAATGTACGTTTTGCCCGCGTAGATTCTGATTCAATTGAAAAATTGATTGATAAGGGCGAAGCCGCATTCAGCGTGCTCAGCGAAGAAAATAAGAAAGAACTCAGCGGTATTTTTGAAAATGTGGCCGATAAAAACCGGTTTGTATTGAGTTGTGAAGACCTATCGGCCTCGGAAGCACCCGTTTTGGTTACGCAAAATGAATTTATGCGCCGGATGACCGAAATGAATGCCGTGGGCGGCGGCGGAATGAGCATGTTCGGTAAAATGCCCGAATCGTACAACCTCATTTTAAACAGTAATCACCCGCTCATGCAGAAAATTCTGAATGAGGCAGAAGCTCCGGTAAAAGAACGTATTGCCAAACAGGCTGTTGATTTAGCTTTGCTGGGAAAAAACCTGCTGAAAGGCGAGGAGTTAACCGGCTTTATCAAGCGATCGCTCGAAATTTTAGAATAATTCGGTTTCCCCTCCGGTACGTTTAAGTCCGGAGGGTTTTATTCTTTCTTTTTCTTGTCGCCCTTTTTACTGATGTCTCCGGTAAAGCCTATTTCCCTGTTTTTACGGCTGTCTAGATCATCTCTTACCTCGGGGCGTGGTTTTTTTGAAATACTCTTTTTGGGACTTGAATTGGAATTCTTGCTCATAAACAGTGAATTATGTGTTTTTCAAAGGTACGCAATTCAAAACCGGTATGCGTACTTTTGTTTCCGGATGATTTTGGACACCGGCAGGCAGAACATGTTGGCTATTTGTGGATAATGGGTTATGGCTAATTTTTTTCAGTAAACTTTTTGGAATAAAAAAAAAAACGTATGTTTGCACCCCCAAAATAGGGGTATCAAATATCAAAGGCAATGGAAAACCTGATTAAATACGTACAAGACACACTGGCAAAAACGAACGAGTTACCAAACTTTAAAAGTGGTGATACCGTTATCGTTTCTTATAAAATTATTGAGGGAGCAAAAGAGCGTATCCAGAATTTTCAGGGCGTTGTGATTCAGCGTCGTGGTCAGGGTGCTACCGAAACCTTCACCGTTCGTAAAATTTCAAACGGAGTTGGTGTTGAGCGTATCATTCCGGTTCATTCACCATTCATTACCGGAATTACCGTAGTGAAAAGAGGTAAAGTACGTCGTGCACGTCTGTTTTATCTTCGTGATTTACAAGGTAAAGCTGCCCGCATCAAAGAAAAACGTAGCTAGTCAATACAACAATCATATAGAAGAAGTCCTTCCGGTTAACGGTTGGACTTTTTTTTGTTTTACTGGTTACATGCCCTGAATTTGAGGCCGGGAAAAAATAGTAACTTCGTGCCTGATGGAAGTATTCAATTTTGAACCGCACAAAATAAAGCTGATTGTTCTGGATGCCGACGGTACCCTTACCGACGGGGGAATCTATCTCAGTTCAAACGGAGATGAATTTAAAAAATTCAATGCCCGTGACGGCTTGGCCATGAGTAAGCTTAATAAAAACGGAATCCGCGTGGCCATTTTATCGCATAGCAAAAACACGGCCATCATTCAAAAACGGGCCGAAATGCTCGGCTTGGAAACCTGGTACGCCGGGCAGGAAAAAAAATCGGAAGTACTGAAACGCTGGATGGATGAATTATCGGTTTCGGCTGAGCAAATTTTATTCATGGGTGATGATTTGAATGATCTGGACGCCTTTAAAATGGTAGGTGCTGCCGTTTGCCCATCTGACGCAGATGTACTCATTAAAGCCCAGGCCCATTTGGTATTGGATGCCAAGGGTGGACAAGCCTGTTTCCGTGAATTGGCCGATAGGGCGTTCCGCGATTATCTGCTCTTTGCCGAGTAAACACCGGGCTTTACTTACTTTTTAAATTTTGTATTGAAACGTTTTTCCCATCCGTTCATCAGATGGGTTTCATATCTTTATTGTATCAAGATTGAAGGCTTATGGAATTTCAAATTAAAAGTTTCGAAGAATACGAAAAGACTTACCGATACAGTGTAGAACATCCGGAAGAATTTTGGGCTGCCGTTGCTGCTCATTTTCATTGGTTTGCGCCTTGGAAAAAAGTACTGGCATGGAATTTTGACACCGCGGATGTGCGTTGGTTCGATGGCGGAAAAACCAATATAACATATAATTGCCTGGATCGGCATTTGAAAACCCGCGGGAATAAATTAGCCCTGATTTGGGAACCCAATGATCCGAAAGAAAAATACATACGACTTACTTACCGTGAATTGCACGAAAAAGTATGCCAGTATGCCAATGTACTCAGGCGTAACGGCGTAAACAAAGGCGACAGGGTTTGCATTTACATGCCCATGATTCCTGAATTAACCATTGCCGTTTTGGCTTGTGCCCGAATAGGGGCGGTACACTCGGTGGTATTTGCCGGCTTTTCGGCTCAGGCTCTTGCAGACAGGATTGTAGACGCCCAGGCAAAAGTGGTACTCACTGCCGACGGCTTAAACCGGGGTGCAAAACAAATTCCGGTAAAACGGGTGGTGGATGAGGCCCTTGAAACCGGCTGCGATTCGGTACAAAAAGTAATTGTAACCGAGCGCCTGGGTTGGGCCGTGAACATGCTGCCCCAGCGTGATGTATGGCTTCATGATGAACTGCAACTGGTTGACAAATACTGTGAACCGGAACCCATGGATGCCGAGGATATGCTTTTTATTTTGTACACATCCGGTTCAACAGGCAAACCCAAAGGCGTTGTGCACACCGTTGGCGGATACATGGTGTATGCCGGCTACTCATTTGCCAATGTATTTCAATATGAAGAAAGCGATATATATTGGTGTACGGCCGATGTGGGCTGGGTTACGGGGCATAGTTATATCATTTATGGTCCGCTGCTGAACGGAGCCACCACGCTAATGTTTGAAGGTATACCAACTTATCCCGATCCGGGGCGTTTTTGGCAGGTAATTGATAAGCACGGCGTTAATCAATTTTATACGGCTCCAACGGCCATTCGTTCGCTGATGGCGGCCGGAATTGACCATGTGCTGGCGTATAGTTTGGATTCGCTTAAATTGCTTGGCTCGGTAGGAGAGCCCATCAACGAGGAAGCCTGGAACTGGTATTATGTTCATGTGGGAAAAGAACGTTGCCCGATTGTTGATACTTGGTGGCAAACCGAAACCGGAGGCGTAATGTTGTCAGGCTTAGGTAATTTTTCGCCTTCCCGGCCGGCACATGCGGGGCTTCCCTTGCCCGGAATCCAACCGGTATTGTTAGATTCCGATGGAAATGAAATTAAAGAAAACGGTAAAGAAGGCTACCTCGCCCTTAAATTTCCCTGGCCTTCCATTTTACGGACTACCTACGGCGATCATGAACGTTGCCGGCTGACATATTTCAGTACATACAAAAATCACTATTTCACAGGTGATGGGGCCAAGCGAGATGAAAACGGATTGTATCGTATTATTGGCCGTGTGGATGATGTGATTAACGTATCCGGGCACCGGTTCGGAACCGCCGAAATTGAAAACGCCATCAACCAAAATAAAAATGTGGTTGAATCTGCCGTGGTCGGTTATCCGCATGATATAAAGGGACAAGGGATTTATGCTTTTATAATATGTCATGAAATGCCCGAAAATCCAACGTATATGCGCGATGCCATTATTGAAACCATCGTGGCTGAAATTGGCCGCATTGCCAAACCCGATAAAATTCAGTTTGTGAGTGGATTGCCTAAAACCCGTTCGGGGAAAATTATGCGGCGTATTTTGCGCAAAGTGGCCGAGGGCGATACTTCCAGTCTGGGTGATACTTCTACTTTGTTAGACCCGAATGTAGTGGATGAAATCATAGCGGGTGCCATCGCATAAGTGTTATATTTTATGTGATGAATAACGAATCGATAAGTAGCCATTTGCGTATTGGGGATTAAGTGTACCTTTAAATAATGAAAAAAGTATTTTTATTGGGGGCAGGAAGCTGGGGAACCGCACTGGCCAAAATTATACTCGACAGCGGCAATCATCAGCTAATCTGGCACATGCGAAAGCCCGATCAGGCCGATGAAATCATGCGCACCGGACGAAATGCCCATTATTTGAGTCATGTTCATTTTGATGTGAATACGCTGGAAACGGTATCCGGAAATCCGGTAATCCCCGAAGGTACGGATGCCCTCATAGTGGCATTACCGGCCGCTTTTTCGGCAGAAGTGCTTCAATCGATTGATTTTTCGAATTACCATGGTCCGGTAATTTCTGCGGCAAAAGGACTCATTCCTGACCTGCATTTAAGCGTAACCGAATGGCTGGAACTCAATACCAAAGTAAAACCGGATAACTTATTTATGATTGGCGGTCCCTGCCACAGCGAAGAAGTAGCGCAGGAAAAACGTTCTTTTTTGACCCTTGCCGGAAACAGTATGCTGCCTCCTGAAGGGATTTCAAATATACTTACCAATCCATACGTTAGTTGTCATACATCAACCGATTTACGGGGGATTGAAAGTGCGGCCGTGCTCAAAAATGTAATGGCACTGGCTTGCGGAATTGCCCTCGGTACGGGCAGGGGCGATAATTTTTTGGCTGTATTGGTGAGTGCGGCTTCGCGTGAAACGGAACGTTTTTTACAAACCCATTTCCCGCTCGATGGAAGAAATATCAACGAAAGTGCTTATTTGGGCGATTTATTGGTTACCTGCTTCAGTCCGCATAGCCGAAACCGTTCGTTTGGTATGTTGGTAGGGCGAGGATACAGCGCATCTGCAGCCAAAACAGAAATGGCCATGGTAGCCGAAGGATATTATGCCATAAAAGGACTCGCTACACGTTTTGGAATAGCCGGTTATCCCATCATGGAAATGGTTTATCAGTGCCTATATCAGGGTGTATCGGCCCGGACGGCATTAAGTGATTTAGAAAAGAAATTACAGTAACATGTATATACCTCCCGAATTTAAAATAACAGATGAATCGGTTATAGACCAATTTTTAAGTGAACATTCCTTCGGACTCTTATCAGCCCAATCGGATACGGGATTTCCGGCGGCGGCCCATTTACCTTTTTTAATGGAGAAAAAGCAGGACCGTTATATTTTTCATACCCATCTCGCGTTGCAGAATGAATTGAGCCGTTTACCTGATGATAGTCAGGTGCTATTGGTGTTCACCGGTGCGCAGGGCTATGTTTCTTCATCCTGGTACGGACATCCGAATGTGCCAACCTGGAATTACATGGCCGTGCATATCAACGGAACAATTCGCAAACAAAGTTCCGATGAATTGCATAATCAGCTTAGAAAATTAACATCTCTGCATGAGCAAAGCGTAAACGGACGCATACATCCCGATGAGCTTCCACAAACGATGATTCATGGTTATTTACAGCATATTGTGGGATTTGAGGTTGAAGCAACGAAAATTGAGGCTGCATTCAAATTAAGCCAGAACAGAAATGAAGCCGATTTTAATTCCATTATAAATGAACTCGAATTACGTAATCCGGCATTGGCTGATGCGATGAAGAAGTTCAGAAAATAAGGACGGCGATTCTTTGTTTCCTCAAATTGGAAAGTGCATGTGGGTCATAATTTTTATTGACGTAAAATAGATTTCCTTCTATATAAACTGCTTTTGCCTACATATAAAAGGCAGGGTTCTGCCGAAGAAATACCTTGGATTTTTGTATCAATTAAATACAATTGAACATGAAACACAAGTTACTTTTTACTTTTCGCACCGCCCTATTTTCGGCTTTGGCGGTTTTTTCCGTTGTGCTAGTCCATGCCCAATACGAACTGGATTGGAACTACGATTACACGGTCAGGGATGACGTGTATTTAGAAATTGTGGGTACCGGCATTGATGCCGCAAACAATTATTACGTGGTTTCTAATTATTTTGATACCGTAGATGTAGATTTAGGCTCAGGTGTAACTGAATTTGCACCCTCAAACCAAAGCTCTATGTTTGTTGCTAAATACAACAGTTCCGGAGGATTAATTTGGGGTAAAAAATTGGGTATAAATGATGCCAATGTCATCGGTCGTAAAATGACTGTAGATGCTGCAGGAAATATCTATATGGTTGGCGTTACCGGCACTGAACCCGGCGTTTTAGTTGATTTTGATCCGGGACCTAATTCTGCAAATCTCTCAATAGGTACAAGCGCTTATCGTTTTATGTGGGTATTAAAATGGGACACGGATGGTAATTTTTCTTGGGTAAAAGACATACGCACTGAAACCTCAACCATTAATACCGGTGTAAGGGCTTATGGCATAGCCGTTGATTCCGATGGGAATGTATATGTAACCGGCGCTTGGGACCGGGATTTGAATTTTGGCCCGCCTTCAAACTTCAGCATGACGAGTGGTGCTTCTAAAGTGAGTTCGTTTTTAGCAAAATATAATGCATCCGGAACTTTTCAGTGGGCCAAAAAATATGAGCAAAGCTGGGCTTATCCGGCATCACTTTCCGGTAACTTTAATCATATACAGATTCATTCGTCCGGAATTTACCTATCTGGTTATTTTGCGGGGAATATTGATTTTAATCCGGAATCGGGTTTTGATACCTTGGCTTCGCCAGTTCAGGATTTGACTGCATTTGCGGCCAAAATGGATTTAAATGGAAATTATCTTTGGGCGAACAAGTTTTTACCTGTAGGGAGCTCATATTCTTACGTAACGGATACGCATTTAGACGCTTCGGGTAATATATATTTGGGTGGTATGTTTGAAGGAACAGTTGATTTTGATCCAACTGCCGGTTCGAATGAAATTCTATCGAATGAAAGGGATGTCTTTGTGGCTAAAATAAGCTCCGCTGGATCAGTAAATTGGATAAAGGATTTTGGAGGTTCTGGAACAGATCAGGTCAAGGCTGTTGCCCTTGATGATTTGGGTAATTTACTTGTTGCCGGCGATTTTACGGACACCGCTGATTTTGATCCGGGTTCAGGAGTAGAAAACTTGATTTCGGAAGCCTCCTATGATTCATATTTACTTAAACTTGATAATAATGGCGACTTTGATTGGGTTCGCAGTTGGGGCGGCGATGGTTTTGAAACTTTATGGACAATGGATTTTGACGCAGAGGGAAACATATTGATATGCGGCTCTTACACCTCAACCGATATGGAATTTGATCCGTTCAGAGGAGGAGTTGCGACTTCTAAGACCTATTTAATGAAGCTCTCTGAACCCGATATGTCATTAAGTGAAGTAGAAAACGACCAAGACTTTTCGGTGTTCCCGGTTCCTGCAAACCAGTTCTTTACCATTTCAGGAATTCCTGAGGGAGCCCTTATCCGTGTGATAGACATAAACGGAAAAATAATAATTGACCAAACGGCACAGTCTGATATCGTTCAGATTTCAACTGACGGCCTTGCCAACGGAATGTATGTGGTACGAATAGAATCGGCTAATTTTAAAGGCCAAAAGAAAATAATGATTAATCGTTAATTAATTTCTAATCCAAATAAAAAGGCTGCCTGAAACTCAGGCAGCCTTTTTATTTGTTATTAAATTGTAGGATTTAAAGTTCGTATACATACATGAAAAAAAGGCTGAGTGAATGTAATCTGCTCAGCCTTTTTCAATTCTAACCAATTACTTTACCCGCAAATACTAATCATCTCATTTATTTTATCGGGTGAGATATAAATGGTATGATTTCCGTTTACGACAGCTGAAAAAACACCGCCTTTGGTAATTTCACTTACAAAGTCAATATTTACGATGTACGATTTATGACAACGCACAAAGTTTTTGGAACCGGCAAATACCTGTTCAAAGGATTTAAGCCCCTTGCTGGTCATGATGGAAGTATTGTCTTTGGTGAATATCTCGGTATAGGCGCCATCTGCCTTTAGATGCGTAATTTCTTCAACGGGAATAAATTTAACCGACCCGATGGATGAAATGGAAATCCGCTTTTTACTTTCCGGCTGTAAATTGTGGCGAAGAGTTTCAAAGTCGGGTTTCTGACCCAGTTTTTTGAACCGGTTAACGGCCTCAATCAATTCGTTTGATTCAATCGGTTTCAGCAAATAGTCAATAGCCGAGAGTTTAAAAGCCTGAATGGCATATTTACTGTATGCCGTGGTAAATATGATGGAGAAATTGATATCATTCTTGTCGAAAAAATCAACCAGTTCCAAACCGCTGTGTCCCGGCATTTCAATATCTAAAAATACTAAATCGGGTTTATGTTTGATGATGGCTTTCACACCTGACGGAAGATCCTGGCATTGTTCGGCGATTTCTATCTCCGGACAAAATTTTTCTAGCATCCCGTTCAATAACACACGGGCCATTTTTTCATCATCAATAATAATTGCTTTAATTGACATACTGTTTATTTAGTTAAGAGGAATATTTATCATTACGGTTGTACCCGATGCATTGCCCGTTTCATCTGTTTTATCAATGAACTCCAGCACCACTTTTTTGTCTCGTTTCTGGTTCAGCAGCTGCAACCGTTTGGCATTGGCTTCGGATGCAAATGATTTGTGATCTTGGTCTTTTTGAGCATTTAATTCGGCTGAGCGTTTACGGCCAATGCCATTGTCATCAATGGTAACGCTTAAATACTGTTCGGATTTATGGAACCTTATTTTCAACTTTTTTTCGCCCGGTTTATGCAGCAAACCATGTTTTATGGCATTTTCAATATACGGCTGTAAAAGCATGGGCGGAATTTGAATCATGTCTAAATCTAAATCAGCGTCTAATTCAAATGCATATTCAAAATCGCCGTCAAAGCGCACCTGCTCAATTTCCAGGTATAATCTCAGTGTATCAATTTCTTCACTAAGTTGGATGGTATCTTCTTCAGACATTTCTAATATTTTACGGGTAAGTTTTGAAAACTTCGAAAGATATTTACCCGCATTCTCTGAATCATTCGTAAAAATATAGGCCTGAATGGTATTGAGCGCATTATAAAAGAAATGCGGATTCATCTGCGATTTGATGGATTTGAGTATGGATTTACTCAGGTTTTTTTCCAACTCCACATTTTCTCTTAATAAATTAATTTGTTTGGAGAGCACCGAAACACGGTATTGGTAATATCCATACCCTAATCCCGCCAGGAAAAATAAACAGGTTGCTATAAACCAGGGCCTTCGCCAAAGCGGTGGTAGTATTACAAAACTCACTTTAGCCTGTTGGATTTTATTCCCCAGTTTAAACTGAATTTCATAGCTGCCCGATGAAAGTGAAGGAAAAACCAAACTGCGTGTTTGCTCAGAAACGGCAATCCATTTTTCGTTGTTAATTTTATAATATAATTTTTCACTCAGCACTTTTCCATAATCCAATATGGCATATTCAATACTGATTTCATTTTCGCCCGGATTCAAGGTTACCTCATTCCAATTGTCTAAAACGTTTGATTGGGATTTAACGGCATTGATATAAAAAAGGGCCGATGATTGCCCTAAAGTGGACTCTTTGGGTTTGGTTTTAATAATTCCATTGTTTGTAATTACCAATAAAATGTTGTTGTCTAGATAGACATCGTTAATTTCGTTGGGTTCAATATTTATTTCATATTGAATATGTTTTAAATTGCGAAGGTCTAATTGGTGTAGAGCTCGCTGGCTGGCAATAATCAAATTGTTGTCGAACTTTTTTACCAGTTTGATATTAAACTCTTCAATTCCCAATAAGGGATTAATCAAGGTGAATTTATAATTAGAATCGATTTGGTAAAAATTGCCGTTTGTACTCAGGGCAAATAACTGTTTTTCGGCTACAATTATTTTTTGTGCATAAAAAGGCGCATCATTAAACCTTATGTCTTTAGAGTGCGAAAGCCCGAATTCCAGCATACCCTCATTGGTGGCATAGTATATCCGTTTACGGCAACTGTCATATGCAACCGATTTTCCGCGTACGCCCTTAAAGAGCATGGCAAAATTGGAATCCACATGAGGTTTGCTTTGAAAAAATTCATCCCATTCGGATAACTGTTTTCCCGGCTTGTTTTTAAGCTTAAAAATACCCACCATTGTACTCGCTCCAAAGGCCATGTATGTATCGTCAATTTTACAGATTTCTTTAATAGAATAGGAAGCTGATAATGTTGGTTTCAGGCTTTCTACATCAATTAAATGAAAGCCCTTTGAAGAATAGGCCGCCACATTGTGTAGGCTGTCATAATACAATTGGTAAATTTCATTCAAATCTTCGGAGACAATTTTGCTCTTCAGGATATTGAAATGGGTATCGGTGAGTAAAAGCTCTCCTTTGCGCGTGCCAATGAGGAAGTGTTGGGGTGAAATTTTTACAATCAGGTTAGGAATATGAGAACCGAATGTGTAACTGGTATTGTTGATGTTGGGCGCAACGTATATACCATCGTTTGTGGTTGAAAACCAATAATTATTTTGACGATCTATTAACACACAGCTCACACTTTTATCAGGGAAATAGGTGTGTTCAAGCCTGCCGTTTTTGTCATATACAAATGTGCCTTGGGCGGAATTTAAAAAATAGTTGCCGTAGTTGAAATCAATTCCTTGTATTAGTTTCGGCTGCGGACTTAAAATAGTATCCGTAGGTTTTAGATTCTTATCAAAACGGAGTATACGGCCATTTTCATTGTTTTTACAAACCACCAATATTTTCTGGGTTTGCAAGTCAAAATAGAGATGTTTGGTTAGTCCAAGCTCTTTTTCGCTGAGCTGTATTTGTGTCAGTTTAAAATTACTTCCTACTTTAAAAAGGGTATTATCATTTACGAAGTAAAAATCATCTGCGCTGTTTGCCGTGTGGTTTGGGTTGTATATATCAACCGGGATTTTCTGAATTTTCTGGAGTGTATGTATGTCGTAAACCGAAACCCCGTCTTTGGCAAGCAAAAAAAGGTAGTTTTGGGTAATTCCGTAGGGCATATACCCGTAATTTCTATTCATCAGGGCTTTCATTTCAGCCCTTGATGAATCAACATAATACAGAAATCCATCAAAATTTTCGTACCAGATACGCCCTAATTTATCTTCGCGTATGCAACTGCCGGCCGTGGAGCTTTGTTCCCGGCATTTGTAGGTTTTATATTGGAATCCGTCGTAACGGGTTAGTCCTTCTTTATTGGCAATCCAGATATAGCCTTTACTGTCTTGGAATAAATTATAAACCGCGTTTGAAGGCAGCCCTGCCGACTTTTGCAGATGAAGCGTATGAGGCAGTTGGGCAAAACTACCCAAGCCCGTTAAAACGAGAAAAAGAAGTGTGAAAAACAACTTCCGCATACACAAATATACGGCAATTGTTGCAGCCCATTAGCTTGTTTTATGAGCAATACAATCAGGTATACCTATACCCGGCCTTGTTTTACGTAGACCGCTTTTTTGCTAACGAAAGCAATAATCTATTTTACGGAAAGCTGCTCGGTAATGGCTCTGATTTTGTCTTCGGCTTTTTTGATTTCCGCCTCAATGTCGGATTTTGCTTTTCCTTGGGCCGTTTTTAAATCCTGTTTTAAGCTGTCGGCTTTCACTTGCAATTTTTGCTGTTCAGTTTTGAGTTCTCCGGTTTTATCCATTGCTTTTGAACTGAGTTCCTCCAGACGGAGTTGGCTATCGGCCAGTTTTTTCTCTAATTCGGCTTTGCTGCTGCCTTTGGCCTGTTTAATGTCGTTTTTCAGTTTGGTGATATCAGCCTCCAATGCTTTTCTTTTCTCATTCAGGCTTTGGGCCTCCTGAACCAATGAATCGGCCTGGTTTACCATCTTGTTCTTTTGCATTTCCAGCTCATTCATCTGGGCTTCCAGCTCTTTTTTGGCTTCTTCCTTTTTCTGGTTTACGGCATCACATGAAGCAAGCGTTACAAGGGCGAACGAAAAAATAAGTACGGATTTCATGACAAAATTTGTTGTTTACTAAATCTCCTACAAAAATTTGGCCAATTTTCATTCCTCCCATATAAAATTCAGTGCCCGGCCAAAAGTGTATCTTTGCTTTTTAAAACAGATTTTGAGATGAACTTATACGCCATAAATACCGGCCATTTTAAACTCGACGGTGGTGCCATGTTCGGGGTGGTTCCCAAAACCATGTGGAACAAAATAAACCCTTCCGACGATAATAATATGTGTTCCTGGGCCATGCGCTCGCTGTTGGTTGAACACAATGATCGCCTGGTACTTATCGATAACGGAATCGGAAATAAACAGGATGAAAAATTCTTCGGTCATTATTACTTGCATGGCCCCGATAGTTTAGATAAATCCTTAGCTAAACACGGGTTTACCCGCAATGATATCACCGATGTTTTCCTTACCCACCTGCATTTCGACCATTGTGGCGGTTCGTTTGAATGGAATTCTTCCAAAGATGCATTCCGGCCGGCTTTTGCCAATGCTAAATTCTGGAGTAATGAAAAACACTGGAACCATGCCATAAAGCCAAATGTGCGAGAAAAAGCCTCATTCCTCAAAGAAAATATTTTACCCATACAGGAAAGCGGTCAACTTCATTTTTTGAAAGAAGGCGAAGATCTTTTCCCTGGATTTTCGGTGTATTGGGCTAACGGTCATACGGAGTCGCAGATGATTCCGGTGATCGATTATAAAGACACGCAGCTTGTATTTTGTGCCGACGTGGCTCCTTCGGTGGGACATATCCGCCCGGCCTGGGTAATGGCCTATGATATCCGCCCGCTTGACAGTATGCAGGAACGTGAATTTATCATGAACCGCGCAGCCGAAAAAAAACAGATTCTCTTTTTTGAACATGATGCCCTAAACGAGTGCGCTCAATTGCAGATGAGCGAAAAAGGACCCGTACTTGAGCGCATTTTTAATTTGAGTGATTACTAAAATTTATCCTATTTCTGCGTTTTTTCGATCATGACAGAGGCTAACCGACTGAGCATTTTCTTCTATCCCGCCTGGTATCCGCACCGGGGCGATTCCATGTTCGGGCTTTTCGTAAAGCGTCATGCCGAAGCCGTGAAATTGTATGCAAGGGTAGGAGTAGT
>Ga0209812_10001745_pt1 | contig 14218 bp, 13 predicted proteins | sample JI71714BDNA_FD_187502 | JGI IMG/M metagenome (GOLD analysis project Ga0209812, IMG submission 187502) | Wastewater effluent complex algal communities from Wisconsin, to seasonally profile nutrient transformation and Carbon sequestration -... | ecosystem: Engineered > WWTP > Effluent > Algae...
ATCCGAACAGGATGGTCTTTACTAACAAGTTCATCCAAATTAGGTGGTAATAGAAATAGTTGGTTCTGGTCGTTTTGCTTAAAAATAACTTTAAGGTCTTGTCGCTTTGCCATAACATAAAGACACAAAAAACAACCCATTTATTGTATATCCAACCCACTGTTTTTATACACCCACTTTGTGTATAATCCACCCCTAAAAACTTTTTTTCATAAAAAAAGAGACTGCCCCTTTTGAGACGGCCTCTTTATAAAAAAATTATGAAAGCATATTAATCCAATATTTCTACATCTTTAGGATAATTGGCCTTATTAAAAACAAAGAGAATATCGGCCAGCTTAGCACTTAAATTAATATTACTAACCCCTAGTTCAGTAATATTATTGCTTTTATCTAAGATTGACGCTTTGGAGAGTACACTTGTTTTTTTATTGAAAAACAAAGTCACTTTTTGAAAATTTTTCCTTTTGTCTAATGGAACCATTTCAATTTCATTGAAATTGCCTTTAGTATTGGTTAATTTATAAGAGAAATCCTTATCATAAGAACCTGCTAAGAGTTTCTGTGGGCTCAATGTTTGACTACTTTCCTCTACCGCAGATTTAGTAATGGTTTTAGATCCATCAAAATTGTATACATTTTTACCATCACATATAATTTCTGTTTTACCCTGCTTTAATAGGTATTTATCTCCTCTCATTGAAAGAGATAAAGCTTTTGTACCATTTGCTTTTCCCTTACTATTAAATGATTTCAGTGAGAAGGAGGCTGTGATCCCTTTGGAAGCCTTCACTTTTGATCCAAAAGCATCTATTACTTTCTTTGCAGCGGGGTCATTTTGGGCATTGGTAATTAAAAAAGAACAAAATATAAAAATACTGGCAATGTAAAATTTCTGCATGTTTCCGTATTAGGGTGCAAATATACACTTTCAGCTGATTTTGGGTCATCCAGAGTATTAAAGTTTCGGTAAAATAGCCTTATCTAAGGATGAATACAATTATATCATTGTGTCTAAGAAAGATTGTAATTCTGAATCGGTTTTAAACAATACTTCCCTAGCTTTACTTCCTTGGTTGGGGCCAACAACACCAGCTGCTTCCAATTGATCCATAAGCCTACCGGCCCTATTATAACCTAGTTTCATTCTTCTTTGAATTAAAGAGGTAGATCCCATTTGACTGCTTACTATAAGCCTTGCTGCATCTTCAAACAATGGATCTCTATCATTTGCATCAAAATCTCTTCCTTCCATCTCTTTTTCATCAACGTATTCTGGCAATAAAAATGCTTGCGGATATCCTTTTTGATTACCGATGAATTCACAAACCGCATCTACTTCAGGTGTATCCACAAAAGCACATTGTAAACGAGTAATTTCTCCATTATAACTTACCAGCATATCTCCTTTACCAATTAATTGCTCTGCACCACCTGCATCTAAAATGGTACGGCTGTCTATTTTACTGGAAACTTTAAATGCAATACGTGCTGGGAAATTGGCTTTAATGGTTCCTGTAATAATATTTACTGATGGTCTTTGTGTAGCGATAATTAAATGAATGCCAATAGCTCTTGCCAACTGTGCTAGACGGGCAATGGGCATTTCAACCTCTTTGCCTGCAGTCATAATTAAATCGGCAAATTCATCTACTACTAAAACAATAAATGGAAGATATTGATGACCTTTTTCTGGATTCAATTTTCGGGCAGTGAATTTCTCATTGTACTCTTTGATATTTCTACAACCAGCTTCTTTTAATAAATCGTAGCGATTGTCCATTTCAATGCACAATGCATTCAATGTGTAAACTACTTTTTTGGTATCGGTAATAATGGACTCTTCTTCGCCTGGGAGTTTAGCTAGGAAATGTTTTTCAATAACCCTATACAAACTCAACTCTACTTTTTTGGGATCTACTAAAACAAATTTTAATTGAGAAGGATGCTTTTTATATAATAAGGATACTAAAATTGCATTCAAACCTACAGACTTTCCTTGTCCAGTAGCCCCTGCCATTAACAAGTGAGGCATGGTTGCTAAATCAACAATAAAATTATCATTATCAATTTTTTTCCCAATAGCTATGGGAAGTGAGAAATTACTATTCTGAAATTTTTCACTCGCCAATAATGTTTTCATACTCACCACCGTCTTGCGAACATTGGGTACTTCAATACCAATAGTACCTTTACCAGGAATGGGCGCTATAATCCGAATACCTAAAGCAGCTAAACTTAATGCAATATCATCTTCCAAGTTTTTAATTCTACTAATTCTAACGCCAGGCGCAGGCACAATCTCATATAAAGTAACTGTTGGCCCAACGGTTGCAGCTATTCTTTGTATGGCTATATCATAGTTTTTTAGAGTAGCGATGATTTGATTTTTATGTGTCTCAAGTTCGGTAGGGTCATGCACTATTTTTTCACTACCATGCGTCTCTAACAAATCTAAACCAGGATATTTATAATTTTTTAAATCTAAAGTGACATCATATTTACTTGCCAAACTGCCTACTGTTGCGGCAATAGTTGCAAGGGCCTCTTCCTCTTCTGCCTCTGGAGTTTCTTTAATTTCTAATTCTAATTCTGGTTCTCCATCAGATTTAGTTTTTTCAATTGCCGTAATTAATTCTTCTTCCGCTTCTTCTAATTCCTCTTCCAATTCCTCATCTGATTCATCTATCAATTCCTCTTCTGGTTCCTCTTCCTCTTCATTGGCTATAACCAACTCTTCTTTTTCCACCATATCAAATTCATTCATTGGATTGATGGTTGTTTCTACTGCGGGCATAATTACTGAAACACCGCTTGCATTTGATTTTAATTTATTCTTACTAATGGGTAGCCCGTCTTCATCCAAATCCTCAGTAGAAGTTTGCTCCATTGTATCATCAAAAACAGGATTGTCATCTGCGATAGCTTCTTCAGGTAAATCAGCTGCAAGATTTCTTGACATCGGCTCCTCTTTGCCATCCAGTAAATTAAATTTCCAATTTGGAATGTGAAATACAGGATTAAACCTCCAAATGAAATAGCTAAATAGTGTTAACAACAACAAAGCCCCCGTACCAATTTTACCTATCCACTTTTCGAACCAATCATTTAAATACTCACCTACTGCTCCCCCCCAAGAAAAACTGGCTCCTTTAGCAATAAAAGATGCCGCCATGCTAAATACGACCAATCCTACTAAAACATATTTGAGGTTTCTTAGTAGTTTGAAGACTTTCTTACCAAAAAGCAAGTTTACGCCTAATACAAAAAATACGGTACAGAATAAATAGGATGCCAAGCCAAATCCATTGTACCAGAGTGAATGAGAAACATATGCACCCAATACACCTAATAAATTATTAACCCTAACATCGTCAGTTGAAAAAATCCGAACACCAAATTGTTGAACCTTATCTTGGTCTTCTTGCCATGTAAATAAATAGGAAGTAAAGGAGATAAATAAAAAAACCGTAAGTAATAAGCATATTGAACCGATAATTTTTTCGGTTCTTTCGTCTTTAACTACTTCAGCAACCGTTACATCTGCATCTTTGTCTGGATTCAGTTCTTCAGGGTCTGGCGGAAGTGGCGTCTTCTTTTTTAAACTATTGGCCATATACCAAATATACTGTTTGAGTTAGCCATAATTAGCACTTAAGCTTCAATGTGCAAAAATGCCTGAAACCTGCATAGGTTTTCCACTAAGCTTTATATCTCAACAAAGACAGGCCCATTAAAATCCAGGCAACAATTAATAAAAGGCCCCCAATTGGGGTAATGGCACCCAACCACTTAAACTGATTGAGTCCTAGAACAGAACAGATGGTTAATAAATATAGTGACCCAGAAAAAATGGACATGCCAACTATAAACAGCTTACCAGATGTAACCAATAAGTTTGAAGGGAAATAAGCATAAAGAATACCAGTTATTGATAAAGCAAAAACATGGTAAAACTGATATTTTACCGCTGTTTCAAATGTGTTAATCATTGCAGGTGTAGCATATTTTTTTAAACCATGGGCACCAAAAGCGCCCAATGCAACTGCTAAAGCTCCAAGAAAGGACGCTATGATAATGAATCCTTTATGCATCTTATTTGATATTTGCAATTAAGTTTTTTAGATTGATTTCAGTTCCAGACAACCTAATTTTAGCTTGACTGTAATATTGAAATCGCTCAATTAATTTCTTTTGAATAAATGATTCAAGTTCATCGCCTGTGCAATTTTTAAGCAGCGGTCTTTGATCCATTTCAGGGAGCAATCTCTCCACTAAAACTTCCACTGGTTCATCCAACCAAATGGTGATACCTTGTTGATTCATCCATTCCATATTTTGATGAAAACAAGGGGTTCCTCCACCGGTTGCTAGAACAAAGGATTTTTTTTCTCCAAACCATCTAAGCAATTTAGCTTCTGTTTTTCTGAAAGCTGCTTCCCCTCCTTCCTCAAACAATTCTGAAATAGTATGCTCTTCAACAGATTCAATAATGTTGTCTAAATCGTATCCGCCTGTTTTCAATTTAGCTGAAAGACGTTGTTTCCAAAAACTCTTCCCGCTCCCCATCATTCCGATAAGAAAAACTTTCATTATTTGAAGGAATTGTACCCAGTAATGTCCATACCAGTGATCAATAAATGAATATCGTGCGTGCCCTCATAAGTGATTACACTTTCTAGATTCATCATATGCCGCATAATGCTGTATTCTCCGGTAATACCCATTCCACCCAACATTTGTCTAGCGTCTCTTGCAATATTGGTGGCTATTTCACAACTATTCCTTTTAGCCATACTTACCTGTTGAGGGGTGGCTTTACCTTCATTCATTAAAACACCTAAACGCCAAACCAATAATTGACCTTTTGTAATTTCAGTAATCATTTCAGCCAATTTTTTTTGCTGTAATTGAAAACCTCCAATTGGCCTACCAAATTGTTGGCGCTCCATACTATATCTTAATGCAGTATCATAACAATCCATAGCTGCCCCCAATGCACCCCATGCTATTCCAAATCGTGCTTTAGTTAAACAGCCTAAAGGACCTTTTAATCCTTTTACATTTGGCAATATATTTTCTTTGGGCACTTTTACGTTATCAAAAACCAATTCACCCGTTGCACTTGCCCTTAAACTCCACTTACCATGTGTAGTTGGAGTAGAAAATCCTTCCATTCCTCTCTCAACTATTATTCCTTGAATTTCATTTTGTTCATTTCTTGCCCAAACAACCGCAACAGTAGCAAAAGGTGCGTTGCTGATCCACATTTTTGCCCCGTTCAGTATTACATGATCGCCAGCGTCTTTAATATTAGTAATCATTCCTGCAGGATTGCTCCCGTGGTCTGGTTCTGTTAATCCAAAACAACCTAACCACTCTCCTGATGCAAGCTTTGGTAAATACTTATTTCTTTGGGCTTCGTTACCATATGCATATATGGGATGCATTACCAAACTTCCCTGAACAGATGCAGTACTTCTAACCCCACTATCCCCTCTTTCCAATTCTTGCATCATTAATCCATAGCTAATATAGTCTAAGCCACCCCCGCCATATTCTGTTGGTACAGTTGGTCCAAAACAACCCAAGTCTCCTAATTGACGAACAATTTGCTCAGGGAATTCTGCTTTTTGCGCATAGTCTTCTATAATGGGAGAAATCTCTTTTTTAACATATGCCCTCACCGATTCACGAATCAGTTTATGCTCTTCGGATAGTAACTCATCTAATTGATAATAATCTGGAGATTGAAATAAATCTGTTCTAGCAGCCATCGCACTGAATTTTAAGTCTACAATATTTATGTAAAAGTACAATTTTAAATTACCCGAAATAGTTAATCCGATTAATTACTATTAAATAAAGCAGGGTATTTAATTAAACAAAATCCCCGTCAAAAAAATATTGACGGGGATTGGTTATCATATTGAAATAAAAACAAATTATCTTCTTCCTGGTCCACCAGCAGCACCTGTTTTGCTATTCTGTGGAATATCTCTATTCATTTCTTCTAAATCTACTGGACGTTCTGTTTTATCTCCTATAAGGTGTTGAGCAAAATAGTCACTCATACCCCAGAAGAAATATTCAGTCATATCGCCAAAACCATGTCTTTGTGTAGGCAAAATCTTCATATCAAAACGCTTATTGGCCTTGATTAATGCATTGGCTACACGAATGGTATTAGCAGGGTGTACGTTGTTGTCTATTTCTCCATGAAACAACATTAACTTACCTTTTAAGTTTTTAGCTAATTCAGGATTTTTATCAATATTGTATTGGAATGTAGTGTCATTTTTTTCGCTAATGATTTCTTTAACTCCATGGTGTTTCTCACTCCACCATCTATTGTAGATTGCATTGTCGTGATTACCAGCTGAAGATACCGCTACTTTAAAGAAATCAGGATATACTAGAATTGCAGCAGTGCTCATAAAACCACCACCAGAGTGACCATGTATACCAACTCTATTGATGTCTAAAAATTTATGTTTATCTGCCAATTGTTCAGCCACTACTTTTTTATCAGCCAAACCATAATCACGTAAATTTCCGTACCCATAATTATGATACCACTTACTTCTGCTTGGATGTCCACCTCTATTACCCAACGTAATAACCACCACACCTAACTGAGCTAAACGATCGGTTCTATCGAATCCTCTACCAAAGCTGGTATTCATTGCCTCAGTTTGTGGCCCTGGATATACATACTCTACAATTGGATATTTCTTTGTACTATCAAAATCAAAAGGCTTGTACATTACACCATATAAATCGGTAATGCCATCGTCTGCTTTCGCTTTAAAAATTTCTGGAAATTTATATCCTGCAGCCATTAAACTACTTAAATCGGCTGTTTCTAAATCAAGAATTTTTCTACCATCAGCACCCAATAAAATTGATTTAGGAACTGTATTTACTCTTGAATAGGTATTTACTAAGTATTTCTTATTATCGTCCATTGACGCATTATGATCAAAATCACCTGGGTTTAATAATTTTAAACCAGTACCATCAAAATTTACTCTGTAAGCATGTAAATAGTAGGGATTTTCTCCAGCTTCTTTTCCATTAGCTGAAAAATACAATACTCTTGCTTTTTCGTCTATCGCTAAAATATCTTCAGCATGCCATGCACCAGATGTGATTTGATTTTTTAATTTCCCATTTTCGTCATACAAATAAAAATGTCCCCAACCATCATCTTCGCTCCATTGAATCAATTCTTTGCCTTCATTTACCAAACCAATTCTACGTATTTCAACATAGGTATTCATTTTTTCCTCAATCAAAGTTTTGGCAGTTGCTGATTTTACATCTACTAAACCAATATCAATTCTTTTCAAATCTCTGCTGGTTCTACTAAAGTAAAATTTATCAGTAGTACCTAACCAGGTATTCGCACGGCCTTCATCATCTCTACTACTCACTTTTGCAGGGGCACTCCAAACATTCACCGTTTGGTCTTTGTACATTCCTGTATTGATTTCTTTCATGGTCTTGGTAGCCACTTCAAACATCCTAAGATGCTCAATAGGTGATTCTTTTTCGCCTGGCATCCAGTACTTATAGGTTTCCAAAGTTGGTCTTGGCTCCGCAATACTATTGATTACCCAAAGATCTTTTACCCTTCTATTATCGGTAACATCTACTACAAAATATTTTGAATCTGGAGACCAAAGAATAAATGCTGGTCTTCTAATACCTTTATTCTTTTCTCTATCCACATTGGTTTCTCCATTACCATTATTGTGGTAACCAAAATTCTCTACTCCATCTTTGGTTAATTGCGTTTCAACAATGCTTGAATCTTTGTCGTTTACCAATGCCTTCTTGTAGTTGGCCCAATCCATCATAAATAGATTATTGTTTTTTCCAAAAACTACGATTGAGCTATCTGGCGCAATACTTGCCCACATTGGCTTGCGCTTGGTTTTTACAGGATCAGTGATTTGTACCAAATCTCCATTTAAAATATTGTATTCAAAATAAAAGACTTTTTTCTCCATTACTGGTGGCGTTCCTTTTTTTGCTGTAGTATCTTTTTTAGGAACATCTTTGGTTGTTTTTACTTCAAAACTGATCCAATTTTCATCTCTAATAAATTTCATACTATCGATGTTCAGGTGTTGTGCATCCATAGGATCATCGGTAATACGAGTAAGTTTAGCAGCAAGCAAAGCATTGTCGAACAATTGCTTTTTCTCTCCTTTTGCTGCATCTACGATGTACCATTTTTTGCCTTCGGATGTTTCATACATGTACCAAAAACGGTCAGATTTTTTTAGCCAATGTGGATCTACATTTAAACTAAAAATCATCTTTTGTACTTTATTGGGCGAAAATCGAGCGGCCAACGCATAGTTTGCTTTGGTAACTGGAGTTTGCTGCGCCATAACTGAACTGCTGATAAGTAATAGCAGTAACATTTGGAATAGTCTCATAACAGTATATTGATTTTTTGGATGCTCAAAATAAAGGATTCGGGCTTTAACTGAGCACCATTTATCAAATAATCGGTGGATAGCTTTACTTTGCGGTAAACATTGACTATGCTGCCTAATTTTGAAGCTTCGATTGAGTTTGCGAAACAACAAGACAAGCAAGACTCACTTGCTCATTTTAAAGACTTATTCCATTTTCCTCAGCATAATAATCAACCAGCCATCTATTTTTGTGGCAACTCGCTTGGTCTTCAACCTAAATCGGTTGCGGCAGCAATAGAAACCGAATTGAATACATGGAAGGAGTTGGCAGTTGGAGGATATTTTAAAGGCCCTAATCCATGGTTACATTACCAGGAATACCTAAAACCGAGCCTAGCCAAATTAGTTGGAGCAAAAGAAACAGAAGTAAGTGCTATGAACGCACTTACAGTAAACTTGCATTTATTAATGCTTAGTTTTTATAGACCAACTAAGGATCGATTTAAAATAATAATGGAAGCTGGGGCTTTCCCTTCGGACCAATATGCTGTTGAAACTCTGGTTAAACATTTTGGGCTTAATCCATCAGACGCAATAATTGAAATTGCACCTTTAGAGGGCCAAAAAACACTGAGTACAACTCAAATTGTTGACATAATTGAAAGTACCGGGGAAGCATTGGCGATGGTTTTGTTTGGGGGCATTAATTATTACACTGGACAATTTTTTGATTTAAAAACCATCACTACAGCAACACATAAAGTGGGAGCCATTGCAGGATTTGACCTTGCACATGTTACAGGGAATATCCCTCTTAGTTTGCACGACTGGAATGTAGATTTTGCTGCTTGGTGTAGCTATAAATACCTTAATGCGGGGCCAGGAGCTGTTGGGGGTTATTTTATACATGAAAAACATGTAATTGATCCCAATATGCCAAGACTTGCTGGATGGTGGGGGAACGACGAGAAAGAAAGATTTAAAATGGAAAAAGGATTTATTCCGAAAACAAATGCAAGTGGCTGGAATATCAGTACAGCACAAGTATTTAATATGGTTGGATTAAAAGCGTCGCTTTTAATCATCAACCAAGCTGATATCTATCAAATGAGAGCAAAAAGCATTGCATTAACAGCTTATTTGGAATTTTTACTCAATCAATTAGATCGAATTTCTTTTGAAATTATTACTCCTGAAGACAAAGATCAAAGAGGTGCTCAACTGTCTTTGTACTTTAAAGAAAAAGCGAAAGAAATTCATAATAAATTAATTGACAATGGCGTGATTGTTGATTTTCGTGAGCCCGGAGTGATCAGGGTTGCACCGGCTCCATTATATTGTAGCTTTGAAGATGTTTACCGATTTTATGAAATATTAAAAAACAATTTTTAATATGCAGCATGCCCACAGCTACTTAGCATTAGGTGATTCATACACCATTGGAGAGTCTGTTCCATTGCATGATTCTTTCCCATATATCACCACCCAACTAATAAGAAAACAGAAAGTATTGATGCATGCCCCTGAGATCATTGCACAAACAGGATGGACAAGTTCAGAATTGGCAGAACAATTGCTAAAAACGGAGTTACAAACACATTACGATTTTGTGAGTTTATTAATTGGAGTCAATAATCAATACAGGCATTTGTCTTTAGATAATTTCAGAAATGATTTTGAATATTTACTTAAGAAAGCCATTCATTTAACCGGAGGAAAATCGGAACGTGTAATTGTATTATCTATACCAGACTGGGGATGCACCCCTTATGCTGTTGATAAAAATGGGGCAGAAATTGGTGTTGAAATTGATTCATTTAATCATGTTTGCGATCAATTTTCAAAAAAGTACCATACGGGCTATATCAATATAACTGAAGAAACAAGAGCAGCGCGTAATAACGCAGATACCCTTGCCTCTGATCAGTTACATTATTCTGGAATAACCCATTTTAAATGGGCTACCCAATTAGCCAACTATATGCTTAAATTTTGCCAGTAAATTTTATTGGTTTTGCTTGGCTTCCGCTTTCATTTTTTCATTTGCAGTAATCACAAAATGAACCCTTCTATTTAAAGCCCTATTTTCATCACTAGTGTTGTCTAACTTTGTCTGACTTTCACCATACCACTTTGTAGTAATTCGGTTAGATGAAACACCAGTTGCAAGCAATGCTGCAGCAACTGCATTTGCTCTGCGTTCAGACAAAGACAGATTATAAGTAGCTGAGCCTGTATTATCTGTATGTCCTTCAATTAAAATATTGGTATCTGGATATTCGGTAAAAACTTTATTTAATTTATTAAGTGCCAATTGAGAATTACTATTGATGGTATATTGGTTGTTGGCAAAATAAACACCTGCTTAAGATCCATCAGGATTCTTTTCATCAAATGTTACATTGATCCCTTCACCTACCCTTTCTACTGTTGCTCCTGGTATGGCAGTTTTAATTTCTGCTGCTTGTTTGTCCATTTTGTTACCAATGATTCCACCTGCAACACCTCCAATTGCAGCACCTAAAATGGCACCCAATGCTGTATTGTTTTTGTTCCCAATATTATTTCCTAGTACGCCTCCAATAACGGCTCCGCTGGTAGCTCCTACTGCTACTCCTCTTTGTTGGTTAGTTGATTGTTTTATTGTTTCGCAGCTGTTAATAATAAGTGCCCCAAAAGCAATAAAAGTAAATTTGACAATTGTAATTTTCATAATGGTAAAGTTGGCTAAACCAACTCAAACCACTGTTATATAACAATTTCTATTTGTTACATGATTTGCAGATACCCTGCCATTTCCTTTTGATAATTTTCAGCTACATGAGCAGCTTGAATGGCAAAATCTTCATTTCCAGATGCAAAAATGATGGCTCTACTTGCATTCACTAATAGTCCTACAGACTGATTTAATCCAAATTTGCTCACTTCTTTTAAACTCCCTCCTTGTGCTCCAACTCCTGGAACTAACAGAAAGTGTTCAGGTATAATATGCCGAATATTTTCCAATTCTGCAGCCTGAGTAGCACCCACTACAAACATTAAATTTTCTTTAGTGCCCCATTCTGCAACTCTTGCTAAAACGTGCTCATACAATCTTTTTTCAGTAGCACCTTGTGTAATATGAGGTACCATGGTTAAAGATTCGTCGTATTCTTCTAATAACAATTGTTGAAAATCATTGCTTCCAATATTAGAAGTTAATCCCAAAACAATGGTTACTTTATTGTCGTATTCTAAAAAAGGCTTAATACTATCTTCACCCATGTAAGGGGCAACTGTAATAGCATCAAAATTCAATGCTTCAAAAAAAGCCTTAGCATATTGGGTTGAAGTATTACCAATATCTCCTCTTTTAGCATCTGCAATGGTAAAATGTGTTGGGGGAATATAATCCAATGTTTCTCTCATTATTTCCCAACCTTTTAAACCTTGTGATTCATAAAATGCGGTATTGATTTTATAACTAACACAATAGGGAAGTGTTGCATCAATGATTGCTTTGTTAAACTGAATTACCCCATCTGACTTTCCTTTTAAATGGGCGGGTAACTTTGTGATATCAGAGTCTAATCCTACACATAAATATGATTGCTTCAATAAAATTTGCTCAGTTAATGCAGTAGCTGTCATACTACGAAAATAGTGGTTCTTTTGCAATTGAGTGAATGAAGCTATATTTGATGCATAACGATGCTATATGGAAAAAGAGCCAATGTATTATGGAACTTATCTTCAATTAGATAAAATCATTCAAAGTCAACATCCAGTTAGCTATGAGCCGGGCAACGAACCTGCTCACGATGAAATGTTATTCATCATCATTCATCAGGCATATGAACTTTGGTTTAAACAAATATTGTTTGAATTAGATTATTGCATGGGTATTTTTCAGAAAGAAACAATCAACGACAATTCAGAGGATTTAAACCTGGTAAGACATCGATTTAAACGTATCATTAAAATATTAGAATTGTTGAATCAACAAGTAAATGTACTTGATACAATGACGCCAATGGACTTCTTGGCATTTAGAAACCTATTAACCCCATCATCTGGATTCCAGAGTAAACAATTTAGATTAATTGAAGCCAAACTAGGACTTGAATTAGATAAAAGGCACCAAAAAGATTACTATAAAAGAACCAATGAGGGTGGATTTACGCAACCCGATTATCGGCATATCACCCAAACTGAGGAAGGGAAGAATTTATTACAATTGGTGAATGACTGGTTAGAGCGAATGCCCTTTTTTGATGCAGTATACTGGGAAGATACTTCTTCTACTGACCCAATTAATCATCCATTCTGGAAAAAATACAAAGCAATATATAACGCTGGTTTATCGGAAAGAGAGCAATCAAAGCAAGCAGATTTTGATGCCGTTTTCTTTCAACATTTTACACCAGAAATGACCGCAGAACAGAAAGAATTGTTTAGTTGCAGTTTTAGCCCGGTTGCTATGCGCGCTGCCTTATTCATCATGCTTTACCGAGACTTTCCTGTTTTTCAAACTTCCTATCAAATATTAGACTCTTTAATTGAAATGGATCATTTGATGAGCAATTGGAGGCACAAACACTTGATAATGGTTAGAAGAATGATTGGAATGCGTGTTGGAACCGGTAATACATCTGGTGCAGGCTATCTAGAAGGGGCATTAAACAAACATTATGTCTACAGAGATTTGTCTGGCCTTTCAACTTATTTAATAGAACGAAAAAATTTACCTAAACTTCCAGAAAGCCTGATAAAATATTTAGGGTTTAACTTATAAATATTTTTCATGTAGTTTTTGGGCAACAATAATCATTCTTGGTGAACGCTGGACATCGTATTGTCCTAGTTGATAGTTGCCGAATACCTCGATAATTTGCATATGCTGATAACTAAGCATATCATTAAAATCTCCCAGTGAAAACTTGGCTACTCTTTCGGTATACAAATGCCTAGGAGCAATATGTTCCTGATCGGTAATTTGAATTTGTTTGAAAAAATGCTCCTCAGTTTGCCATTTACTGATATGAAATTTCACATCTTCTACTTCTGTAGTTACTATTGGCTCAAGTTGTGATTCTACAAAATGAACATTTAAATAATCAATCACCAATACCCCTCCAGGTTTGATACTGTCTGCCATCATCCTTATGGCATTATCATGTTCCCTTCTGGTTTTGAAATATCCAAAGCTGGTAAAAAAATTAAATGCAAAATCGAAATAGTTTATTCTGAAACCCCTGCGCATATCGTGCTGATAAAAATGCAAACGATCCGTTTCACCAGCTTTGGCTTCACTTATTGAAGCTTCGGATAAATCTATGCCAGTTACATCAAACCCCATTTCGGCTAAAGCCATACTATGTCTACCCTTACCACAAGCAATATCTAACATAGTAGCACCCTTTGTTGGCGCTAGATGGTTAATTAATGTGGCAATAAACTGCTCAGCCTCATTTTCATCCCTATGTTGGTATAATAAATGGTAATAAGGTGAATTGAACCAGTCCTTAAACCATGCTTTGTCTGCCATATTAATGTTTCAACTGCAAAGTTACGTTACTGAATCATACAAAAAATTTGAATTATATTCGCCGCCATTTAAGCAATCAAATATGGCATTGATCAAAAGCATTTCAGGCATCAGGGGCACCATTGGAGGGAAACCAGGGGATACATTGAGTCCACTAGATATAGTAAGATTTACTGCAGCTTATGGTACTTTACTAAAAGAATCCAATTCCCAAAATAAAAAAGTGGTCATTGGAAGGGATGGTAGAATTAGTGGAGAA
>Ga0209812_10001747_pt1 | contig 14215 bp, 10 predicted proteins | sample JI71714BDNA_FD_187502 | JGI IMG/M metagenome (GOLD analysis project Ga0209812, IMG submission 187502) | Wastewater effluent complex algal communities from Wisconsin, to seasonally profile nutrient transformation and Carbon sequestration -... | ecosystem: Engineered > WWTP > Effluent > Algae...
ATCAAAATCATAGAAGAACTAAGGGAAAAAATAGGAGGCATTTATGGTGGCGGCGTAAATGGGTCTTTAAATAAATATCCGTTTCAAGGATATACCATGGTTTTACAATTGCCTTGTGGACCTGAAAATGTTGAAAAACTGAGCGCAGCAGCTACAGCAGAGATTGAAAAAATCAAACAAAATGGACCAGAGCAAAAAGACCTTGACAAAGTAAAAAAATCGCTTCTTGAAAAATATGCAGTGAATATGAAAGATAACCGTTTTTGGAGTGGGGTATTACAAGGCATTTATTTTTCTGAAAATGATCCTACTAGAATATTGAATTACAAGGACATCGTTTCAGCAGTAAGTATAGAAGATATTAAGAAGGCAGCAACCATGGTATTTGATAGTAAAAATAGGATTAATGCCGTTTTGTTCCCAGAGAAGTAACTTTGGAGAATGAATTCCTTTTTGAAACAAGCAGGAAAAAAACTAGTTGCATTCATTGGAGCAACCCCAATTATGGATGAATGCAACTTCCGCTTTCAACAAATTTGGCATTTAAAGAAAAACAACCAATACAAACAAACATTAAAGCGCTTTGTCTTTCCAACAGACAGAGCGCTTTTTAATACCTTTCAAATAGACTACAAAAAGTACTACGAAGACGGAATGTTGGCTGCCCAAGAAATGTTAGAATGGGGCAAAATCAACACAATCAATTCAACCATCATTTTAGATTGGGGATGTGGAACTGGAAGGGTGATTAGGCATATACCCGATTTAAAAAAAGACAGCATTTGTTATGGCGCTGATATTGATTGCACCACCATACAATGGTGCAGGAAAGCGATTGACTCCGTTTATTTTGATTGCATAGAACAAGAAACACTGCCCTACCCCAGTAATTATTTTCATTTGGTTTATGGCATTTCGGTTTTAACGCATATCTCACATACTGCAACCCAATATTGGTTAATCGAATTAAAAAGGGTCTTAGAGCCGAATGGAATCGCCATCATTTCCACACATGGCACTCACTATTTTCATCAATTGAGTCAAGAGCAAAAAAAACAATTGCTACAAGAAGGCGCAATTTCCAATGCAAATAAACAAGCAGGGAGTCGCTCAAAAACTACCTATCACGAAGCGAGTCATTTTAAAAAAATATTGGAAGACCATTTCAACATTATAGAATTTTGGGATGGCCATCAATTTCCCCAAAAAATGGGTGGTCAAGATTGTTGGATCATTAGAAAAAAATAATCCCGGCCACCTACGGCAACCGGGATTAAAATATAATAATTCAAGAAAATCTTTCTTTAGGCAGATGGCCTACAATAGCAATTTATTTAGCAGCTTTTTGAATTTCACCTAAACCAGCTATGTACAGACTTCTACCATGGGTTCCTAAAACAATTTCATTGTCTCTTGGTTGAATAGCTATATCATGCACAGGAATGCTATATGGCAATCCTTTGTTCCACATCATACATGAATTGCCCCCATTTAAACTTACATACAAACCACCATCTGTTCCAATGTATAAGATATTTTCATTGGTAGGATCTTCTCTAATTACATTTACTGATTCATAAGGAAGGTCTTTAGCAATTTGTTTCCAAGTAGTGCCATAATCATCACTAACATATACCAAAGCATTAAAATGATCGTTTCTGTACCCATTTAAAGTAACATAGACTCTGCTCTCTTTAAACTTACTGGCTACTACCCTGCTCACATATAAACCCTTCGGTAATTTGCCATTGATATTGTTCCAAGAATAGCCGCCGTCTTTGGTTACATGAATGAGGCCATCATCAGAGCCAGTATAAATCAATCCAAAACGAGTAGGACTTTCACTCATAGTAGATAAAGTTCCAAATGGCACATCACCTTGTTGTGGATTGGTAGTTAAGTCTCCACTCATAGAAACTAAACTATCTCCTTTACTGAAAGAGCGATGGAATTTATTGCTACCAAAGTAAAAAATATCTTGGTTATGTCTACTTAATAAAATGGGGGACTGCCAGTTGAAACGAAGTGCAGACTCGCCCAAAGCTCTTGAAGGTCTAACAGAGTTCATATTTGCACCACCACCTCTACCAGCTGAAACAGGTGCACCTAATACTTGTCTGCTATAAGCACCAAATTGAGACCCACTATATACAGTAAGATTGTCTCTCCAATCAACTTGTACTTGCATTCCATCACCGCCACCAATGCTTTTAAACGGATAAGATCCATTTGAATGCCAACGAATATTCTCTCTATTGATACTTGGTCCAACCCAGGTTCCATTGTCTTGTAAGCCACCGTATACTTTGTAAGGCTTCGCCATATCAACTTCAATCGCATAGAACTGCCCAACGGAAGGTGTATTTAATTTAGACCAGTTTTTACCCGCATCATAACTCATATTCAAACCACCATCATTCCCATTGATAACATGATTGTCTTTGGTATTGCTAAACCAAAAAGAATGGTGATCGGAGTGAACAGTTGGTCCACCAATAGACTTGAATTTTTTACCTCCGTCGTTACTTAACAAAAGATCCACCCCAGTTAATACTACATTGTTTTCATTTATCGGACTTACAAATACTTTTCCAAAATAGTATCCATAAGAGCTGTAGATATTAATAGGATCTGTATGGGTTTTCTTCCAAGTTTTTCCCGCATCATCACTTCTATATAATTCACAACCTTTTACTTCAGCAGCAGTAATTGCAGCATTGGCATCGTATAAATAATCCCAAAGCACATTGGGAGCATATTTATTGGAAGCAACTCCTTCTTTAATATTTTCAGCAGTATATTCAGCAGGAACCCTGTTTCTAGGACTGCGTAAGAATGCATTTAATTTCTTGTTATCTAAAGCGGCAAATTGCTCTTTAGTAATTCCTTTAAATAGGTCTAAATTGTAAGCACTGGTATCAGTGCTAGTAGTAGCTGACCTTGTGGCTCTTTTTTCGTTATTGTCTACCACAGCATAAACAATACTTGGGTTCTTAGGGTAAATGGCTAATCCAATTCTTCCAACCCCGTCTCCAGTAGGGAAACCAGCACCTTCCACAGAAATTTTCTGCCAGGTTTCGCCCCCATCGGTACTTTTAAAAATTCCACCAGACTTACCGCTTTCTTCAAAATTCCAAGCTTTACGAGTACGGTACCACATACCTGCATACAATTCATTGGAATTGGAAGGGTTAATATCTAAATCAACCGCACCAGTATTTTCATCAACATAAAGTGTTTGCTTCCATGATTTACCACCGTCGGTTGTTTTATAAATACCTCTTTCTTTATTGGGGGAGTATAAATGTCCTAAAACGGCCACCCAAGCGGTATTGGGATCAGTAGCATGTAATTTAATTTCACCAATATGATGACTATCTGCAAGACCTAACCAAGTCCAGGTTTTACCATTATCACTAGACTTGTATACGCCTAAACCAGCGTAAGTAGAACGACTGCTATTTACTTCACCAGTGCCTACCCAAATTTCTCTGGTTTTCCAGTTAACGGCAATATCCCCTATCCCAATAATATCTTCAGAATCAAAAATGGGACTAAAACTCATACCATTATTCACCGTATGCCATAAACCACCAGTTGCATAAGCAACATAAAACTCCGTAGGATCAGCAGGGTTTACATCAATATCTACTACTCTTCCACTTTGAATACTCGGTCCGATATTTCGGAACTCTGTTTTATTGGCTAAAGATTGCTGACTCAGTTGTTTGCGCAGCTCTATACTCTTCAATCTTTCTGCAGGACTGGTAGGTTTTACCTGTGCTTCCGCAAAAATTGAAGAAATGATTAACAGTGACAATAGTGTTTTTCTCATATCGGCTTTGTATTTTCGAATCCGAATGTAAGTAATATGAGATTTCTATTGCTACCACTGCTCATTTTTTCGGTGAATACCATTTTTTCACAGTGTAAATCCTATAAACTTTCAAGTAATGGAGATACATTGAACTGTGTAGATTTTAATGATTTAAAACAAGGTAGGTGGATTGTAACCACCCCAAAATTAAGAGGCGAACCAGGGTTTGAAGCGGAAGGTGTTTTTAAAAACAATCGGAAAGAAGGTTTATGGAGAACGTTTAATTTAATGGGAGACTTGATTGCCCAAGAAAATTTTAAATGGGGCAACAAAAATGGCAGATGTTTATATTTCACCCTTTCAGGATTAGAAAGAGAAGAAAGTTGGAGAGCGGTCAATCCTGATAAAGCGTATGATACCCTTGATGTAGTAGATCCAGGCAACCCCAATCAATACGAACGAATTGTTGTAAAAAACGATGGCAATTCCATCAAACACGGAATTTGGAAAACCTATTCACCCAATACCGGTGCGCTCTTAGAAACGGAAGAGTACATCATGGGTAAATTAAAAGCGGACATAGAAGCAGAAAAAATAAATACCCTTGCCGTTTCTAAACCAATAGCCGATACAACAAAAAAACAAGCATCCAAAGTACTCCCTAAAGAAGTATTGGATTTCAATAAAAAACAATCCAAGAAAAACAAGCCAGTCGTTACAGGAAGAACAGGCAATTAAAGGTCCGAGATTTTAATCCCCAAAGGCCGAATTATTTGATTGAGGGTTTTCATAATCCCCCTACTTTTCTTTTTAGGAATGGCATAAGCACAAGAAAGGGCTGAATAAAAATCATATCCATTTTCCTTTACTTGAGTTACATAAACTGCAAATAACTCTTGCAATACTGGGTGATCCAAAAATGAATACCTGTTTTGGTGCCTGGAAATATTAGATGGCTCAATAAATTGATACCCACTAATATGCAAGAATACCAACCGATGGTGTTGGTTTACCCAATAATCGCCTTCTTTTGCGTTTATTTTTCTTTCATGCAAATTCCAATATGCTACGTTTAAACCGGGGTTATCATCAATTTGAACTCGTTTAAATAATAAAGGCACCATATTGATCCAAATTTGGTCTACCCCCATCCCTTCTGCAAAATTGTAATAACATTCCGATTTCATATGCCCTGCCCACCAACTCAAAAAATCATGGGTATTGGCCGTATTGCGCATTCCTAAAAAACCCGCATTGTATAATCCTGACCGTAAAATATCCCGTTCTCTTGGAAGTAAATGGTTATCGGGATATGGATTTGTAAAATGAGGTGTTATTACTAAATCGTTTTCGAGTAAACTATTTTCCACTCCTTCAAAAGAAGAAAACACCCAAGTGTCGGAATCAATGTATAATAATAGGTCTGGTTGATATTGCTTAAAAATCCATTGAGCAACAAAGGGCTTCATGGCACAATTCAATTCTATTACCGAATATTGAGCTGCCATTAAATCAAAGTCAGGAACATTTAATTCACTGATTTCTAATAATTTATAGGGGTCAAATGAACTTAAATTAAACCGCTCATTCACCTGATCAATCAGCACAATCAGCAATTCATACCCTGGATTAAACTGAATAAATGAGTTGGCCATTGTTTTACAATGGGCTAAATGATTAGCAGAACAAACGGTGTAAACAATCTTTTTCATACTAATTAGGCTTGGCCATTTTTTCGGCTATTACAATCGTATTTAAATAAAACCGATCAGACTTAGGCCAAAAGTATTCAACCAAACTAAATCCCATATTCATTAATGGGATTCCGATTTGGCGTACCAATTTTTTAAACAAATTGAATTTGCTTAACACAGGTACTTGATGCATCCAATGATCATGAATGTACAAAACAAATAACTGGTGCAATGCACTCATAAAATGACCATTTTTATCGATCAAAACAAGGTTAAACCCATTTTTCTCCAACATATCTTTTAATGCAAACTGGGTGTATCTCGCATAGTCAATAGGCATTTCATGTTCTTCCCATGCAAAAGGACAAGTGAGTAAAATTTGAGACCCAGGCTTCATTACTCTATTTATTTCTGGTAATATTTCTTGCAACCCGAACACATGCTCGAACACTTCACTAGTAAAAACCGAATCGAAGCTTTCGTTTTCAAATGGAATAGTCTTACCATCATAATATACATCAACCGCTTCATTTTGGTGATCATGCCCTTCCCCATCATAGTCTAGCCCAATATATTCGTCAACATTCGTAAACAATGATTGATAAGGCTTTTCCCCACAACCAAAATCGAGGAGTTTACCCTTGAGTTGTGGTGCATATAAACTAATTTTACGGTACAATCCCTTTCTTATAAAATAAAGAGGATGTTTATACGAGGGATTGAAGTTTTTAGGTACCATATTATCAAATGCAACAATTGAAGGGCAAGATACGGAATATGACAATTAGGTATGATTACCAGATTTTTTGCGAACAACCCTATGGTGGTATTTCTCGTTACTACTATGAATTAATTTATCGACTTCAACAGAAACCTGGTATTCATATTCAACTGGATATATTGTCTGCAGACAATATATTTTTAGAGCAATTAAAAGGAAAGAACTTTTGGAATGAATTGAATTTTAAAGGCAAAAAAGACTTGAATCGCCTGCTTTCGAACGCCTATGATAGTTTTGCCGCAAGAATGCAACCATTCGACGTATTCCACCCAACCTATTATAGTAAAACATCTTTAAATAGAACAGCCGGTAAACCCATGGTGATTACCATTCATGATATGATTGATGAACGATTTCATCAAGGCCAAGCTGCTTACGAAAACATAATTTCCCTCCGAGCGAAACATATCAATCAAGCCAATAAAATCATTGCGGTATCAGAGAACACTCGAAAGGATTTAATTGAATTATGTGGTGTTGATCCCAATAAAATTGAAACCATTTATCATGGTAATAGCTTTAATACGAATATTGAAAGGGCTACCCTACCTCAATTATTTGAACAACCCTATTTGCTTTATACGGGTAAAAGGTACGCGTATAAAAACTTTGACCGATTGGTACAAAGCTTAATTCCAATCATGCAAACAAATCCTGATTTATATTTGGTATGTGCGGGCGGTGGGGCTTTTAAAAATGCGGAATTAACTCAATTGAAAACCCTGGATTTGAATCATCGGGTGATTTATCAACCCATTCATGATAACGAACAATTGGCTTCATTGTATAACCATGCACAGTGCTTGGTATATCCTAGTTTGTATGAAGGTTTTGGATTACCCATTATTGAAGCCTTTGCATGTGGTTGTCCGGTCATAACTTCAAAAGGGTCTAGCACTGCAGAGATCGCGGGTGATGCGGCAGTTTTAATCGACCCAAATAATACCGATGATATGACCGAAAAAATAAGAGAAGTATTCAACAATTCATCTCTGCAAAATCAATTGGTTCAACTCGGTCATAATCGAGCGCATTTATTTAATTGGGACAAAACAGCCAATCAAACACTCAAATTGTATCAAGCTATTTAAATAGCTGTTATTTTTACTTTCTCAAGCTGTAGTAATGAAGATTAAACCCATCAAGGCACTTAAAGTTTTATTTGGTCAAGACGAACAAAAAGCGGCATTGCCACCTGATTTTGAAACCATTCATGAAAATATTATTGCCAAGGTAAGGCCCTATACCATGACCAGTCCAGAAAGACTATATGGTTTAATTGAAAGTGTGCAATATGTGGTGAAAAATCAAATTCCGGGGGCTTTAGTTGAATGTGGTGTATGGAAGGGGGGCTCTATGATGGCCATTGCAGAAACTTTGTTGGCCTTGGGTGTAAACGATCGTGAATTATATCTCTACGATACTTTTGAAGGCATGACTGCACCTACTTCCGAAGACGTTGACCAATTAAATAGAGATGCTGCATCTCAATTGAAACAAGACCTCAATAAAAAAACGGATAGCGTAGTTTGGGCTTATTCTGGGTTAGAAGAAGTAAAAAGGAATATAGCATTAACAGGATATCCTTCGGAAAAAATACATTTTGTTCAAGGAGATATTTTGAAAACCATTCCAGCTACTTTACCCGGACAAACTGCTTTACTAAGATTAGACACCGATTGGTATGAATCTACCAAACACGAAATGGAACAGTTGTATCCACTCTTGGTATCAAAGGGGGTATTAATCATTGATGATTATGGTTTTTGGAAAGGGTCTAGAAAAGCAGTAGACGAGTATTTAGCAGCCAACCAAATTGGAATTCTTTTACATAGAATGGACGAAACTGGCAGGTCTGCAGTAAAGCCTTAATCATTTATGCATTGGCTAAACCCAATGCCTTCTTTATTTTAAACAGCCATTTCCCCAAACTCGTTTGCAATAACCAATGCAAAATGCGTAATCGTAATTGCCAGATTCTGCATTTTAAGGAATAGCCAAAATAGTGTTCGTAAATGGCAATATTGTCTTTTAATGATTGCTTATAATTCTTGGTGCTAATGCCTGAATCATCAAATATGGCAATGGTTTCATTGATATAACCATAGGGCTCATTTGCAATACGGCACATCAAATCGTAATCCATGGCTATTTTAAAATCATTATTGAAGAAGCCAATTCTGTTATACACTTCTTTTTTTACAAACCAAGTAGGATGTGCTACACTTCTCATACCTCGATAAAGCTTACTTGCATCAAATGGTTTCCCAATTACGATGGTTTCGCCTCCTCTTACCACCCTAATATTTCCACTAGACCAAGAAATTTGTGGGTGTTTAGCATAGAAATTTTGTACAATTGCCAATACATTTTCAGATGCATAAGTATCCCCCGCATGCAATAAATGAGTAATGGGATGGCTCGCATTCAGAATGCCTTTATTAAATGCATCTCCAATCCCCTTGTCTCTTTCGTTGATCCATCGTCTGTATCTAGGCTGTGGTTGACTATTTAACCAATCAGCAATTTCGTCATTGGTAGACCCATTGATAATTAAATGTTCATGAGGGTGAACAGTTTGTGCATCTATAGAAACACATGTTTTTTGTAAATCAGATAGATTATTGAAACAAATACTGATGACGGTTATTGCATTCATGAAAGGTCTGCTGTTTGTAATTGTTTCAATTTTTGGTGGAATAACTCAATGGCTTTTATTTTTTCTGGGCTTAAATTATATTGAATATTCTCCGTGTAATAGGTTTTCAAATCATAGTTTGGATAAGATTGTTCTGCAACAACTTCATCTAAGTGTTTTAACCCATATCCCAATGCTCTATTAAATGCATCAATAAAATCGGGGTCAATGGGCTTATTGGCTACCCAAGCAGCAAAAACAAAGGGTAAGCCAGTATGGTTATTCCAAGCCGTTGCCAAGTCATACATATAAGGCGAAATTAATCGCTGTTCTAAAGCCCTATCCCCAATAACAACTCCTGCCGTTGTTCCTTTGATTTGATCCCTAAAATCCAAAGAAGCGGCTTCCAATTCAACATCAAGCTGCCAATATTCTTTTAATAAAATTCTGGCCAAATTAACAGAAGTTCTGCTTTGATAGTCGAGCAATACTTTTTTTACCTCTTGAAGGGGCACTTCGCTAAAAATTGCAACAGAAGCCACGTCTTCTTCTGCCGAAATACAATAATCAGCTACAATATGGGCATTTTGTATGGAGGGGATCATAGCCACCGGAATAAGACCAATATCAATTTGATCGTTTTTTAAATCGGCAGCTATTCGGGCAGGATAATCTTCGGTTAGAATGATTCGGTCTAACAGGCCCGACCTTTTGATACCAAACATCATGGGTTTAGTATTTAAATAACTTACGGCCCCAACTCGTATCTTCTTGTTCAATTCAGCTACTTTTGTGCAAAGAAAAGATTAATTATACTATTTAACTATTCCCTATTTAAAAATCATATGGAACTGACTCAATTAACAGCGCTTTCGCCCATAGATGGCAGATATAGAAATAAAGTAGCACATTTAGACGAATATTTTGCAGAATATGCCCTTATTAAATACAGGGTATTGGTAGAAGTAGAGTATTTCTTTTTTTTAGCAGACCAAAAGTTTTTTAAACTGCCGATCAAATCCAGACAAGCTCTTCGCAGTATGTTGGAAAATTTTAGTGTAGACAATGCCTATCAAATTAAACAATTAGAGTCGGTAACGAATCATGATGTAAAGGCAGTGGAATATTTTTTAAAGGAACAAGTTGAAAAAGCAGGAATAGGTCATTTAAAAGAATGGATTCACTTTGGATTAACTTCTCAGGATATCAACAATACTGCTATCCCACTTAGCTGGAAACATGCTATGGAACATGAATACCTACCTGCATTGATCAATCTACAAAATATGATTTATACACTTGCCGCACAATGGAAGGAAATTCCGTTGTTAGCAAGAACGCATGGTCAGGCAGCTTCTCCTACCAAGTTAGGAAAAGAATTCATGGTTTTTGTAGAACGTATTCACAATCAAATTGAATTGTTTAGCAGTATCCCATATGCAGCAAAATTCGGCGGAGCAACGGGCAATTTTAATGCGCACCATATTGCATTCCCAAAGAAAAACTGGGTTTTATTAGGTAATAAATTTGTGGAAGAAGTATTGGGTTTGCAAAGAATGCAATTTACTACACAAATTGAACACTATGATTCACTAGCAGCACATTTTGATGCATTAAAGAGGATAAATAATATTTTGATAGACTTATGTAGAGATATTTGGACTTATATCAGCATGGACTATTTTAAACAGCAAACTAAAAAGGGGGAAGTTGGTTCTTCCGCTATGCCTCATAAAGTAAACCCAATCGATTTTGAAAATGCAGAAGGTAATTTTGGCATTGCCAATGCATTGTTAGAACATTTAAGTGGGAAATTGCCTATCAGTAGATTACAAAGAGATTTAACAGATTCCACTGTATTAAGGAATATGGGTGTTCCCATGGGGCATATCAGTATTGCCATTCAATCTTTAGAGAAAGGATTGTCTAAGCTCATCTTAAATGAACCAGCCATTAAAGCAGACTTAGAAAATAACTGGCCAGTTGTAGCTGAAGCCATTCAAACTATTCTAAGAAGAGAAAATTATCCCAATCCATACGAGGCTTTAAAAGACTTAACGAGGGGCAAACAAAAGATAGACAAAGTGGCTATTCACCAATTTATCAATTCTTTAAAAATCAGCCCTGCGCTCAAAAAAGAATTAAAAGCTATTACCCCTTCCAATTATACAGGCGTTAACCCTGCATATTAGTTTGGTACTTAAATTGCTTTACTAACCTGATTATTAAAAGTAAATAGCTCAGCCCTGCGTAAATTTTTGATCATATTCAGGAAATTCGTACTCATCCTATTAACGGTATTAATTCTGTTGTATCTAGCCATACAAACAGATTTAGTACAGAATGCATTGGTTAAATATGCAACGGGGAAGCTGAGTAACTCTTTAGGTGTCGAAGTAAGAATTAATAAAGTTAGCTTTTCTCTTTTCAGTAAAGTTAGCATGGAAGGCACTTTGATTAGAGATCAACAAAAAGATACCCTTTTGTATGCGGGTAGTTTAAAAGTAAATATTACCGATTGGTTTTTCTTAAAAGATAAAGCAGAATTAAAGTTTATTGGGCTAGAAAATGCAGTGGTAAAATTGCAAAGAAAAGATTCCATTTGGAACTACCAATTTATAGCTGATTATTTTAGCAGCCCTACTTCTACCAAAAAGAAGAAAAAAGGATTCGAATTAAATTTGAAAAAAATTAACCTTAAAAATGTTCATTTTTTTCAAAATGACTTATGGATTGGCACACAAAACACTTTGAAAGTTGGCGCATTAGAAGTAGATGCTGAAAAAATTGATTTCGCAAAAAATCTTTACTACATCAATGATATTACACTCACAGAGCCAAGGGTAGTTTTACAAAACTTAGATGGATTAAGACCACCAAAGCTTAAAAAAATCACCCCATATTATAATGGAAAAGAAATGTATTTTAATCCTGGCGACATAGGCATCAAGGTGAAAAATATTCAAATAAATAATGGCTCATTGTTTATAGAAGGCAATACCAATATGGCTAGTAAAGGGTTTGATGAAGCACATATTGAATTATTCAATTTAAATGGAACCCTACGTTCATTTGAAATGAACAAAGACACTATTTCAGCAAACGCTAAAATAAGAGCAAAAGACAGAAGTGGTTTTGAGTTAAGAAAACTTTCAGCAGATATTAAATTTACTCCACAAATAATGGAATTCCGCAACCTCGATTTGCAAACCAATAAAAGCAAATTGGGTAATTATTATGCAATGCGGTACAAAGATTTTAATAAAGACTTTGCAGATTACATCAATAAAGTAACCATGGTTGCCAAGTTTAATAAAGCAACTATTCATAGTGACGATATTGCATATTTTGCCCCAGAATTAAAAGGATGGAATAAACGAATTAACATTGGAGGAAATTTTGAAGGAACCGTATCTGCATTCAATGTAACAGCCCTGAATGCAAGTGTTGGGGCAAATACACAGTTAACTGGAAACCTTATGATGAAAGGGTTGCCAGCCATCAATACAACTCAAATTAAACTAAGCAATGGCACTTTACTAACCAATGCGTACGATTTAGGAATATTTGTTCCTCAATTAAAGGGTGTGACTAACCCCAACTTAAGTGCATTGGGCAATATTACTTATAGAGGAAACTTTAATGGTACTATTCAAAATTTCAATACTACGGGCGTATTCTCTACAAAATTAGGAGGCGTACAAACCAATATAAGTTTGAAGTTACCAATGGTAGGAGAACCTTCATTTGATGGATTCATCAGTACAAAACGATTTCATTTGGGGAAATTTTTACAAATTGATTCATTGGGATTAATCAACTTTAGCGGAAAATTAACTGGAAGCAGTTTTAATATTAATAAGCTAAAAACAACATTTGACGGCACCGTTCATTCTGTTAGTTATAACAATTACACCTATACCAATATCATAGCGAACGGCACCATTCAGAAAAAATCATTTAATGGAGAGTTAGAAATTGACGACCCCAATCTTGGATTTACCAGTAATGTGGAAGTAGATTTTAGTAAAGAACTCCCCTTATTCAATATTGTAGGGGATTTATCTAAAGCAGATTTGTTTGCATTGAATTTAATTAAAAATGAAATAAAAGTAGCAGGTTTATTAGATGTAAACTTTACTGGAAAAAATATTGACCAGTTTATTGGCTCTGCTAAACTTTTAAACGCCAGTATACAAAACCCGAATACCAGCATTCAGTTTGACTCATTAAATTTAGTGTCGAGTTATTCAGATTCAGTAAAAACCCTTCATGTAGGAAGTAACGATTTTAATGCAAACATTATAGGCAAATTCGATATTGCAGAATTGCCTTCTAGCTTTCAAGCTTTTTTACACAACTACTATCCTGCTTACGTTCAGTCTCCTAAAACAACTCCTAAAAACCAACAATTCAATTTTACTTTTAATAGTTTTTACATTGAGCCATATTTTAAAATATTCACCAATAAAATAAGCGGTTTTAACGATGTAAATATTAATGGATCAATCGATACTAAAAATATTGCCTTAGGGGTTAATGCATATGTGCCTTACGGTAAGTACGACCGATATGCTGCTACCGGATTTCAATTAGAAGGAAAGGGCAATTTTGATTCTTTAAGTGTAACCACCAATATCAAAAATATTGAAATTGGAGACAGTTTAAACCTACCTAATTCGGTCATCAATATCACTTCGGCAAATGACCATTCCATCGTTTCAATCAATACCAAGGCCAATAGTACATTAGACGACGCTTCCCTATTAGCAGATGTATTTACATTGGAAGATGGAGTAAGAATTATGTTTAGACCATCTAGCTTTGTTTTAAACGAAAAGCGATGGACCATTGAAGAAAAAGGGGAATTAATCATTCGAAAACATTTGTTAAGTGCAAACAACGTTCAGTTTTCACAAGGAGGTTTTCAAGAAATTAAAATTGAAACCGAGGAAGAAGATGGTGGTAACACGAGTAACTTATTGGTGAAGCTAAAAAATATTATTCTGGGTGATATTACTTCCCTATTCATGAAAAAAGAAACCTTGGAAGGGGTTGTGAGTGGAGAAATCAAACTATCAGAATTCTTAGGTGACTTTAAAGCTAAAGCTTCATTACAAGCAGCAGGATTTAGCTATCAACAAGATTCAATAGGAGTAGTAAATATTGATGCTGCTTATGATAGCAAAACAGGATTAATTCCATTCAAGATTAACTCACCCAATAAAAACTACGATCTCATTGCCAATGGATCTTACAATGTAAAAGACAGTACTGGAAATTCC
>Ga0209812_10001750_pt1 | contig 14207 bp, 12 predicted proteins | sample JI71714BDNA_FD_187502 | JGI IMG/M metagenome (GOLD analysis project Ga0209812, IMG submission 187502) | Wastewater effluent complex algal communities from Wisconsin, to seasonally profile nutrient transformation and Carbon sequestration -... | ecosystem: Engineered > WWTP > Effluent > Algae...
GCCCAGCCCGACGCATCCGACACGTATCGGCCAGCGCCACGCCCGTTCGAAATTCAGCTTGGTCTCAGCCCGGAACAGGTCCTGACGCGTTTCCTGGAGCTTTTCGTCGTGGACGCGCGCAAGAGACAGGATCTCGACCACACGCGTTGGCTCAAGCGTAACGGGATGCGTTCCTGCGCGTGGCCTCATGCCGTCCTCCCTGGACCGGACTCCAACGCGCGTCTGTACGGTATGTTCCCAGGCTGGTCAGAACTTCTCGGGGTCGAGGCCAAGCGCTTCGGCGAGGGAGGTGATCGCCTTGTTTTCCTGAGCTTCCAGCTTCCCGTCGGCCACCACGGCGGCCTGCGCCACGCGCATCATCAGCGCCTTGCCGTCGGCGTCGGTGATCTCAGTACGGATGGCCAGCAGGGCGCCGCCAAAGCTCTCGGCCTCGTGCACCTCTTTTGAGGCGACCGCCCATGCGTCCGACGTCTGCACCGCGCCGAAATGGCTCAGCGCCGGTTCCTGCGAGGCAAGGCGGGCAAATCGCTGGGCTTCGGCCGGGCTCATGCGGCCATCGGAAAACGACGTCATCGCAAAGGCGCGGGCGGCGTTGAGAAGAAGCGGGTTCATGTGTGCATCCTGGGCTGTCACTCGGCTGAACGCCTGAGCGAGATCAAGGCTTCGTCGAGAATCCTGCGGCAACTGGCGGCGACGATCTGGCCGCCCAGCTTCGCCGGCTCACCACGCCAGTCGGTCACCAGCCCGCCCGCGCCGTGTATCACGGGGATCAACGCCGCTACGTCATGCGACTTGAGCCCGCTCTCGATCACCATGTCGATCGTGCCGGCGGCAAGCCGCGCATAGGCGTAGGCGTCGAGACCGTAGCGCGTGATCTTGGCCGTGGCGCGGATATGCTCGAACGCGCCGCGCTCGGGCGGCGTCAGGATGAAGGGGTCGGTGGTCGACAGGATCGCTTCGGTGAGGTGCTGAAGTCGCCGCGTGATCAGCTGCGTCTTCGTCCCGCGTCCGATCAGCCACGCGCTCCAGTCCTTGTCCGTGAGGCCGACATAGCGCTCGTCCAGCCAGGGCTGATCGATGATGCCAAGGATCGGCCGCTCATCCCGCGTGACGCCGATCAGCGTGGTCCAGGAGGGCAGGCCGGCGACGAAGGCGCGCGTACCGTCGATGGGGTCGAGATACCAGGTGAAGCCGCTCGTGCCGGGCTTCGATCCGTATTCCTCGCCCTCGATGGCGTCATCCGGGCGCCGCTCGTCGAGAATCTGCCGCATGGCGCGTTCGGCGGCACGATCAGCCTCGGTGACGGGATCGTAGCCGTCCTCGGCCTTGTTCTCGGCGACGCTTGCGGCTGAACGGAAATGGGGAAGGGCGGCCGTGCGCGCAGCATCGGCCATGTCGTTGGCAATCGGGAGAAGGGTGTGCGCGCCGTCCATGGCGCGACCTTTGCCCGCGAGCCCGGCCGGCGGCAAGCCGCCATGCCGGAAACGCAAACGGCGCCTGGCCGGAGAATGGACGGGCCAGGCGCCAATTGGCGTAGTGGGTCTGAAGACCTTAGGACGCGACCGCGTCTGCCCCGTCGCCTTCCAGCGCCTTGGCGAGATCGAGCAGGCGGCGGCGCGGACGTTCCGACAGGCGGTAGTAAGCGCGCACCAGTTCCAGAGTTTCTTTCTGCGAAAGGATGTCGCCCGACAGGCGGTCAGCCTGGTCGTTGGCCGGGGCTTGTTTGCCATCCGGCGCGAGGCCTTCGAAGAAGTAGTTGATGTTGACGTTCAGCGCCGTGCCGAGGCTGAAAAGCCGGCTGGCGGTGATGCGGTTAGCGCCGCACTCGTATTTCTGGATCTGCTGGAACCGAACGCCAACCTGGCCAGCCAGGTCTTGCTGGGTCAGGCCCAGCAGCCGGCGACGGCGGCGAAGCCGCTTGCCGACATAGATATCCACATCCGTGGCCATTTACTCATACTCCCACACGCCGGCCCGTACCATTCAGGGACCGTCAGGCGGTTGATCAGCAAGGCGCTTGCCAACCTGTGGGGCGAGTACTGTCAGCGCTGTCATGAGTTTTGTGCAATGCAGCACAACTGGCTGCATAAGAAGCGGACACTGGCGCCTCAGAACGCATCAAAAGTGTCATTTTCCGGCCAAACTGCGGAATTACGCCGCACCTGCGAGATTCAAGCTTGAGGTTTTTGCGCTGCAGCGTAACTTCAACTCGTGGCTCTTCGGAGCCGCTGCCCTCATGGGCGTTTCCTCCCTAAACCTTTGGCCGCGCTGGTATCCAGCGCGGCCTTCTTCTTTGTATCTTCCGCTCCCAAGCCGACCTGGGCGCGCGCAAAGGCGCAGATTTCCTCGGAAATTTCCCCTAGGTCACGCCGTAGCGTCAGGAAGCCGTCATGCGGCTCGACCGTTGCCTCATCGAGATAAAGCCGGCGCCGCATTTCTATCTGCACGGCATGGCGGCCCAGTCCGGGCTGGCCATGGGCCAGGGTGGCGAAGCCGCCTGCATAAGGGCTGTTGCGGGCGGTGGTGTATCCCCGGTTCCGGAAAAGCTGTTCCACAAGGTCTGCAAGGCCCGGCGAGCACGAGGCGCCGAACCGGTCCCCGATGACCACGTCGGGAGAGCGGCCGCCAGCCTCTGTTTCGGCCGGCATGGAGTGGCAGTCGATCAACCAGGCCTGCCCGAACATCGCCTGCGCGCGCCTCAGCAGGGCCTCCAGCGCACGATGATAGGGGCGATAGACGTGATCCAGACGGCGTTCCGCCTCGTCCCGGCGCAGCCGCCGATCATAGATGGGCGCGCCATTGTAGGCGACGCGCGGAATGCAACCCAATCCGGCGTCCACCCGCGGCGATCGCTGGCTGAACCAGCTGGGGGAGGGGTCCTCGAACATGGTCGGGTCCATTTCGGACTCCGCCCGGTTGAGATCGACATACCCCCGGGCGACCAATCCGCAGATCACCGGGGCGCCCGAACCGTGCACATCGGCCAGCAGGCGGTCGACATAGGCGTCCTCGATCCGGCGCAGGTCCAGCATGCTGGCGCGCGCTGATTCGAGAAAACCCTTGGGATACAGCCGGCCGGAATGGGGTGAGGCAAAAACAGCGGGCGAGACCACCGCCACCGGCTCCTCGATCGAAAACGCCAGCGACGCCCCGTCGTACGGGGCCTCCGGACCCTTGGAAAGGCCGCTTTCCGCGCCTTTTGCCAGGAAGTCGGACAGGAGCGTCATGCCAGGAAACATCGCGCCATAATTTCGGAGCCCCACGCCCGGTCAAGGCGTGTTTATCCCTGCTTTACCACGACGCCTCACAAATCGTACGATTGAACCTGCTGGGTCGAGGTCCCGGACGCCATGGCCAAGATTCTCCTTGCTGAAGACGATGACAGCCTCCGCGGCTTTCTCGTCAACGCGCTGAAGCGCGCCGGACATGTCGTGAAGGATTTCGACGAGGGCCGCTCGGCCCTGAAGGCGCTCGAACGCGAAGTGTTCGACCTCCTGCTCACTGACATCGTAATGCCCGGCCTCGACGGCATCGAGCTAGCCCGCCGGGGCGCAGAACTCGACCCGGCCATGAAGATCGTCTTCATCACGGGGTTTGCCGGGGTCGCCCTGTCCAATGGAGCGGTCCAGCCCTCGGGCGCCAAGGTCCTGTCCAAGCCCTTCCACCTGCGCGAACTGGTGGAAGAGGTTGAGCGGGTAATGGCGGCCTGAACCACCCCAGGCGGCCCCCAGCGGCCCTCGAAGTCGCACGTTTGCGCCAGTCCATTGACGTTCCCGCAGCTTGGGGGCATTAGACCCGCCTCGACTTGGGGCGCTTTGCGTTCCAGGGCGCGATCCAAGGCTGGCCTTCCAGACTGGAAGGGGCGGTTAGCTCAGCGGTAGAGCACTACCTTGACATGGTAGGGGTCACAGGTTCGATCCCTGTACCGCCCACCAGCCTTCGCGTTTTCAGCAAGTGAATTGATGAGTCCGCTCGCTGGAGCGGGGTCCCCCCGCATCGTCGAAGGATCGACCCGCGAAGGCACGGACGCCTGCGTCCCGCCTGCATGCCGTCCACGCGCGCGAATGGTTCGGTCGACGGCTCGCATGCGGAAGCGAGTACGGCGCGCTGTCGCAGGTAAAGATTATAGGGTCGAAAATTCATCATTTGGGCAAATGGTGCATCCTCCCGGGCTCGCCGACGCATTTGCGGTGACCGGCCCGACGAGGATCATTTCATGACCTTCGATCTCGCCCAGTCACGCGAGTGCGCAGATCTGCTGTTCACGGTCTTTGATGCGCTGCCTGATCCGATATTCGTGAAGGACGGCAAGCATCGCTGGATCTACGCCAACAAGGCGTTCGAACGGCTGATCGGTCGCGACGACATCATCGGCAAGGGCGACGAACTCTTCTTTCCGCCTGAGCAAGTGGCGGTTTTTCACGCCCATGATCGTCGCGTGTTCGGCGGCGAGTGCACCATAAACGAGGAGGTGGTCGGCAACGGCATATTCGCGCTGACCAAGAAATCCCCCATCGTGCTGCCGGACGGAACGTTGGGGCTGGTTGCGATCCTGATGGACATAACGAACTACAAGGGCGCCGAGGCCAAGGCGCAGGCGGCAGAAGCGGCGAGCGCAGCCAAATCGGCCTTCCTGGCGAATATGAGCCACGAAATTCGCACGCCTCTGAACGGCATGCTCGGTATGGCGCAGGCGCTGCGTCAGGAGGAACTCACCGAGAGCCAGCGCAGCATGGTAGAAGTGATGGCCGAAAGCGGACAGACGCTGTTGGCAGTCCTCAATGACATCCTGGACCTGTCCAAGATCGAGGCCGGAAAGGTCACGATTGAGCCCGTGTCAGTCAACGCGCACGAGACCCTGAAGGGCATAGTCGACCTGTTCCGTCCAAAGGCGGCGGAGAAGGGGCTCACTGTATCGCTGCAGCTTGATATCGATTTGCCAACCTGTCTCAAGCTCGAACCCATCCGAGTGCGGCAGTGCCTCACCAATCTGGTCTCGAACGCCATCAAGTTCACCGAGAAGGGCGGGATCACAGTATCGGCCCGAGTAACAAATGGCTCGGCGGGTCGGCGCATGGAAGTCGCCGTGGCCGACACGGGGATCGGCATGACGCAAGAGCAGGCGGCACGTCTCTTCTCGGACTTCATGCAGGCGGACGAATCCACGACGCGGCGCTTTGGCGGCACGGGCCTCGGCCTGTCGATCTCGCGCAAACTGGCGCGTCTCATGGGTGGTGATATCAGCGTCGAGAGCACGATGGGGCGCGGCTCGACTTTTCATTTCACCTTCGCCGTCGGCGCGCCGGCAGCGGACGATTCTGCACCCAGCGCGGATGCAGCCTCCGTGGAGGACGAACCGCGAGAGTGGACAGGCAGGCGCGTGCTGCTGACCGACGACAACGCCATCAACCGCAAGGTGGTGCAGATGTTCCTGAAGCCGTTGGGGGTGGTGGTCGTCGAGGCGGAAAACGGCGTGGAGGCGCTGGCGCGGCTTGCAGCAGAACCGTTCGATATCGTGCTCATGGACGTGCACATGCCGGTCATGGATGGCCTGCAAGCTGTCTCGCAGATACGCAGCAGTGGCGCACCGTGGGCCCGGACGCCGGTCATCGCTCTTACCGCTGACGCCATGCACGGTGATCGAGAGAAGTTTCTCGCGGCGGGAATGGACGGGTATGTCTCCAAGCCCATCGAACCAAACGAACTGTTCTCCGCGATGATCCGTGCGACGCAGCCGAGGCAGGCAGCAGCGTAGGCGCCGGCCAAAAGAAAAGGCCGGAGCGGTTGCTCCGGCCTTTCCGTTTTGTCGTCGATGACCGTGACTAGAGGTCGAAGTCTTCGCCGCGGGGCATCATCGCGCCCATGCCGCTTGCGCCCATCTCGGCCGGGTCGAGCCCGCCCGACTTGTCGACGTCGAGAGCGTCGAAGCGCGGCTTCAGCGAGGACATCATGCCCTTCAGTTCTTCGCGCTGGATCAGGGCGTCATAGTTGTCGTCAATCATGCCGAACATCATGCCCGCGCGCATCTGTTGCTCGAGGTCATTGCGGATGTTCTGGACGGTCTCGTCGGCCCAGCGATAGTTGATCCGGAAATACATCATCTCCTGGTGCGATTGCTCGCCGGTCATGACGGGGATTTTCGGGTTCGGATTGGCGCGGTTGTTCGTCGAGTTGTCGAACACCCACGTCGCGATCAGCTTGGTGCCCTTGCGGACCAGGATCGGTTCGATCGGGTCATAGTCGCGCTGCCAGTTGAAGTCGTACTTCGGCAGCGACAGCAGCATGGTTTCCTTGCCGTCGGCGTCCTTCTGCAGAAGCTCGACGTGGTAGCCGCGATAGTGGGCGTGCGGATACAGCGTGTAGAGATACGCATCGGCCGGCATGGTGACGTAAGCGATTTCCTTGTGGCGCCCCTCGCCCGCCGGGATCATCAGGCCAAGGTCGAAGATGACCGTCGAGCGCTTGATGAACTCGGGCGGGGCTTTCAGCGTGTAGAAGCCAACCTGCGTGCGGTCGGTCGCTGCCTTGCCCGTGGTCGTGTAGTGCATCTGGAAGTTCAGCTTGCCGCCGCCCGGCACGGGTGCGCCGGCGCCAGCTGCGATCACCTGGGCTTCGGCGCCCGGGGTGTAGGAGCCAACCGAGCCGCCAGGGATGCGGGCAGGCGGCTTGGTGCGGTCAGGCACGTGGTTGGAGATCACGTGGTGCAGCACGGTGCGGTCGCCCGGCTTGATCGAGATGGCGCGAAGCCAGGCGTCTTCCTTGAACGGATTGTCGACGCGCTGGTTCTGGTACTCGACGATTCCGGTGGCCGGCACGTCGAAGGCGGGCAGGTCGATGATCACATCGGGCTTGCCGAGATAGGAGGGCCATTCGGGAGCTTCGCCGGCCTGTTCTTTCAGGACGTCGGGGCCCGCGCCGCGCGGCGCGCCGGCTTCGAGCCAGTGGATCAGGGTCCGGGTTTGGTCGGCCGTCAGGGCCTGGTCGTTCTGGAACTTACCGATGTGCGGATCGGCGAAGTAGGGAGGCATGCGCTCAGCGCGAACCGACTCGCGGATCATCGGGGCGAACGTCTTGACCACGTCATAGCTGTCCATCGCGAAGGGGGCGATGCCGCCCTTCTGGTGGCAGGTGACGCACTTGGCCTGGAGGATCGGCGCGATCTCTTTCGAGTAGGAGATGTTGGCGTGTTCCTGCGCCTTGCCGCGCTCGGGGAACGTGATCTCTGTCCCGGACTTCACTTCGACGCGGGACGAGGCGACCGGCTTGCCGGCGAGGATCGAGTCGATGGCGTCGGCGGCGTAGGCCTTGCCGTCAGCGGCGAGCGGGCCGTGATAGGCGATGGCGAAGCCGTCCTTCGGCGTGATCACAAAGATCTCGCCTTCGCGCTGGATGCCCAGCGACTCGCCGACGAGCTGGAGTTCGTCGACCAGCACGGGGATGTCATAGCCCTGCGCTTTCACTTCCTGGACCACTGCATCGCGCGTGGCGGCGGAGTTGAGCATGTAGAAAAGCACGCCCTTCGCCTTGTAGGCGGCCTGCAGCTTCTCGAGTTCGGCGGCGGCGGCTTGCGAGGTGGCCGAGCCGTTCAGCTGGCTCATGATCACGATCGCCTTGGCGTCGCGGAAATAGTGCAGCTCGTGCGCGAGGCGCGTCTGGTCGGTGAGCTGGAAGTTGTCGGCCTTGGCGGGCACGGTCACCGTGGCGGGGGACGGCGCGGCGATGGCCGAGACGCCCGCGATTGCGGCAATGCCCAGTACGGCGGCGGCCATGGTTGAGGCCAGCAGCTTGAACTTCATATCGATATGTCTCCCGTCGTCGCGCACTCGCTCAGCGCGATCCTGTAACTTCTATTACTACAACACTCATTTGGCGGAAACTGACGGGTACGTTTGGGAGGTCACGATTGCGACAGGTTATCGGGAGGTCGGACTAGATTGACGTCGGGGAATTAAGGCGAATGGGAGGTGTGCCGGTGATGCGGTAGGTCTGGGCGAGGTTCTGGGGGGTGAGGACGGCGGTGGGGGGCCCGCTGGCTATGATGCGGCCGTCGTTCATCAGGATGAGGCGGTCCATGAAGCGTGACGCCAGCGTAAGGTCATGGATGACGGCCAGGACGCCGGCGCCGGAGCGGGCGCGGGCCTGGAGGATCTCCATGACGTGGAGCTGGTGGTAAGGGTCGAGGGCGGCGATGGGTTCGTCGGCCAGCAGGAGGGGCGCCTCCACGGCGAGGGCCCGGGCGAGGAGAATGCGGGTGCGTTCGCCGCCGGAGAGGACCGAGATGGGGCGGTCGAGCAGGGCTTCACCTTCAACTGCAGAGATGGCTCGGGCGACGGCTTCGCGGTCTGCGGGCGTGGGGCCGCCGAAGCCGGCCTGGTGCGGATAGCGGCCGAGCATTACGACATCATGCGCGGTGAGGCGCCATTCGACGCGGCGGTCCTGCGGCAGGAAGGCGATGGCGCGCGCGCGTGCGGGCGCCGGCATGGCGCCGAAATCCTGGCCGTCTAGCGTGACGCTGCCTGCATCGCGCGGAGAGATGCCGAGCAGGGCGCGCAGCAGGGTGGACTTGCCGGCGCCGTTGGGTCCGATGAGGCCGACGAGTTCGCCCGGCTCCACGGACAAGTCCGCGTCGTCTACGATGGCGCGGCCGCGTGCGGTGACGGTGATGTTCCCAGCTTCGAGCTTCATGACTCAAGCTCCGTGCGGGCGCGGAAGATGAGCCAGAGGAAGAAGGGCGCGCCGACCAGCGATGTGACGACGCCAAGCTTTAGCTCGATCCCGGTGGGCAGGAGGCGAACGAGAATGTCAGCCGCCATCAGGAGCGCTGCACCGCCGAATGCGCTGGCGGCGAGAAGTCGTCCTGGCGTATGGCCGACGAGCGGGCGGAGAAGGTGCGGAACAACGAGTCCGATGAAGCCGATGCCGCCGCACACGGCTGTGCCGGCGCCGACGCCGATGGAAGCGCCGCCGATGACGAGGGCGCGCGTGCGGGAAAGGCTTACGCCGAGACTGGCGGCGGTTTCCTCGCCAAGGCTGAGGGCGTTGAGCGCGCGGGCGGCGAGCATCAGCATGATCGCGCCAAGCGCCATCAGCGGCGCCGCGAGTGCGACGTGATCCATCGAGCGGTCGGTGACGGAGCCCATCAACCAGAACATGATTTCGGCTGCGGCATAAGGGTTTGGCGACAGGTTGAGCGCCAGCGACATGAGCGCGGCGCACAGGCTGGAGATTGCAACGCCCGCGAGCACAAGCGTGAGCATGCCGCCGCGCCTCGCCAGCATCAGCAGCACGATGGCGCTGGCGAGCGCCCCGGCGATGCCCATCACGGGCAGGGCCAGCGGGAAGGCCAGCGATGCGCCGGTGTAGAGCGCGATCACTGCGCCGAGCGAGGCTGAGGTGGTGACGCCGACGACGCCCGGATCGGCGAGCGGATTGCGCAACAGGCCCTGCAGGGCTGCGCCCGCCATGCCGAGTGTTGCGCCCACGAAGAGCGCGAGCAGGGTTCGCGGCAGGCGAACATCGCCCACGATCATCCATGCGATGTCACCATCACCCCGCACGAGCATGGCCATGATTTCCGCGGGCCCGCCGCCGGGGCCGACGAGGAGCGAGATCGCGCCGAGAGTGAGGGAGAGAGTAGCGAGGAGGATGAGGAGGAGCGGATAGGGGATGGGGGCGCGGGTCATGGTGCACTCAACCCCGTCTTCCGCGCTTCCACCAGAAGCTCCACCGCGCCCAGCATGCTCGGCGCGCCGCAGGTGGTGTAGCGTTCAGGGATGGTGATGTGGGGAGTGCGTTCGACGAGCGCGCGGAGAGCCGGGTGGCCGAGCGAGATGGTCGACATGGAGGGCGGGGACGTCCACGGCGTTGCGGTGGAGATGAGGGCGGGCCGCACGGTGAGGATGAGTTCGAGCGGCACGTTGCGGAAGCCTTCGAAGCCCAGCGCCTGACCCAGCGTGCGATAGCCGCCAGCGTTGACGACCTCTGTATAGAGCGTGTTGGCCCCGGCGATGTAGTTGTTGACGCCGATGTCGGCGAAGACGGGTTTTTCTCCAGGTGGAAGCTGGGCCTGCAGGGCTGCGAGGCGGGCGTCGAAGTCTGCGATCACGGCTTCGGCGCGTGCGGGCTCGCCCACCAGTTCGCCGAGGCGGCGGATGTTAGCGCGCATGTCGGCGAAGCTGTTTTCGGGCGCGAAGGTTTCCACGCGATAGCCGAGGCGGGTCAGCAACGATGTGGCCGTGGTGGCGGCGAACTGTCCGGCGAGGATGAGGTCGGGATCGAGCCGGATCACTTCTTCGGCGAGGCCGTGATTGACGGGGAGCTTTGCGGAGATGCTGTCGAGGCCGAGCGGTGCGTTCACCGGCTGCTGTGAGAGATAGGTGATCGCGGCGATGCGGGAGGGGTCGACGATGCGCATCAGCAGCTCGTCGGTGCAGAGGTTCATCGAGACGATGCGTTGGGGTTGGGCGTGGGCGGGGGAGGCGAGAATGACGAAGACGGCGAGAAGTGCGGCCCAAAGAGAGACCCCCTCCGTCACGCCGCGAAGACGCGGCGCGCCACCTCCCCCAGTCGCGTGGCGACTGAGGGAGGCAAGGCGCGTGGCCAGCATTTGAAGCTGGCGCCGGTTCACTTGCTGGCCTCGTCACGGAAGCGGAGGCCGAAGTAGAGGCCTTGCGGTGCGCCGAGATAGCCGATGACTTCTTCGTATTCCTCGTCGAGCAAGTTTTCGACGCGGGTGTAGAGTTCGAGCTTGTCGGAGACCTGCCACGACGCGCCGAGGCGGACGAGGGTGTAGGCGTCGACTGGCGTGCGCAGGAAGGTGCCGAAGTCGGTGTCGGTCGATTCGCCCGTGTAGGAGACGCCAAGGTTCAGTTGCACCGGGCCGCCGAAGATGTCCCAGCTTGCATCAAGCGATGCGGTCTGTTCGGGGCGGCGGATTTCGATGCCGGCCGGTTCGGATGCGTCGAGCTGTGTGAGCGAACCATAGAGCGAGATGTCATCCGTCGGGTCGGCGTAGACAGTGAATTCCCAGCCCGAGCGGTCGCTGTCGCTGGTGCTGTTGAGCGCGGTCGTGAGGAAGCCCGGCAGGAAGGCGGTATAGATCTCGTTCTCGAGATCCGAAGAGAAGTAGGTGACATCAATCGTGAGCGTGTCTTCGAACAAGGTCTGTTCGATCCCCGCGTCCCAGCCAAGCGCTTCCTCCGGGACGAGGTCTGCGTTGCCGATGAAGGTGGAGGGATCGAAGCCGAACTGTTCGATGAAGGTGGGGTTGGTGACCCCCGTGCCGGCCGATGTATGCAGACGCGTGCCCGTGCCCGGGATCGCCCATGCGCCAGAGACGCTCCAAGTGTCGGCGTCCTGGAACTGGTCGTTGTCGTCGTGGCGGAAGGTTGCCGAGAGATAGAGCTGGCTGGCGATTTCGGCTCGGTATTGCAGGCCGAAAGCGTTGAGCGTGCGCTCCTCCTCGCGGACCGTGTAGGCGTCCTCGTAGGTTTCGTTCTCGTGCTCGGCAAAGCCGGTGAGGAAGTTTGCAAAGCCTTCGTCGCCGAACGCGTAGGTCGACTGGATCGCTGCTGTGAAGCGCGATGAGTTCGTGCCGCTCTCGTAGACGGGAACCAGCAGGAGATCTGCGGGCGAGGGCACGGGCGGACCGATCAGGAACGGGAAATCCGTCAGAAAATTGCGGCGGCTGGCGTCGACATGGGAGAGCGAGACCACGGTTTCCCACGCGCCGTCCCACGGATCGAAGGTCGCAGACGCGCCGATGACGATCTGTTCGTGATTGGTGCGGCTGGGGTCGTCATAGGTGCGGCCTGCGATGGGGAAGCCGTAGGCCTGGCCGTCGAGTTCGGACTCGGCGGTCATGTAGCGCACGACGCCGTTCACGCGCAGCGCGTCGGTCAGGTTCATGCCGCCGCGCGCGTTGATCGTGGTGATGGCTGTGCCTTCCTTGTCGCCGGCCTGTGCGCCAACGCCGACAGCGGGGACGCCATTGGCTGTCTGGTCGGGCGAGGTGTCGTAGCCTTCCGAAGCGAGATGGCTGAGGCTGATCGAGGCGAAGGCCTCGCCATTGCCGATGCCGGCGCTTGCTTCGACGTCTGAGGTCCCGAAGGCACCGAGTTCGGCGGAGGCGTTGATGTAGTGCCCGTCAAGTTCGCGGCGGGAGATGAGGTTGACGACGCCGGCGAGGGCGTTGGAACCGTAGAGGCCGCTTTGCGGGCCGCGCAGGAATTCGATGCGGTCGAGGCCGGCGGTGGTGAGCGTCGAGAAGTCTGTCTCGTTCAGGTCAGGGCTCGAAATGTCGATGCCATCAAGGAGCACGAGCGTGTGGTTGGCTTCGGCGCCGCGGATGCGGACCTGGGTGAGGGCGCCGGGGGCGCCCATCTGGCTGACGGCTGCGCCGGGAGCCTGGCGCAGCACGTCGGGCACAAAGTTGTAGCCCTGGTCCTCGATCAGTTCGGAGGAGATGACCGTGATGGTCTGGCCGAGTTTTTCCTCGGCGATGGGGGTGAGGACGCCGGTGACGATGATGGTGTCCTGCCTTGCCGTTTCCTGCGCGTGAGCGGCGAGGGGGAGGGCGGCGAGGGCGAGGCTGCTTGCAGACAGAAGCCAGGCGTTAGGTGAGTTCAGTTTCAAAAGACGTCTCCAACAGGTTGGAGACCGTGATCCCGCACGGCGGGATTGCCGGGGGACACGGTCCGAAGACGTCGCCAGCCGGAAATAGTTTCCGTTCGTACGATCCATCCCCGGATCGCCGAAAGACGACTGCGACAGGCAGGTCTCCTGGCTTGCGGGTCATCGCGATCGCACCGCCTTCCCAGTTGCTCCGATTGGAGGTCCCAGTGGCTTTCGGTGCGGCGCTCGCCGCTTACAGTTGCGGGGGCAGCCCGGGTGTTGAACCCGGTTCCCTTTGAATCCCCTTTTGGGGGAACCTGTCGCGGAGCGATGAATACAGGCGGACGCGGCGTCCGCAAGCTGTATTGAGAGCGTGGCCTGCCCGATGCATCGGGTGTGGCCGGGGCGGAACAGAAGATGACGGCATTGCCGCAGAATCCGGATGAGGCGCCGCGCGCCGCGGCGGGCGCGGAGCGTTTTGCGCTGCTCGACGGGCTGCGGGGGATCGCGGCGTTTGCGGTCATTCTCGATCACACGCCGCCGAACTTTCTGGGGGAGCTGATACCGGGGCGGTATCTGGCGGTGGACTTCTTCTTTGTGTTGTCGGGGTTCGTGCTGGCGCATGCCTATGGGCGACGGCTGGAGGGCGGGTGGTCGGTCTTCAGCTTCATGCGGGCGCGGGTGATACGGCTTTATCCGCTGTACCTGGCCGGGCTGGTGATCGGCGTGTCGCTGGTCGTGCTGGGGGTGGTGCGCGGGTGGGATGCGACGCCGATCGGGCAGGTCGGCGTGTTTGTGCTGTTCGGGCTGCTCTTCCTGCCGGCGCCGCCGATCTATGCGTTCGGGGACGGAGCGCTGTTTCCGTTCAACGGGCCGGCGTGGTCGCTGTTCTTCGAGCTGGTGGTGAATTTCATCTACGGGCTGATCGCGCGGTTTCTGACTGCGCGGGTGCTGGCGGTGATCCTGGTCGTGGGCGCGGGGGCGGTGACGTTTACCGTGTTGCGGCATCAGGACGTGGGCGGGCCGGGGTGGTTGTGGAGCCATTTCGATGCGGGGCTGGCGCGGGTGGTGTTCGACTTCTTTGCGGGGGTGGCGATCTACCGGATGCGCGGAGCTATGAAGCTGCCGGGGGTTCCGGCGGTGATTCCGGTGCTGATGTTCGTGGCGGTGATCATGGCGCCTGTCCCGGCGGAGTGGCGGGCGGCGTATGATGCGGCGGTGGCGATTGTGGTGATGCCGCTGCTCGTCGCGCTCGCCTCACAGGCGAAGGTTGCGGGCCTGATCGAGCCGGTGTGCGGCACGCTTGGGACCATGTCGTATGGTGTCTATGTCCTGCACGTGCCGTTGCTGGGACTGCTCTATATCGTGGCGGCGGCGGCGGGGATCACGCTGCCGGGCTGGGGAATTGTGGTTGCGATTGTGCTGATGGCGGGCGGAGCGGCGGCTTTCCTTCACCATACATATGACGGCCCGATGCGGCGCTGGCTGTCGCGGACGCTCCCCGGCGGGGCGAGTGGGTAGGCCGGGCTCAGGCTGCGGGTGAAGATGGTTAACGACGCCTGCCGGCAATGGCATGTAGCTTGCTCGCGCTAAGG
>Ga0209812_10001754_pt1 | contig 14185 bp, 15 predicted proteins | sample JI71714BDNA_FD_187502 | JGI IMG/M metagenome (GOLD analysis project Ga0209812, IMG submission 187502) | Wastewater effluent complex algal communities from Wisconsin, to seasonally profile nutrient transformation and Carbon sequestration -... | ecosystem: Engineered > WWTP > Effluent > Algae...
ACACCGGCGAATACTGAGTAACCGCTGTGCTCGATTGCGATGTTACGGATCAGTTCCATCATGTTTACGGTTTTACCAACACCGGCACCACCGAACAGACCAACTTTACCACCTTTAGCAAACGGACAAACCAAGTCGATTACTTTAATACCGGTTTCTAACAGGGCATTTGATGCAGCTTGATCTTCGTATGAAGGGGCAGCACGGTGGATTGACCAGCGTTCTTCTTCACCGATTGGACCAGCTTCATCAATTGGGTTACCTAATACGTCCATAATACGACCTAAGGTCGCTTTACCAACAGGTACCTGAATAGCTTTACCAGAATTTCCAACTAAGGTACCACGACGTAACCCGTCGGTGGTGCCCATTGCGATAGCACGTACTGTACCGCCACCCAGCTGCTGCTGTACTTCCAGCACCAAACCAGCCAGATCGCCGTCGGTAACGTTTAACGCGTCATAGATACCAGGTACCGCATCTTGTGGAAAATCGATATCCACAACGGCGCCAATGATTTGGACGACCTTACCTTGACTCATGATGTTTCCTCAATTTTGCAAAACTTTATACCTTAGCCTACCGCTGCTGCACCCGCGACAATTTCGCTCAATTCTTGGGTAATAGCGGCTTGACGTGCTTTGTTGTAAACCAGCTTCAGGTCATCCATTAGGTTACCCGCGTTGTCGGTAGCCGCTTTCATCGCTACCATACGGGCAGCTTGTTCACTGGCTAAATTCTCAACAACACCTTGGTAAACTTGTGATTCCATATAACGAGTTAGTAGCATATCCAAAATGGGTTGTGGATCTGGCTCGTATATATAGTCCCAGCTGTGCTCACGCTTCGCGAGGTCTGTTTTAGGCAAAGGTAGCAATTGATCGATCACTGGCTCTTGCTTCATGGTGTTAACAAATTTGTTGTACACCAGGAATAAGCGGTCAATCCGGCCTTCGTCGAATGCTTTAAGCATGACTTGCACCGAACCAATCACATTGGCCAACTTGGGTACATCACCTGAACCTGCCTGGGCAGCAACAACTTTACCACCAAAACGTTTAAAGAAGGCTGTTGCTTTGTTACCTATAACGGCAAACTCAGCGCTAATACCTTGGTCTTTCCAACGTTTAAGATCAACGGCGATTTTTTTAAATTCGTTGGTATTCAGGCCACCACAAAGACCACGATCAGTAGAGATGACAATATAGCCAACCCGTTTTACCTCACGATCCGCTAAATACGGATGACGGTATTCCAGGTTACCATTGGCAACGTTACCAATCACTTTGCGCATACCTTCAGCGTATGGGCGAGTTGCAGCCACGCGGTCTTGCGCTTTGCGCATTTTACTGACCGCAACTTTTTCCATAGCACTGGTGATCTTGCGAGTATTATTAATACTCCCAATCTTACTTTTTATCTCTTTACCACCGGCCATGACTGTCTCTCCGATTAATTCAACGAATGGGGCAGCTTAGCTGCCCACATTGCTTACCAAGTCTGCGTTGCTTTGAATTTCTCAATAGCGGCTTTAAATGTAGACTCAATTTTATCGTTGTAGTTACCGGTTTTATCGATCTCAGTCATCAGCTCAGCATGCTCAGACTTCATAAAAGAGATTAAGCCGGCTTCAAAATCTAAGATTTTTGCCACGTCTACATCTTTCATAAAACCTTTTTCAATAGCGAAAATAGAAATACCCATCTCGGCTACTGACATTGGGCTGTATTGTAACTGTTTCATCAGCTCAGTAACTTTTTGACCGTGCTCTAACTGAGCCCGGGTCGCATCGTCTAAGTCAGAAGCAAACTGCGCGAACGCGGCTAATTCTGAGTACTGTGCTAAAGCTAAACGGATACCACCACCTAGCTTTTTGATGATTTTCGTTTGTGCTGCACCACCAACGCGTGATACCGAAATACCGGCGTTAACCGCTGGACGAATACCGGCGTTAAATAAGTCAGTTTCTAAGAAGATCTGACCATCGGTAATTGAAATTACGTTGGTTGGTACGAATGCTGATACGTCACCCGCTTGCGTTTCGATAATTGGTAACGCCGTTAACGAACCGGTTTTACCTGTTACCGCACCTTTGGTGTAACGCTCAACATAATCAGCATTAACACGAGATGCACGCTCAAGTAAGCGAGAGTGTAAATAGAATACGTCACCTGGGTAAGCTTCACGGCCTGGTGGACGACGTAACAGCAACGAGATCTGACGGTAAGCAACAGCTTGCTTAGACAAATCATCATATACGATCAGGGCATCTTCACCGTTGTCACGGAAGTATTCACCCATAGTACAACCAGAGTACGGGGCTAAGAACTGCAGTGCAGCTGCTTCAGAGGCTGAGGCTACAACCACAATAGTGTGTGCCAACGCGCCGTGCTCTTCCAGTTTACGTACTACGTTAGCAATAGTAGAGGCTTTTTGGCCAATTGCTACGTATACGCACTTAACGCCAGTGCCTTTCTGGTTGATGATGGCGTCAATGGCCAGTGCCGTTTTACCGGTCTGACGGTCACCGATTAATAATTCACGTTGGCCGCGGCCGATTGGAATCATCGCATCAACAGATTTATAACCAGTTTGCATCGGTTGATCGACTGATTGACGATCGATTACACCAGGTGCAATTTTTTCAACAGGCTCAAAACCGGCTGCTTCTACTGGGCCTTTACCATCAATAGGTGCACCTAAGGTGTTAACCACACGACCTAACAGGCCTGGGCCTACTGGTACTTCAAGGATACGACCAGTGCTTTTAACTTTGGTGCCTTCCGTTAAGTCCGCATAAGGACCCATTACTACCGCACCTACTGAGTTACGCTCTAAGTTCAGTGCGATTGCATAACGGCTGCCAGGAAGCTCAATCATTTCGCCTTGCATACAGTCTGCTAGGCCATTGATCCGAATGATACCGTCAGTTACCTGAACGATAGTCCCTTCGTTACGAGCTTCACTGACCACGTCAAACTGAGCAATACGACTTTTGATCAGTTCAGATATTTCTGTGGAATTCAGTTGCATTCTCTGTTCCCCATTACGACTGCAGCGCAGTTGCTAAACGATCCAGCTTACCGCGGACCGAGCCATCAATTACCATGTCACCTGCACGGATCAGCACACCGCCAACCACGTTAGGATTCACGCTACAGTTCAATTTAACCTTGCGTTGTAAGCGTTTCGAGAGTGCAGCAATTAACTTATCTTGTTGTGCAGCATTGAGTACCGAAGCTGAAGTTACATCAACTGTAATTTCTTTTTCATACTCCGCTTTATGTTCAACAAAAGTGGCTAACACATCAGGTAACGCCAACAAGCGGTGATTTTCTGCCATCACTTTAATAAAGTTTTGGCCATGTGCATTAAGTTGCTCACCACATACCTGGATAAAAAGGTTGGCTTGCTCTTCAGCAATACCTGTAGTTCGAAGTAGCGCTGCTACCTGGTCGTTTTTCGCAACCTCGGCAGCAAACACTAACATCTCTAGCCAAGCAGCCAGGGCATTTTGCTCTACAGCAAAATCAAAGGCAGCTTTAGCATATGGACGAGCGATATTCGTCAAATCAGACATAGCTCATCCTCTTACAGTTCTTGTACCAATTTTTCCAGAATGTCTGCGTGCGCAGCTTCGTCAATTGAGCGTTGCAAAATTTTCTCTGCACCGGCAACCGCAAGAGCAGCAACTTGTTTGCGTAAATCTTCACGTAAACGGTTACGCTCAGCTTCAACCTCGGCTTTCGCTTGTGCCAAAATAACCTCACGTTCGGCATTCGCTTTCGCAACGGCTTCGTCAATCAACTTAGCTTCACGCTTACGCGCTTGGTCAATGATTTCAGCAGCTTGCACTTTGGCATCTTTCAGCTGATCTTTAGCTTTGTCCTGCGCTAACGCCAGGTCTTTTTCAGCTCTGTCTGAGGCCGATAAGCCGTCCGCGATTTTCTTTTGACGCGCTTCAATCGCGTTCATCAGCGGTGGCCATATGTACTTCATACAGAACAGCACGAAGACTGCAAATGCAATCATCTGTCCAATTATAGTCAGAGTCAGATTCACGTCCGCTCCTCCTTAGTTAAGTTAGTTCTTGGTTTAGCTAAACGTCAGAGAATTAACTAACGAACAGGATGTACATTGCAATACCAACCGCGATCATAGAAATCGCATCGATCAGACCTGCTAAGATGAACATTTTAACTTGTAATGATGGCGCTAATTCTGGCTGACGAGCACAAGACTCTAAGAACTTACCACCCATGTTGGCGAAGCCTAATGCAGTACCGATAGCACCAAAACCAATTAACAGGGCAACAGCGATCAGTTTTACCGCTTCTACGACTGCTTCTGGCATAGTTAAGATATTTTCCATGTTTTACTCCGATAGTTTAAAGTTAAAGTTAAGTTAAAAATAAAGCAAAAAATTAATGATTGTCTGCGCTAGCCATGCTCAGGTAAACAATGGTTAGCATCATAAACACGAAGGCCTGCAGCACAATAACCAGAATATGGAATACTGCCCATATAAAGTGCAGAGGCAATTGTAACAAGCCAATAATACCGATAAGAATAAAAATCATCTCACCCGCATACAGGTTTCCGTACAATCGTAGTGCTAGCGAGAACGGTTTAGTGATTAACGCTAACACTTCAAGTAATAAGTTGAATGGCACTAATAGCGCCTGCACGAATACATTTTTGGTATGGAAAGGGTGTAAGGTTAACTCTTTGATAAAACCTACTACGCCTTTGATTTTAATTGAATACCCGATCATCAGTACAAACACACCTAAAGCTAACGCAACGGTCGTGTTGATATCGGTTGTTGGTACGATCTTCATATAGACATCTTTTGAATCCATACCAAAGAACGTTGCGCCAACCCAACCAGCAAAAGCAGGGAGTACATCAACTGGTACTAGATCCATCAGGTTCATCAAGAAAACCCAAACAAATATAGTCAGTGCCAAGGGCGCAATCAGTTTGCTTTTACCGTGGAAGGTACTTTTAACGTTGCTTTCCACAAACTCAATCAGTATTTCCACGAAACACTGAAATTTGCCTGGAACAGCAAGTTGATCAGAACTGGCTTTAACCGCTGCTTTGCGGAAGAGCCATAAAAAGAGAATACCTAAGCCGATAGACCATGCTAAGGAGTCGATGTGTAATACCCAGAACCCCGCCTCACTACATGCTTTGTTAAATGCGATACTGCCATCGACAGTACACATTTTTGCATTAGTAAGGTGGTGCTGAATATGACTTGATACGGTTAATTCACCTGCAGCCATGTTTCATCCCAATAATCAATGTTTAAAGAAAATTGCTGTTGACCATTGTGCCAGTAACGTCAGGATAAAACCGAGCATCAGAGGACCTGCTGCGATTTCCTGTTGCATCACGACAGCAAACAGTATGATGGTCAAAATTATTTTCAACGAATGACCGCGCATCATCGCCGTCTTCGCTTGTTCTACGCTGCCACGACCCAAGGTCCAAAAAGCGATCAACGCAAACACAAAATTTGGTACAGCGGCTATTAGCCCACCCTTAAACGCGGACTTTGCTGCTAATTCATCACTGGTGATGACAAAATACAAGGCGGTTAATGCTGCCACAACAACCTGAAAAGCGACCAGTTTATAAGCTGAAATTCTTACCTGTCGCGGATTTGGTTGCATTACATCTCCAGTTACAATTCATGCCGGTAAACTTAGGCAAAAAAGCAGCCGCAAGTATACTTAACTTGCCCTCTTTTGCAACAAAAAGCGATTGCAACAGCGGGTTTGTATCTGATTTGCAAACAAAAACCTGTCTTAGCTTTCACCTAATTGCAGTTTGTCTAAAATCCCGTCAAGTTCATTTAGGCTACTGTAATTTATCACTAAACTGCCTTTACCTTTTTTGTTGTAAGCAATTTGAACAGGTGCCGCAAAACGCTCACTCAATCGCAATTCTAACGCTGCAACATCCGGATCTTTTTCTTTAGGTTCTGGTGTTGGTGCTGGTTCTAATATCTTTCTAACCAGATTTTCAGTATCTCTTACTGTCATTTGCTTAGCCGCTACCAAACGCCCTGCATCTGATTGCGAATTACCTTCTAAGGCTAGCAGCGCACGTGCATGGCCCATTTCAATATCACCATGTTCTAGCAATACTTTTACGTCATCATTTAATTGATTAAGACGTAGTAAGTTACTTACAGAGGCGCGTGATTTACCTACGGCATCTGCCACTTGTTGATGCGTTAATTCAAATTCTGATAGTAAACGTTGTAACGCGACGGCTTCTTCCATAGCATTCAGATCTTCACGCTGAATGTTTTCAATTAATGCGATAGCTACGGCAGCTTCATCAGGTACATTTTTAATTAAACAGGGTACTTCGGCTAACTGGGCCAATTGGGCGGCGCGCCAACGACGTTCCCCTGCAATAATTTCATAATCATTCTCGCCTAAAGTTCTGACTACTATAGGTTGAATTACGCCTTGTGCTTTTATCGAGTTAGCCAAATCTTCCAACGCGTCTTGCGACATATCTTTACGTGGCTGATATTTACCCGGCCGTAAAAATTCTACGGGCAATACTTGTAGCTCTGATGCGGACGTTGCAGCAACAGCGCTTGCTGGTTTACTCGAGGTAAGCAGTGCATCGAGTCCTCTTCCTAGACCGCGTTTTTTTAAAGACATGCGAGTTTAAATTCCTTATGAACCGTTAGAGAGCAACGGAGGGTGTACTACTGGCTTTTTTTTCTGAACGACGCAGTATTTCACCTGCTAATGCTAAGTAAGCTTTTGCACCTGTTGAGCTTTTATCATAATACATCACTGGGCTGCCAAAACTGGGGGCTTCAGCTAATCGAACATTTCTTGGAATAACAGCACGGTACACTTTGTCTCCAAAATGTTGCTTTAATTGCTCAGAAACATCATTAGCTAAACGATTTCGAGGATCATACATGGTACGTAATATCCCTTCAATTTTCAGATCCGCATTGATAACAGCTGCTAATTTATTGATTGTATCTACTAATGCAGTTAAGCCTTCTAGTGCAAAGTACTCACATTGCATTGGCACCAACACGCTATCTGCAGCGGCCATGGCGTTTACCGTCAACATGTTAAGAGAAGGAGGGCAATCGATAAAAATATAGTCGTAACTACTTTTGTAAGCTTTCAAGGCTGTGCGCAAACGTAATTCTCGCGCAAACACATCCATTAAACGAACTTCTGCAGCGGTAACATCTGAGTTAGCGCCGATTAAGTGATATCCACCTGTTGTTTCTTTCACAACAACGTCGGAAAGCGGTTTTTCATCAATCAATAATTCATAAGCACTGGCTGCCAGTTCGTATTTATCAATACCGCTGCCCATGGTAGCGTTACCTTGAGGATCGAGATCAATCAATAGCACTTTACGTTTAGTTGCTGCCATAGAGGCAGCCAAATTCACCGCTGTGGTTGTTTTACCCACGCCGCCTTTTTGGTTAGCTATTGCGATGACTTTGCCCACGGGATCCCTCTTGTTGGTTAAATCTTTGCCAATATCACTAGATGGCGTTGCGCATCCAGCTCTGGTACCTGTAAATTTTTAATAGCTGTTACTTTAACAAAATCCGGTAAAGCTGCAATTTCTTCTTGCACTGCCGCCCCCTTCATGGCGAAAAACTGGCCGTTTACCGAGGGTAAGTGCTTACACCAGTTAAGCATATCATTAAGAGAGGCAAAAGCCCGACTTATTACGCCATCATAGCCGTTCTCGAGGTGGTGTTCTTCTACACGTGCTTGCAAAGGCGACACATTTTGTAATTGTAATTGTAATTTAACCTGATTTAAAAAACGGATCCGTTTGCCAAGGCTATCTAACAATGTAAAGTGTTTATCTGGGTAATAGATTGCCAGTAAGATCCCAGGTAGTCCTGGTCCAGTGCCGACGTCTATAAAATTATTCCCTTGTAAATGGGGTGCGACCACTAAGCTGTCCAGCACATGCTTTATCAGCATTTCTTGCGGATCACGGACCGACGTTAAATTGTAAGCACTGTTCCATTTATCAAGTAATAGTACATAAGCAAAACATTGTTGTATTTGCTGATCTGTTAATTTTAACGGTGTTTGTGCAATAAGTTCGCGCAAGCGATCGGTTAAGTTTTGCATAAAGATCCTTTAGGCGCTCTTACGGAGTAAACCTTGTTTCTTTAGATAGACCAACAGTAATGATATTGCTGCTGGTGTTATTCCTGAGATCCGAGATGCTTGACCAACTGTTTCGGGTTGGGTTTGATTAAGCTTAACTACAACTTCGTTAGAAAGCCCTTTAACTTGAGCATAATCAAAGCCTTGTGGAAGTTTTGTTGTTTCATTACGTTGTTGTTTAGCAATTTCATCTTGTTGCCGGTTGATATAGCCTTCGTACTTAATTTGAATTTCAACTTGTTCAGCGGCAATAGGATCGCTTAAGCCTGGGCCAAGATCGCTAATTTGCACTAATTGTTGGTAGGTCATTTCTGGTCGGCGGATCAATTCTTCTAAACTGGCTTCGCGTGTTAAAGGCGTTTTAAGTAACAAATTCACTTGGCTAAGCGCTGTATGTTGCGGATGGATCCAACTTTGCCGTAAACGTTGCCGTTCAAGTTCAATGTGTTCCATTTTTTCGTTAAACGCTGCCCAGCGCGTATCGTCAACTAAACCAAACTCTCTGCCTTTTGCTGTTAAACGCGCATCAGCGTTATCTTCGCGTAGCATTAGGCGATATTCAGCGCGACTTGTGAACATTCTGTAAGGTTCTTTGGTACCTAAGGTGGTTAGATCATCTACTAAAACGCCGAGATAAGCTTGATCACGACTTGGCGACCAACCTTCCTTTTCCTGAGCGTATAGCGCGGCATTTAGACCAGCCAGTAAACCTTGGGCGCCGGCTTCTTCGTAACCGGTTGTACCATTGATCTGACCTGCAAAAAACAGCCCTTTTATAAATTTAGTCTCTAGTGTTGCCTTAAGATCTCTTGGATCAAAGAAGTCATATTCAATGGCATAACCTGGGCGCGTTATGTAGGCATTTTCCATTCCTTTGATAGAACGAACAATGCTTAGTTGTACGTCAAAAGGTAAACTTGTAGAGATGCCATTTGGGTAAAGTTCGTGTGTTGTTAAGCCTTCAGGTTCAATAAAGATCTGGTGTTTGTCCTTATCGGCAAAGCGCATAATTTTATCTTCAATAGATGGGCAGTAGCGTGGGCCTATGCCTTCAATTACCCCAGTATACATAGGTGATCTATCAAGATTATTGCGGATTACATCATGTGTTTTTTCATTGGTATAGGTAATAAAACATGGGATCTGTGTAGGGTGATGACTTAGTTTGCCAAGGAAAGAAAATACGGGTGTTGGCGTATCACCAGGTTGTGCTTGCATTACTGAGAAGTCGACTGTTCTGGCATCGATGCGCGGTGGCGTGCCTGTTTTTAGACGGTCTACCCTGAAAGGTAATTCACGTAAGCGTTTCGCTAATGCGATTGATGGTGGATCCCCAGCCCGACCTCCTGAAAACTGTTCTAATCCGATATGTATTTGGCCACCTAAAAAAGTCCCAACAGTTAAAACAACGCTTTTACTGCGGAATTTTAAACCCATTTGGGTGATAACACCTTTTACCTGATCGTTTTCTACAATCAGATCATCGCATGCTTGCTGGAATATTTTGAGATTTGGCTGGTTTTCTAAGATCTGTCTTATTGCTGCACGGTATAATTGACGATCAGCTTGAGCACGTGTTGCGCGTACTGCAGGGCCTTTAGAGCTATTTAACGTGCGAAATTGAATACCGCCTTTGTCTGCTGCTATGGCCATTGCGCCGCCAAGCGCATCGATTTCTTTTACTAGGTGCCCTTTGCCAATACCCCCAATAGCAGGATTACAGGACATTTGGCCAAGTGTTTCAATATTGTGTGTTAGCAATAGGGTGTTTTGGCCTGCACGAGCAGCTGCCAAAGCGGCCTCAGTTCCAGCATGTCCGCCTCCTACTACGATCACATCAAATATTTCTTGAAACAGCATGGTGGCCTCGATCTTTTACCAAGTGAATTAGGGTGCCTATTGTAGCCTGATCTGGTCTTGAGTGAAATGCCTATGTCTGATCAGGATCCCGCATAATATATATAGGATCTTTTTAAGATCTTTTCTGTTATTACTTCTATTAAGCAAGGACTTTTGGGTGGATAACCGTTTTTTTTAAAATAGGATCAATCGATTAGCATTGATCAGATCCTGTGATCAAGCTTGGATCAGTTGCATGTGAAGCAGTGTGTAAGATCCATACTTATGCACAGATGGTCCTAAATATATTTTTATAATCTGGATAAATACAGCTTAAACACTGCAATACAGCCTAGTTATCAACAGAACGTTTAGTTTAGATCATATATTGTGTGTATCTTGAGGATAACAAGATCATAAGATCCGCTATGCAATGTGTTATGTGGGTTTGCCGGATCCCTGCTTAAGATCCGGTTTAACGTTATACAGATCGGGATCAGGATAAGCTGTGTATAAGTTTAGGCAACCAAGCTAAGGCAAGATCTTCAGGCAAGTCGGCTGCGAGTACATCGATCTCCAACTCTGGGAGAAGGCGTTTTGCGCCTTTTTCTTGCAGTAAAGCCGCTATTTTTTTACCTGCATAGCAAAAAGTATCGTAGCTGGAGTCACCTAAAGTGATCACTGCGAAAGAAAGTGTGTTAATATAGCTATGATCTTGTGCTAATTGATCCGCAAAGGGTTGAATATTATCAGGCAGATCTCCTGCGCCATAGGTGGATGTAATCACTAACCAAACGTTTTTTTGGTTTAGCTGATTGAGTTTGGGTTTCAGATGAATGTTAACTTCATAACCCGCTTGTACCAGTGCTTCAGCAACTTGTTCTGCCACATATTCCGCTGCGCCCATTTGGCTGCCGACGAGGATTTCGATCATTTTTGCCTCTCGCTTGTTAAATGATTGGCTATACTACTGGAATAAAATTGAGTAAAGCTATTGATACTTTCTCGATTTCGCGTTTTTACTGCTTTGCAGGCAAAGTAAAAGCGACAATTGCACTACCACTGCGCCTGCGTGTTATTGAGGTTTAAACAACGTATGTCTGACACTGTGTCATTTTCCCAGCTAATGCTGCCTGAAGCTATTGTTCGTGCTGTTACTGAACTTGGCTATGAAACGCCGTCGCCTATCCAGGCTGCTGCTATCCCTAAACTATTAGCTGGCGAAGATGTATTAGGCCAGGCGCAAACCGGTACTGGTAAAACAGGTGCTTTCGCGCTGCCTTTATTAGCGCGGCTTGATCCTGCCCAAAACGATCCACAAATTCTGGTTTTAGCGCCAACTCGCGAATTAGCAATACAAGTAGCGGAAGCTTTTCAAGCCTATGCTCGTTATATGCCGGCTTTTCATGTATTGCCGTTATACGGCGGTCAAAGCTATACCAATCAATTAAAATCTTTGAAACGTGGTTCGCAGGTCATTGTTGGTACGCCAGGTCGTATCCTTGATCACCTAGAGCGTGGCACGTTAAAGCTCGATAAGTTGCGTGCAATTGTTTTAGATGAAGCTGACGAAATGTTGCGGATGGGCTTTATTGATGACGTGCAAACCATTATGGATGCTACGCCTCCGGGTCGTCAGGTGGCGATGTTCTCTGCAACTATGCCTGCACCGATCCGCGCTATTGCGCAAAAGCATTTAAAAAATGCTGAAGAAATTAAGATAGCGTCTAAAACCAGTACTGTTGAGCGTATCACTCAGCGTTACGTGATGTTAGATGGTAATCAAAAGCTAGATGCATTAACGCGTCTATTAGAAGGTGAAGAGTACGATGCCAGCATCGTGTTCGTGCGCACAAAAAGTGCCACTGAAGAAATCGCTGAGAAATTGGGTGCCCGTGGTTACGCTGTTGCCTGTTTAAATGGTGATATGAATCAGGCGCATCGTGAGCAAACGATTCGTCGTATGAAGGCTAGCCAGCTTGATATTATCGTTGCTACCGATGTTGCTGCCCGTGGTCTGGATGTTGAACGTATCAGCTTAGTGGTTAACTATGATATTCCTTACGATAGTGAAGCTTATGTACACCGCATCGGTCGTACTGGCCGTGCTGGTCGTGAAGGTAAAGCCATTTTATTCGTATCACCGCGTGAGCGCCGTTTACTGCGTACTATTGAACATGCGACTAAGCAACCGATTGAACAAATGAGTTTGCCAACGGGCCAGGTGATTGAACAGCGTCGTATCGAATCATTCCGTGAGCAACTAGCACAAACTATTGAAACGCAAAATTTAAGTTTCTTTGAAACCTTAATTACCGATTGGCGTGAAAAGTTAGAAACCACGGATGCTGATCTCGCTGCAGCTTTGTTGTATTTGGCGCAAAAAGATCAACCGTTAAATGTGGCTAAGCAGTTCCCTGAGTTGCGCCAGCCGCATGCCCGTGCTGAGCGCGGCGAGCGTAATGAACGTTCAAGTGATCGTCGCGATCGTCCTGAGCGTGGTGAACGTCCCGCAGGTGATCGTGCAGAACGTGGCCCACGTCAGCGCCGTGAGATGCAAGGTGATTACAATACTTATCGGATTGAAGTGGGTAAAGAGCATGGTGTTCGTGCTGGTGATATCGTTGGCGCCATTGCCAATGAAGCCAATATCGACAGCCAGTTTATCGGTAACATTAAGTTATTCGATCATTTTAGTACCGTAGAGTTGCCTGCGACTATCCCTAACGAGATTTTCCAGCACCTGAAAAAAGTGTATGTGCGCAAGCAAAAGCTAAATATCACGGTAGATACCGGTGCTGCGCCAGTAGGTGAACGTCGTCCATCTGCACCAAGTTCTGGTCCTGGACCACGGCCGGGTGCTGCGCCTCGTGCACCGCGTAAGCCACGCGATTAATACTGCCCGAACAGCGAGTATGTTGCTCTCGCTTTAAAGCAATTTGACTGAAAGCCCCGGATTACCGGGGCTTTTTTTATAGGTTGACGGAAACACCATAATAGCGTGTTAAAAAAGCATACGTTCCCCCTTTAAACTTGGCAATTCTGCCACAGATCAAGAGTAAGTAAACGTATTGGAGTTGTCAGATGATTGTTGCTTGCCCACATTGTGCTGCTTTAAATCGGTTACCGCCAGCGCGTGAGGCGACTGCAGCGAAGTGCGGCATATGTAAAAATCCCTTATTTATAGCAACACCGTTAGAACTTACTGATGCAAATTTTGCAGCACATGCTGAGAAAGCCAACTTACCCCTAGTTATTGATTTCTGGGCGAGTTGGTGTGGGCCTTGTCGTAGTTTTGCGCCGATCTTTAGTCAAGCGGCTGCAGACCTTGAACCGCGATTTCGTTTTGGCAAAGTTGATACTGAGCAACAACAACGTTTAGCTGGTCGTTTTGCTATTCGTTCTATTCCGACACTAATGGTGGTGAAACAGGGTAAGATTGTGATGCAACAGGCTGGGGCTCTGCCCAAGACACAATTTTATCAATGGTTAAATCAGATCACGTAACGATCTTGTCTGAAAATAATCAGACGTTGACGTTAAAACACAACGTTAATGGTTGTCTTGATCTGTTGTCTCGTGCAGCGTATGGTATTTATTAATGATTATGTTGGAGTTTTTTTATGAGTGCTGAACGTTTTGTGTTAACTAGCCCAAGCCTAAAAGAAGGGCACTTTATGGCTAAAATGCAGGAGTTTGATGGGTTTGGTTGTAATGGGCAGAATATATCGCCTGAATTAAACTGGCAACATGCCCCAGCAGGAACAAAAAGTTTTGCGGTAACCGTATTTGATCCTGATGCACCGACCTGTTCTGGTTTCTGGCATTGGTTGGTCACGGATATTCCGTTGGCTGCAACTGGGTTAATGGAAGGAGCAGGCAAGGGCAGCTTACCCCCAGGTAGCCGCACCTTTACCAATGATTACGGCAATAAAGCATTTGGTGGTGCTTGCCCACCAGAAGGCCATGGTATGCATCGTTATCAGTTTACAGTATGGGCGTTACCTGAAGACACGTTACCTGCTCCTGATGGCGCCAGCGCTGCCGTAGTGGGCTTTATGTTAAACGCGATGGCATTAGGTAAAGCGACCCTTACTGCAACCTATGCCCGTTGATTAGATACCGTACTAAGACTATCAGCGCATAGCCAC
>Ga0209812_10001756_pt1 | contig 14148 bp, 15 predicted proteins | sample JI71714BDNA_FD_187502 | JGI IMG/M metagenome (GOLD analysis project Ga0209812, IMG submission 187502) | Wastewater effluent complex algal communities from Wisconsin, to seasonally profile nutrient transformation and Carbon sequestration -... | ecosystem: Engineered > WWTP > Effluent > Algae...
TAGCTCACGGGCTCAATGTCTTTACTATAGATCTAGTTTTTGGAAAAGATTGGGAAGAAAGAAAGATCAGAGAGTTGATGAATAAAGAAAAACAAAAAAATGATTTTGTGTAAAACAAACAAATTATGACCACCATCATTATAGAAGACGAAAAGCCCGCAGCCCGTATGTTACAGCGCAAACTGGAGAAACTCAATATTCCGGTACAGGTCATGTTACATTCGGTCAGAGAAGCAGTAGAATGGTTTCAGCAAAATCCACATCCAGAGTTGATTTTTCTGGATATACAGTTATCAGATGGTTTGTCATTTGAGATTTTCGAAAAAGTTACCATCCAAAGTCCAATCATCTTTACAACAGCGTATGATGAGTACGCACTTCGAGCTTTTAAACTTAACAGTATTGATTACCTACTCAAGCCAATTGACGAAGATGACCTTGAAGTAGCAGTCGAAAAGTATAAAAAATTGATAGCTCCGAAAGCTGCCATCGATATGCAGATGATCCGTCACTTGTTCACTTCATCTCAAGCACCTGAATATAAAAAACGATTTAGTGTCAAAGTGGGAGATCATATCAAAATCATCCCGATCGAAGATGTGGAATTGTTTTACAGCGAGTTTAAAGGTACTTTTTTACATACTTTTGAAGGTAGGACTTTTTTGCTTGACACCACCTTAGAGTCTTTAGAAAAGGAATTGGAGCCCACGCAGTTTTTCCGTGCCAGCCGCAAGTACATCATCGCCCATACAGCACTGAAAGATATTGTAGTATACAGCAATTCTCGTCTCAAACTCACCTTAAAATCCTATAATAAAGAAGAAGTCATCGTCAGTCGGGAGCGCGTGGGTGAGTTTAAGGAGTGGTTGGGTTAAAGGTTTACACCTGTCCAAAAACATACCACATCTCCTCTCCTATTTGCAAGCTGCGCTCTGCATATTTGGCATCCATGAGATCGGTATGGTCAAAGGCCTTTGGGTCGTCATATTTAACTGGTAACCTAACTTCTGCACCGAATACAATCGGACATGCTTCATCAGCAGAGTTGCATGTGACTACTGCGCCATAATTTGCTGAAGGATTAAAAGCGTGGCTGTATGCCTTGGAGAAACATATGATAGGGTTTTCGTTTACCGCATATTTTACGGCATAAACAGGATTAGGCGTTTCTGATATTTGAAGTACATCAAAACCTTGGTTTCTTAAGGTCTCCGCTACTTTGGGAAACATGGCTGTTGCCTCTGTACCACCTGAATAACAACATACATCTTTAATACCGAAATGGTATGCCATCGTTTGCGCCCATATCTGTGACAAATGGCTACGTCGCGAGTTGTGGGTGCATATAAAATTGAGTCTGATGGCCTCACCTTTAGAATGCTTATCTCGGATATAATCTGCAAGTAGTGCTAAAACTTCTTTTCGTTCTGAAGGTATATTTTCAGCAGAAAAGGTTTGGATGATGGATGTTATATTTGGATTCATGTTTTTGTTATTTTTATTATTTCACCACTCTTTAGTGCAGCTTTGCTGTATAGGTCGCTAAGGATTGCACTAAGAATCACTAAGGGTAAAGCAATTCTATTTATTTTAATATTTCCATTTATTGGCCAAAGCGACTAGAGACAACATGACAGGTACTTCTACCAATACACCGACCACCGTCACTAAAGCTGCAGGTGATTGTAATCCAAAAAGCGCAATCGCAACTGCCACCGCTAGTTCAAAAAAATTGCTTGCACCTATCATCGCTGCTGGAGCACAAATCGGGTGTGGAAGATTTATTTTTTTACCGACAAACCAGGTAAGGAAAAATATAAAATACGTTTGCAATATTAAGGGAATCGCTACCAACAATATGATAAACGGATTGCTAATGATGTTTTGCCCCTGAAATGCAAATAACAATATCAGCGTGGCTAACAATGCAATGATAGACACAGGTTTAAATAAAGGTAAAAAAGAATCTTCAAACCATTCTTTCCCCTTATTACTCACAACCAGTTTTTGGGTCAACCAACCAGCCACTAATGGGATGACCACAAAAATCACCACACTACTGATCAGTGTATCATAAGGAATCGTAACATCCGTTATACCCAATAAAAATCCAACTATAGGTACAAATGCCACTAAGATGATCAAATCATTGACGGATACTTGCACCAAAGTGTAATTGGGATCACCATTGGTAAGGTAGGACCACACAAAAACCATTGCCGTACATGGAGCTGCTCCCAAAATGATAGCACCTGCTATGTACTCACCCGCTTGAGCAGGATCTATCCAAGCACCATAAAGTTTAGTGAAAAATATCCATGCAAAAAATGCCATGGTAAACGGTTTGATGATCCAATTGACTACAACTGTCAAGATGATGCCTTTGGGACGTTTTTTAATATCTTTAATACTACTGAAATCAATCTGCAACATCATAGGATAAATCATCAACCAAATAAGGACGGCAATAGGTAGATTGACTTTATAAATTTCCATTTTGCTTAATACTTCCATACTACTTCCTGCAAAATGACCAAGTAATATACCGGCACCTATACATAATGCTACCCAAACAGTCAGGTATTTCTCAAAAAAGCCGATGGATTTTGTGTCTTGATTACTCATATTTTTTATTAATAATGTTTTTTTAACCACTCTTTAGTGCAGCTTTGCTGTAAAGATCATTAAGGTTTGCATTAAGCATCACTAAGATATTTTCTAGTGTACTTAGTATCTCTCTTTGTGTACTTAGTGGTAAATTTTAACCCTATAAGTATCATTGAGATATTTCCTGATATTCTCAGTGGTGATTACTCACACAATATCACACCATCCTTAGTAAATTCTGTCGCCAAACTATCTGCAAAAAAACTGGCAAACAATACAGATGCAACTGCATAGTTCTGTCTATGGATACAGTATTTAGTTTTAGGTGGATTAATTTCTCCTTGTATGAGACCTGCATCTTTCAGAACTTTGAGATGTTGCGATAGTGTGCTATTAGCGATAGGTAATTCCTCAGACAAGTCTCCATGATAACAACAAGACTGTGACGATAGCAACTCTAAGATCGCTACTCGTACAGGATGACCCAATGCATTGGCAAAAGTGGCTATTTGTTCTTGTTTCTCTGTATATTTCTTAACTAAAGCTGTCATGAATAAAATATTTATTCGCAAAAGTACGAATAGTTATTTGTTGTTCGTCATATTGCGAAGGAAAAATTGATGAAGTTGTTGCATTTCAAAAGATAAATAGGCTGAAAGCTTCAAGACTGATGCTCATTTCTCCCTATTTCAAAACAAAATATCACAAAAATATTTGCAAAAAGTGAAAGATATTTTATCTTGCTGTCTTTATAGATTTATTTTAAAAAGCCAACATATACCATAATGATAAACCATTGGACACCGATATTTCCATCTTTTCTAAAGACAAAACAACCTTATAAATAAGAACCATTGAAATAAAATATGGCCAATGCCATGATTTACCCTAATCCAAATTATAAAACAACATCAAATAAATTCTTAACGTTATATGGTTTAAAATTTAAAGAAAAGCAATTCACTTGAATTCATAATTACATTCACCAAAAAGTAAAAATAACAAACTATGGGTACACATCAAGATTTTTGGCAATGGTTTGCTAGTCAAGCAAATATTTTTTTCAACAGTATCAAAAATAATGATAATGTAGAAGATACTTTTGTCACACCTATGAGTGAACAACTCGATAATATAAGAGAAGGTTTCTATTTTTTGGCTGGTATGTATGACGAGAATACAGTAGAACTGGTCATTACGGCAGATTGTAATGTCAAAAATATCGTTTTTGTAGAAGAATTAGTAGCAGACGCACCTAAAGTAGAAGGATGGAATATTATTGCACTCAAACAACCCAGTCCAGCAGCAGCATATGGGCTGACCTTGGATGGTTACACCTTTGATGCTGATAAAATGTTTTTCTTTTCTAATGACCATTACTATTATCCTGACGAGATAGACATCACCATTGTACATGTAGATTTGAATGATGAAAATATCAAACAAGTAACCCTTGGTGTCAATATGTTTCTTGATAATTACCTGGGCGAATTGACCTATGTAAATATTTTAGACAATCTTAAAATCATGGGACTTAAGGGTGCTCCGAGTGATTTAGTACCAATCACAAAACTAGTAGATTTCTTGAGATGGAGACTAAAAGAGTTTATCGAAAAATACGATGGTACTTGGTACGATAATGATGAAAATCATGACGTCTATGAAGGTGAATTGGAAAATGGAATGCCTTATGTTGCCACCATAGATACCCAACTATTGTCTTGGGAAAGAAAAGCGTCACATCCTTGGGTAGCTATTTTTACTATTAATTATGAAGGTGATCCAGAAGATGGAATGCCAAGTGATGAAGATATGGAAAATTTAGATAAGATAGAAAATCTGCTATTAAATATCTTGTCTGCCAAAAATGGAAATATCTACCTAGGGAGAGAAACAGCGGACAGTGTAAGGGAAATATATTTTGTCTGTAAAGGCTTTCGAGCTGTTTCTAAAGTATTTGATAGAATACAGACGATGCACAGCCTCGTTTATGACATATCTTATGAAATTTATAAAGATAAATACTGGCAAACTTTCGAAAGGTATACAGAATAAGGAATCACTTGGTCTTCCTTTACACTTTTGGAATGGTTACAAATAATGAATGACTATTATAAATAGCTTATGAATGGGCATGGAAATATTTTTTGCTTCTTCCTAATGGCTAAGAACTTCTACAAATCACAATCAAGGTTACACTTTTCTTTTTAGTGTATCCCGTTTTTTGATCCTTAACACCATTAAGGGCTTTGGGACTTCTTGCTAAGGCTTTTGGACTAGTCATTAAAGCTTTTGGACTTCCTGTAAAGGCTTTCGAACTAGTCATAAACCCTTTTGGACTTCCTAATTAAGCTTTCGAACTAGTCATAAAGCTTTTAGGACTTCCTAATTAAGCTTTCGAACTAGTCATAAAGCCTTTAGGACTTCCTGTTTAAGCTTTCGAACTAGTCATTTAAGCTTTAGGACTTCCTAATTAAGCTTTCGAACTAGTCCTAAAGGCTTTAGGACTTCCTAGTTAAGCTTTCGAACTAGTCATTTAAGCTTTAGGACTTCCTAATTAAGCTTTCGAACTAGTCATATAAGCTTTAGGACTTCCTAGTTAAGCTTTCGAACTAGTCATTTAAGCTTTAGGGCTTCCTATAAAGGCTTACCAACTATTCATAAAAGCTTTGGGACTACCTATAAAGGCTTTCGAACAAGTCATAAAGACCAAAAGGTTGAATATGTAGGCTTTAAAGCAATTTTCAAAAGTAACATAACTAGTTACTTAAGATTTTAACCTACGCTATTCATTACCATTGACAAATTTTGCAAGAAATGAAACCCCATAAGAAGGCTTTTATATTGTGCAGGATTAATCTAAAAAGTTAAATCCGATTCCTTCCTTTTCATATTTATGCATTAAATAATGCAATAATATCCTTTGGCCGTCATTTATTTCTGCCTCGCTTCTTAAATAAATGTTTTTTATTTTCATTAAAGGACTTTCGTGAATTTTCTTATTTTCAGAATTAAATGTTAATTTTCCAAAATAATTTACCGAATTATTTTCATCAAGATAAAAATCTAGTTCACTACCTTGATTATTGAACAGTATATAATCTTTACTGAAATTTGTAATTATCCTTATTTCTTCTTCATCTTTAAAATGTGGTTCCTTTATACTGCCTAATAATGGGAGTAATGATTCAATTACAGTATTGTCATTTATTTTTTCCTTAAGTTTACTTAAAAGATCAAGTTGTTCGGATGAATTTAAATATTGCACATTTAATGCATATTGAAAAGATCCAACAGGACTAAGTTCAAATTCAATAGCAACTCCCTTAAAATTATTTGCATAATTTTCCCAATGAAAAGAATAATTAGCGAGTGTCAAGGGTTTATTTAACTTGGTGAAACATGTTGCAAAAATATATCTTTTAGCTTCATCAACATCAAAATTATTTATTCCACCTAAATTTATAGAATGAAGCAATTCATTTGGATCTGTGAAACCACAAAAATTAGATGACTTTAAATAATATGTTTCCAAAATCAATTTGCAAGAGTTCAGCGATGTAAAGTGAAGTAAATTTGAACTTTTTACGTCAAAACTATATTCAGAGTTAATAAATGGATTTTGCTGTATATTAACATATTTTGAAATACCGTTTATCTGGAAACAACTTGAAATCTGAAATTCTGTCCAACTCTCTAATAGTTTTTCAATATCAATTAATATTTTATCTTTAACTAGCATCTAATTTATTTTATTTAATATTAGAGATAATTTTTCACAATTAATATTTAGACGAAACGACTTACTGTTTCTAATTTTAATCAACAAACATAACTGAAAAATTTGAAGTATCTATTTCAAAGTACTTATTTTTTAATATATCCTCTATTCCGTAATCACTGGTTATAAATAAAAATCTAACTACTTTTTTCTCATCAACTGTTTGACTAATTATTGGAAAATATTTTTCATACACTTTATAATTTGTTTCATAAAAATACTTCATAAAATTATTAGAATATTTCTTTCGATCAGATTTATTTTTATCCCACTTTTCTTTATATTCAAATATTTCTGCTTCCATAAAATTGAGATCTTTTTCAATAGCCAATAAGACTCTTTTTTCTGACAAAGGATCAAATCTATTGTCTAGTGTCCCGTTGGAATAAATATTGATAAGAAATACATTTTCACTGTCTTGATTTAAAACCATCTTAATTTTTTGATATTCCGACTCCTCAAAAATAAGATATTTTATGCCTTTAACTGTTTTCCAATCTTTTTTTATTGAAGGGTATTCATAATAACCTGTTTCTTTATGAATTAACAGAACAAAATATGGTGTATCTTTATAAATGACTTTACTAAATGTCATTGAATCCATATTTTCATCAACAAAAGACAATCGGTATTGTGAATGTTTATGATATATCATATTTTTATTTTCTGCCCATTCACCGTTGGTACTATTCAATTGCCAGCCTATTATTCTTCTTAGAAACTTGGTATTTTTAACCTCAGTTAATGATTTTGCATTTTGTCTACTTTGTCCTAAAACAATATTTGTTAATGTCATTAGGAAAAACAAAACTGTGTAAAATTTCAAACTATTCATTAAGCTAAATTTTCAATTGAATTCAAAAGATTAATTTTATGTAATAATTATAAGCACAAATCTAACAAAGTTAATCAATTATTTTTCTTCAACATTTGATTTTTTTCTTTTCCTTATGATTTCCTAGCAATCACGATGGTATGTTTCTCCACTTCCAGTGCTTTTTTAGGATATTCCACATTAAACACCTGTATCTCCTTAAAATTATTTTGAATGATTTGAGAATGAATGTCCTCTAATAAATGGTAATAAAAATAAACACTTTCGCCAGTACTTCCAGCCTGATAGCCAGATTTTTTCGGATCACCCTCTACAAAACTAAGGTAAAGTAACCCACCATCATTAAGTAAGTTATAACAGTCTTTAATCAATTTTTCAGTTTCGATCTGAGACAAATAAGGTATACAAAAGCCACAAATAATACCATCATAATTCCCAATTAATTGCTGTATATCTCTAGTATCCATGATAGCAAATGTTGCGCTTGGATTATTATTTGTAGCAAGGGTTATCATATTGGGTGCGACGTCGATGCCTAAAATATCAAAATCTGGTCTTTTCGAAAGCAGGTACTTTGTAATATTGCCAGGGCCACAACCTACATCCAATATCTTGGACCTATCTTTTGTAAGGGCCTCACATATAACATCATAAGTGTCGTTGTACAGGTCTAAGTCCATAAATTTTTCTTGGTAGCTGATAGCTACTTTATTCCAAGTAGCGAATGTTTTTTGATATTTGTCCATTTATGATGGTTTCAAGTTTTGATTCATCTAAATTTACCAATCTTAAATTGTTGGTTACAAGTCGATGTATGTTATTCTTTAAGGATTATACATAATCCATTAATCAATGTAAAATGCAACCATTTAATCATTATCAAAATGGACCGTACTACGAAGCTACTTGCGTTGCTACTGACCAAATATTCCCAGCAAAATCTTTAAAAGCACCACGTTTATCGGGATCACCTTCACGCGTTTTTGGTTTGTCTATGATTTCACAACCAGCACTAACAGCTTTCTCAAAGATTTCATCCACATTGGGAACATATACATGCATCACTAATCTCATTGCAGGATATTCTTTGGTAGCATTTGATAACATGATCACCGAATCATCTATTTTTATTTCTGCGTGCATAATGGTTCCATCATTTCGATCATATCGTCTTAACTGTTTAGCATCAAAAACATAAACAAGAAAATCTATCAACTTCTGTGCCTCATCGACAATAAAGTAAGGAGATGCTGAATTGTATCCATTGGGTTTGAAATCTAGGTTCATGATCTTTTTTATGCAAAGTTAAGGTATAGAATCAAAGATTGAAAGATTATAACTATACCTTTTTACATTTTAATTGAAATACATTTCCTTCGGGATCCTCGCCATCACAAAGTAGATAGGGATAGTTGTCCCACGTCATCACTTCTTTAATGGTGACATTTTTTGAAAGCAGATCATTTCTCAAAACATGAATATCGCCGTCTATTTCAAAAACGATTTTGGTATTTGTTTCATACGTAGTGTCTTCATTACTTTCATCCAGATATTCTTCTCCGATCTGATGCAACCCAAGATTACAACCACCCGCGCCTAGCAGCAACCATTGACCTGGTGTTTCTTCTATAATTTCTAACCCCAAAACATCCACATAAAAATCATTTAGGGATTCTAAATCTTTAACAAAAATGATAATGGTGTCTAATTTTAATGTCATAACTTTTTTTTAGGCTAATCATTGATGTGTTACCACCACTTTTCTGAATATTCTCCTTTTAAGCATATAGCTTTTCTGCCAGCTTGATAGACAATCTTTTATCTTCCATGATAAATAACAACCATATCCAAACCAACATAGCTAATGTAAATGAAAGAATAATATTTCTAAGAAACAAGCCCATTACTGCATCATCAAATCTCATTAAGTCGATCGCTTGAAATATTGAGTAACCTTGATCCATCAACTGAGCCGTCAAAGCAAATATATTTCCCACGATGATACTCATAATATTGGCGAAAAGTAAAATAAATTTTGTCAACCCACCAAGTTTACCACCAAAATATTCATATCCCTTGATACCTAAAAGCGCAATAACCATAGCCATTCCGGAAGATATCAAACCTAAATAAACGGCAAAAAACACCCACAAAAGAATTCCCAACATTGAAAAAACAGAAGCCCCTAATAAGCCCGTCAAATATCCATTCTCAAACATTTGTCTTTTAGTTTCAGCCTTAATTTGACTTTGGTTAATACCTTCAAAACAAGCATCACATATAATCGTGCCTTGACCATTTAGCACATAATAATGATTATTCTTAATGGAAGTACATCTATGACAATTGTCCTGTTCCGGAATTTCTAGTTCCTTATAAATATCAACAAAAAAATCAAATAAAGCGTAGACTCTCTTTAATTTGGTAAGCGTAATATTTTCAATAAAATTAACCGTGAATATGTTTTCACCTATTTCAAAGTTTGAGAACTTCAACATTTCCTTATTAGATTGGAGCCTCAGTTTTATGGTGATAATTTGTAAATCTGATAAGTAACCTGTATATGCCACCACATATTTAAATTGCGGATTACTTAAAATATTTCCATCTCCTACATTAAAGAAATAGCCTTTGTATAAGCCAAAGACACCATCATTTTGTTTGTACCAATCAAGTTCTTTAGCTATTTTTTTTGCTTTAGGAAAAATCATAATGTTCTATTGGCTGTTCGTTGATGTTCAAAAAAATGGCTAAAAATAAATCAGGTTCAAGAATTCTGACAAAAATAGCTACATTTTAGCATTCGTTTATTACAAACAGCTTTATTTAATTCCTAAAACTTCTGATCACATCTCTTATAGACTTAACTTGCTCTAATTTGAACCATATAAAATATAGGATTTCAATTAAGACGAACTGACAATCATTACGATTCTTCCTTATTTTATCTTTTTAGCATGCATCTTTTGACCACCTTGTGTGAGTATAAGCTTTTCAACTTTACCAGTACTGTCATTTACAAACTCTAGTTGTGCATCCATCACTTTTACAAAGAATTTGGTTTCTGTCTCTGCAAATATTTCTATTTTTCCTTGACCTGTCGCTTGTGTGATAAGTTGATTACCCTCTTTTGTCACAGTCAATATAAAGTTGGGTCCTAATTCATAATCTCCTGTGTATGATTCTAAAATACTTTCATCAACATCAATTTCCATAATACTTGGAATTGGCTTATTTGTCTTCATCCATTCAGTAGGCTCACTCCTACCCTTAAATATTAATTTCTCCACTTCACCAGACTTGTTCCTTACAAATTCTATAGTATTCATCATGCTTTCAAAAAAATACTTATCCTTCTCATAAGGTTTGATGTTAAATTTGGTACTTCTATTTCTCTGAGAATATAGTTTCCCATCCGAGTAGGTAATATATCTTTGTTCTTCACCACCAGGGATTTCGTATACGCCAGTCAATTGTTTCATGGCTGTCGTGTCTACCTTTGATTCTGTGTATTCAAATGGCTTTCCGATCGTAAGTGCGGCCAATTTTACAGCAGTTTCTTCAGGACTATTGCAGTCACAATTGGAAAATACAGCAACAAAAACATCTTCTTTCGGCAAGTAAATACCCATGGTCAAGAAGCCAGGTATACCGCCGCCATGTTGGATAGCTGTGCTGCCTTGTATATTGTCTATTCCCCATCCATATCCATAATCCGTCTTTTTGCCATCTGCCAATACATATGGCGTAAATGCTTTATCAAGGGTTTCTTTTTTTACCAATTTATAAGTGTGAACTGCTTGATTCCATTTGTACAAATCATCGACGGTAGACTGAAGCGAACCAGCGGCATAAGGCAGCGTCATACTCAATGGCTCAGCATTGACAAAACCTTTGTTGTCTTTACCATAAGCAGCCGCCCTGTTTTTCATGATTTTCGAGTCACTTCCATAATAAGAATTGTTCATCCCGAGTGCTTTGAATATGTTTTCTTCGATATATTCAGGATAAGTTTTGCCGGATACTTTCTCTATGATATAACCAAGCAGAAAATAACCAGAGTTGTTATAATTCCATTTGGTGCCAGGCGCAAATTCCATGGGTTGATTTTTAAAAAACTGTATCAATTCTTCAGGCTTTTTATCTAATCGACTGATAGGCGCAAATTCTATCATATTGGTATAACTTTGGATGCCTGATGTATGGGTCAGTAAGTGTTCGATCGTAATTTTATGGCCATGTGTAGGATAATCAGGAATGAACTTAGTAATGTCATCTTGTAGAGACAGTTTACCTTGTTCCATCAATTGCAAGATAGCTACAGCTGTAAATTGTTTGCTGATTGACCCTATTCTAAATACATTTTCAGTTTGCATGGGCACATTCAATTCGAGATTAGCCATTCCAAAAGCCTTTTTGTAGATGACTTGTCCTTTTTTGGATATCAAAGCTGTGGCACCTGTTTCATTACTTTTAAATTTCTCTGAAAGCATTTGGTCAAACTTTGCGATCAGTGCTTTGTCTGTAGATACTTGAGCTTGAATGGGAAAGGTGGTTATTGCGATAAAAAGTAAAAAAGCAAAAATTGATCTCATGATTTCGATTGGTTTTGATTGAGTAAATGAAACAAGCAACATTTCAAATCTGTAAATTGGATGATTTGTCAAACTAAAACCTAAAAGTAAGGAAATAAATTTACCCTAACAAAAATACTCGACGAAGACGCATGTAAGCATGTTTAGATCTTTATATTTGACCATTAATTTAATACTTTGAAATATTAATAAACACTTAGGTCACTTAGTTTGCATTGAGAAGCTCTAAGGCTTTTCAGGTAACTATTTATTCCCATGTCTGCAAAATATTTTTCTCCCACATGGCTTTAGCATAGTTCTTAAACGCTTTTGTGCTTTGTTTAAAAGCTCTGTCAAAGGTATAGTCTCCGCCATAATACTCATTATCAGATAACTGAACCTTATTTTGTCCCCGCACGGCATACTTATTTGTCCCTTCATACATAATTAATTTCATGTCAGATGGGCTTACATCTCCACGGCAAGCGGTCTTATACATCAGCCATATTTCAGCCACACCATCTTTATTTAGGTCTGTAATCTTGGTTGCATTAGGAATAAACGTAGCTTCTATATCTACAGGACAATCTCGAATATAATCATATATCTTCCAAGTTTGTGTGGTGTTATCATCAGTAATCATAAAGTGGTAAGCAAATATTTCTGCATCTAAACCTTCATTTTCGTGGTCAAATTTAGGGCTTAGGTGAATACCTGTTTCTGTAGTTATAAGCAAATGATCTCCCAAATCATCTGTCCATGACCAAGCATTTGAAATCCTACCTTCATATTGAATATCTGCAGGAAGGTCATCGGTATTTACTTCTGTTACTTGTATATCGGCTTGTCCAATTACAGAAAAAGTACCTGCACAAACATTAAAAAATAGGCATAAAATAATAAGTTTAAAATGGGTTTTCATTTGTATTATATGAAGGAAGATGATCAATTTATATTACTCACCGACAAAGATATAAAACAAAAAGATCACAGGACCACGTATTTTTTCTGACAAATACAAAGGATGATTATTTTGGGCTCTTTAAATCAATGATTATTTAATTTAGTCTCACCCTCCAAGAATATAAATCCAAACCCTCTTAAGATTATCGTAAGTTTGGGTGTATTATAAATTCACTTTCTACTAAATATTTTATCCCATTCAGTACCATCATTGTCCGTTTCGGATATAGGTATGACCATTTCAGATATCGGATATTCCCATTCGGATCGTTTAGATTTCTTATATGAATGTTATGACATAACTTTGTGCTGTCGTTATAACACAAAACAAACTTTTAAAGCAGTCCATTGAACAAACACTTTTTAAAAAGTAAATAAAATCAGTGGCCGACTAACAAACAAATTTTAAATTTATTCATCTTAAAATCTTATTACCATGAGAAGTTTTCTTTATGGACTTACAGTCCTATGCCTAGTTTTTGCTGCATCTTGTACAAAAGATGATAGCCTTATTGATGATAACAGTAGCGAATCAACTGAAGCAAGGGGATTTGCAGATTCAGGAATTTGGTATGTCAATCTATTCTCTGAAGATGGCAATATTCAAACACAACACTTTAACCAATACCAAATAAAATTTCAAGCTAGCGGAGTTATTACAGCTACTTCAGGCAATACCGAAATCAGTGGTACTTGGTCTAAAATAACAGATAGCGGGAAGAAAAAACTTGTATTGTCATTCCCAGCTACAAGCAATTTTGATGAGTTGAGCGAAGATTGGGAAATAGTACTTAGTGACAATAATAATATCAAATTAAAACATATTAGTGGTGGCAATGGTGGCACAGACATTCTCGAATTAGGCCGCAACCAAGTAACCATCGTAGGCGGTACAGGGACCACGAATACAAACAGCGGAACCATTATCGGACAATGGAAAGTTACTAGATATCTTGATAAAGATAAAGATAGAACGAATTACTACACAGGTGTTTCGTTTGACTTTAAAACAGGTGGCATTATCACCGCTACCAAAGGAACTTCTATCACCAATGGTACTTGGAAAATATACACAGATAGTGGCAAACAAAAACTAGACATCACGTTTCCAGCAGTCAATAAATTAAATGAAATCAATGAAGATTGGGAAATCATCAGCCAAAATGCCACAAGCATCTTACTTAAAAATGTAAGCGGTGGCAATGGTGGAGTTTCTTATCTAGATTTTAAAAAATAATTATGCTATTTTAGGTTCAACTACTAGCAGAGATGTCAAAAGGGCGTCTCTGCTTTTTCTTTTTTCACTGAGGGTGAGTTATAAAAAACCCAAAAAAGAAGTGCTTTTCTTTCACAACATAAACTAGCGTTTAATTTTTATTAAATAATAT
>Ga0209812_10001758_pt1 | contig 14135 bp, 12 predicted proteins | sample JI71714BDNA_FD_187502 | JGI IMG/M metagenome (GOLD analysis project Ga0209812, IMG submission 187502) | Wastewater effluent complex algal communities from Wisconsin, to seasonally profile nutrient transformation and Carbon sequestration -... | ecosystem: Engineered > WWTP > Effluent > Algae...
CCTGAGGCCTTTACTGGAGCTGGCGCGCCAGCTGACACAAAAAAAAGCCGACGATTTATCGCCATTAAAGCTGGAGCAGACACCGCAAGAACTGGATCAGATGCTATCGAGCACCAATCAGTTACTGGCGCGGCTGGATGATGCTTTTGCCCGCGAAAAACGTTTTGCCGCGGATGTCGCCCATGAACTCAGAACGCCATTAGCGGTGCTGCAGGTCAATCTGCACAATGCACAGCAGCGCTGGCGTGACGCGGGGCTTGCGGATCCGGACCAGATCATGCCGGCCTTGCAGGAGGGCGTCAGCCGGATGAGCGCGCTGATTGAACAAATCATGTTGTTAAACCGGACCAATCCGGCGCATTTTTCTGCCAAACTGCAGAAACTGGATCTCGCAGTGTTATGCCGCAATGTGGTCGCCGAGTTGTATCCGCAAATTGAACGGCGTCAGCAGCAAATCGCGCTGGAAGGCGATGAGCAGGTGCTGCTGGAGGGTGACGCCTTTGCGCTGAAACTGTTATTGGTGAATCTGGTGGGGAACGCCAGCAAATATACGCCTGAGCAAGGCCAAATCCAGCTGACGCTGCAGCACGATGCCCAACATGCCCGCTTACTGGTCGAAGATTCAGGCCCGGGTATAGCCCCGGAGGAATATGCGCGGGTGTTTGAACGTTTTTATCGAGTCGGCGGGGACCGGCATCAATCTGGTCAGCCCGGCAGCGGGCTTGGTCTTGCCATAGTGCAGGATATCGCTTTGTTACATCAGGGGCAGCTGTCACTGGGTCGTTCCGTCTTGGGTGGGTTAGCAGTGACCCTGGAGTTGCCGTTGTGCCATCAAAGCCATTGATAAAACATGTCACTTGCCGACGCTTGTCGCACAGCAGGCGCTTCGCGCTATGGCTGCGTGTCAGCCTTATACTCGGCAGCGTTTGGCCAGCTTGGTTGCTGGCAGAAGACATTCCGGTGTTTCGTTTGACACTGAAAGACCACCTGTTCAGTCCCGCTACGCTGCAGGTTCCGGCTGGACAAAAAGTCAAAATCATCATCGAGAACCAGGACCCGAACCCGGAAGAGTTTGAAAGCTTTGCGATGAACCGGGAAAAAGTGATTTTGGGTCGCAGTCGCGGCGTGGTGTTTGTCGGCCCGCTACAACCTGGCACCTATCCGTTCAGTGGGGAATACAATCCCGACATTGCCAAAGGGCAGCTGATAGCGCTGCCCGAAGCGCAATGGCAGGCGCTGCAGGCCGGAGGCGATGATGCTCATTAATACCGTTGTTTTATTGTTGCGGGAATTATTGCCGGTGGTCGTGTTGTTAAGCCTGTTAGTGGCGGCAAACCCTGCAGCGCTGCGTGCCATCCTGCTGCGGGTGTTGCTGCTTGGCGCACCATTGTTGCTGTTGCAAAGTGGTCAGTACAGTCGTTTGGCCGGGCTTTGGGACGGGCAGGGCCTCGAATTTTGGTATGCCTGCTGCTATGGATTTTGTGCACTTTTTATCGCCGCGTTGTTGCTGCAAAAGCGTCAGCATGTTTGGTTGGCTGCCGCAGCGGTCGTGGCATTACTGCTGATTAACGGCAGTAATTTGGTGTTGTATCTGTTTCTGTACCCACGGGCGCTGGATGATAGTCAGGCCTTGTGGCTCGGTGTCGCGCTCGGCAGCGGGATCAGTCTGAGTATTGCGGTGCTGATGTATCACTTGGTGCTGGAACTGCAGCTGCACTGGCGTCAGGCCGCCGCCGTTTTGTTGTGTTTCAGTGCGGCGCGGCAAATCAGTGCGGCGGTGTTTATTCTGCACCAGATGGATTTACTCGGCGGGGCGGCACCGGTCTGGAGCCAGCGTTTGTGGATCGATGAGAGTTCTGAATTGGGCTATTTTCTCAATGCACTGCTTGGCTATAAGTCAGGTCCGAGTCAGGCGCAGTTACTGGCCTGGAGCCTGACGCTGATTGTTTTGCTGGCGCTGCGCCGGAAGGAGTTAAAGTCATGAGCAGAACAACAGGGGTGACATCTCTGGTTTGCGCGCTGCTGCTAAGTGGTTTTTGCGCTGCGGCATGGGCTGACGGTCGCGTCGTCGATAAGGTTTATCACCCTTATGTCCAGCCCTATGAGCAGGAGTTTGAGTATCGTTATGTGTATCAGAAGCAAAACGAACATCAAAACGATAACGACATGGTGCAGAAGCTGGGTTATGGCCGGGCTATTGCCGACCGGCTGGCGCTCGAACTTTATGTGATGGCAGAGCGGCGTTCGCCCGATGATTATCATATCAGCGGGTACGAGCTGGAACTGCGCTGGATGCTGACCGAGCAAGGCCAATACAGTGCCGATTGGGGCATGTTGTTTGAACTGGAACGGGAAAACCGTTCAGGCAATTACGAATTCACCAGCGGCCTTTTGATGGAAAAAGAATTTGGCCCAACCAGCCTGACGTTGAATGCGCTGGCGGTGTACGAGTGGGGCAATACGATTGAGAATGAACTGGAAGGGGAGTTCCGGCTGCAATATCGTTACCGTTATCTGCCGCAGCTGCAACCGGCTTTTGAGTTTTATGCCGGTGAGAACTACAAAGGCGCTGGCCCAAGTTTAATGGGCGTGCAAAAGTTTGAGCAGATGAAAATGCTGAAGTGGGAGCTGGCGGTGATTTTCGCTATTGATGCCTCCACCGTGAACAACACGCTGCGTTTTGCGCTGGAGTATGAGTTTTAATTCATCAGCCGGATCAAGCTGGTCCGCGCAGGCATAGCTTGCTGTTTATAGTTGATTTATGTAAGTTTTGTGACGCCTGATGTTGGTGCTGTACTTAAGGTTTATTTAAGATCCAGCCCGCACAATGCCCGATGTATAAACATAACAAGTTGCAGGGTTTCGATGTCACAGCAATCTTTTCTGCGCCGGATCAGCGGTCCTTATCTGGTATTCATCCATTTTATTATGCTGGCACTTGCTGGCTTAACGCTAAGCCGCCTGGCTTTGATGTTATGGCAATGGGAGCGGGTGCAGGCGGCCGGCGATCCAGTCTGGATGTTAGTGCAGGGCGTGCGCGCTGATCTGATCCTGCTTGGTTTGTTAGTCGCGATCCCGGTGCTGCTGGCGCCGGTACTGGCGCTGGCGCGGTTTCATACAATATGGCGCCGTTTTAGTTATATCTGGTGTTTGATTGCGCTGACCTTATTGATTTTCATCGAGTTATCGACGCCGTCTTTCTTGCTGCAATATGACGTGCGCCCCAATCGGCTCTATATCGAATATCTGAAGTACCCGAAAGAAGTGTTCAGCACCTTATGGCATGGCTTTCGGGTGCCACTGATTTTGGGCACTGCATTGACCGGTTTGCTGGTGTTTTTCGCCATGCGGCGTTTACGCGCGGTGTCCGCTCAGCAAGGCTGTACCTCAAATAACAAATTGTGGCTGACCTGGCCTTTGGTGGTGGTGCTGGTGTTTATCAGTATTCGCTCGACCACCCAGCACCGGCCTGCCAATCCGGCACTATTTGCTATCACACCCGATGCGATGGTCAATTCGCTGATCATCAGCTCGGGTTATTCGGTGTTGTATGCCATTTACAGCCTGCGCCACGAAGCCCGTTCGACCGACATGTACGGCAAGCTGGATGAAGCGACGATGCTAAAACAGGCGCTCGACTGGCCCTGGCTGAAACATTATCAGTTTAATCATCCGGCGCAGCCAACCTGGCATCAGCAGCAGGCGACCGTTCAACGCGACAAGCCCCTCAATCTGGTGATTGTGCTGCAGGAAAGTATGGGCGCGACTTTTGTCGAATCGCTGGGCGGTGTACCGGTCACGCCAGAGCTGGAACGACTGAAGCAACAAGGCCTGTGGTTTGAACAACTCTATGCCACCGGCACCCGGTCGGTGCGCGGGATTGAAGCGGTGGTGGCAGGCTTTGCCCCGACGCCGGCGCAAAGTACGGTGAAGCTATCGAATAGTCAGCAGAATTTCACGACGCTGGCGTCAGTGTTAAAAGCGGCTGGCTTTCATACCCAGTTTATTTATGGCGGCGAAGCGCATTTTGACAATATGCGCAGCTATTTTACCGGCAACGGTTTTAGTCAAATCGTTGATATCAAACAAATCAAACAGCCGAAATTTGTTGCGAGCTGGGGCGCCAGTGACGAGGACTTGTTCGATAAAGCCGATATGGAGTTCAGTCGCTTACAGCAACAACGTCAGCAAACGGGCCAGCCGTTTTTCAGTCTGGTGTTCACATCGAGCAATCATGAACCCTTTGAATTCCCCGATGGCCGGATTGACTTGCATGAAGAGCCAAAAAATACCGTCAATAACGCGGTGAAATATGCCGATTGGGCGATGGGACAGTTCTTTAAAAAAGCGCAGCAAAGCAGTTATTGGCAGGATACGGTGTTTTTAATCGTCGCTGATCATGACAACCGCGTGTATGGCTCGAACTTAATTCCGGTGGAGAAATTCCGCATTCCGGGCCTGATTTTAGGCGCCGACACCAAGGCGGGGACTATTGATACGCTGACCAGTCAGATTGATTTGGCGCCGACTTTGTTATCGATGCTCGGCGTCAGCAGTTGCCATCCGATGATTGGCCGTGATTTAACGCTCGATAGCACGTCGCCGGGGCGTGCACTCATTCAGTTTGAGCAGTATTTTGCGCTGAAGCAGCCCAACGGCCTGACCATCTTAAAACCGGACGGCAGCGTCGTGCAGGGGACTTATGATGAGCAACAAAAAGCCTTAACGCTGAGTGATGGCGCCGTCAGTCGCGCTGACTATGAAAAAGCCCTGGCGCAAGTGCAGCTGCCTTCGTATCTGTATCGTGAGGGCAAATACAGCAGTGAGCATCGGTGTATCGCGCCAGTGGTCGCACCTTGATGGGTATCTGCAGGCAAAGGCTTGTGTCAGGGCACTGATCAGCTTTAGCGTTGCTGTCGTAGTCAATTGCTGTCGTAACAGATTGTGCACACAACAACTCGCATCAACTCAGGAACCTTTGCCCATGACAATCTCTGCCCGGTTAATCCCTGCTTTCGCGCTGCTTGGCAGCGCGTTGTTCTGCCATTCAGTGTTGGCGGCTGATCCGCCGAAAATCACCAGCCAACCGCTAGCGCCACAGCTGTACATGGTCAAAGGCAGTGGCGGCAATATTGGCGTGCTCCTTGGCAAAGATGGCGCTTTGGTCATCGACGCCCAGTTTGCCGCCACAGCGCCGCTGATCAAAGCTGAGCTGGAACGGCTGCAAAGTGGTGTTCGCGTCAACACGCTGGTCAACACGCATTTTCACCGAGATCATACGGACGGCAATGCGGCGCTGGCTGGCGGGGCACGCATTATTGCGCATCAAGCCGTGCTGACCCGCCTGCAAAGTGACGCCAAATTTAACAAAGCCGGCTTGCCAACCGAGACGGTCAGCGGTGAAAAAACGCTGAGCCTCAATGGTCAGCAGGTTCTGCTGCAAACGCTGCCGGTCAGCCATACCGATGGTGATTTAGTGGTGTGGTTTAAAGCGCAAAATGTGCTGCACATGGGCGATTTGTTTTTCGCTGACCGTTTCCCGTTTATCGACCTGAAAAGCGGTGGTTCAGTCGCCGGTTACATCGCCAATACCAAGACCATCCTGAGCCAGATTGACGATGCCACCAAAATTATTCCAGGTCACGGTGACTTGATGGATAAAGCCGGCTTGCAGCGTTCTCTGACGATGATGGAGCAGACCTTGGCTGAAGTACAGGCGATGAAAGCACAGGGTTTAAGTGCAGATCAGGCTGTAGCCAAAGGCTTGTCGGCCGAGTGGAAAAAATGGAGCTGGAATTTTATCACTGAAGAGCGCTGGATCCGGACTTTGTATCAGGCCTGATTTAGCCTGCAGTTCAGACAGTCAGTCGGCGCCATCAGGTTTTGACTGACTGTTTATGTAGGTGAAATAAATGTTATTTTTGGTTGCATCTTTGTATTTGGTTGGCTAGGGTTGAAGTTGTACCGCAAACAACTCTATGGCTGCAACCAACAAAAGGATCGACGCAGATGCAACTCCGAACTTCCGTCTCTGTGATCGCAGCAATGCTGCTAAGCCCGGTTTTTATCCCTGCTGTTGCAGCGCCAGCTCTGCAAACGCTGCCAGCACCCACTCAAACTCAACAAATGGCCCAAAGCCCGTCATTACCCGCCAGTTTTTTCGGTGGCGCTGAGCAGGGCAAAAAAATCGATTATAAAGTGCTGGATCTAGTCCTGCGGACCTCTGTGCTGGCCGAAGGGATCCCGCAGCGCAGCACGGTGCCTGAGCGTGAGCAGCGCTATGATATTTACCGCAGCTACCCGCTTGGTGATCATTTTACCGCGTTGAGCGCCAACCGTTTTCATTTTGAAGAGTATCAGAACAATCCGGAAATGCGTGATGTGATTAGCCAGCTGCGTCAGCAGTTATCGGCAGTGCCTGATCAGACTCCGCTCAATCAGCTGACTAAAAATGAACAACTGGCCTATTGGCTGAATTTGTATAACGTGACCGTGCTCGATGAAGTGATCAAAGTGTATCCGCGCAAGGATCTAGAAACGTTTTTACTCGGGACAGCAGAACAGCCTGGCTTGTTAAGCCAAAAAATCCTGACCGTTGCCGGCGTGCGCTTAAGCCTGGACGACATTCAGTTCGCGATTTTACCGAAACAATTTCCACAGCAGCCGGAAGTGATCTATGGCCTGTATCAGGGCATTATCGGCAGCCCGAATATCCCGGCAATTGCCTATACCGGCAGCAATGTGCAACAGCAACTGGTGAAAAATGCAGCCGAGTTTATTAACTCCAATCGCGGTACTTTGCCAAAAGGCACTTTAGGTTTCCGGGTATCCAGTTTTTACCAGCGCAGCGCTGCTTATTTTCCGGATTTCCAGGTGGACCTGCGTAAACACTTAGCCACCTATCTGCGCGTTGATGAGCAACCTTATCTGCAGGGCAGCAAAACGATTCTGACGAATTTATCGAATTATGCCGTGACCGATGTGTACGGTACTTTACCGAATACTAAGGGCCATAAAACAGCCGTTAAAGTGGCGGCATTGCCGTTAGGGCCGGTCGTTGCCCGTAAACTGACTTCTGAGCAGCTGGAACGCTATCATCTGCTGAAACAGCGTGGTCAGACGATGCATGCCAGACAACCAGCGCTAGCAGCACCGGAAAAACAACCGGCCGCGGCGATTTAAAGTCATCTTCTGCAAAACGAAAAAGCCCGCGATGCGGGCTTTTTGTGGCTTGGCGAGCGGGAATACTCGACTACATCAGCTGCGGTGGTGTCTTGATACCGCGGGCATTGCGTTTACCGGCCAGTTCCAGTTCTGCTAGATGGAACAGATTGGTGAACACCAGGGGAGGCGCCGGATAGCCGAATTGTTCAATAAAGGCAATGCGGGCTTGCTCCAGCAGCTGGTTACAAAGCTGGTCGTAGGCCGAATAACCGTCGTAGCTGAACGGTTCCTGCAAAGCTGCCAAACCGTGTTGCTGCTGCATGCGGATAAACCAGTTTAATAAGAACTCGTATTCTTTGACGTCGAGAATTTCGCGGCAATCTAGTCCCATCAGTGTCTCCGCTCAGAATTGATAGCCTTTAATGTGAGGCTCATCACGCTAGGTCAGCAGCGCCAGGGCCTTTATAGTGTGGTCCAGGTGTTGTGGATCAACCGCCGGCGGCTGAAAACTGCTGCCGAGGGTTGAACCTTCTGCCAGCGAATTCAGGTGCCACAAAACGTCTGGTAGTTACAAAAACTGGCCGGTGGCAACTCAGCCCAATACGCATCATCGGCAAAAGGGGTCAGGCTGGCCTTGGCAAAGGCTTGTGCCGGGCCGAGATCACCGTTGAGTGCACTGTCGATGATTTGCTCAATGCGAAAATTGCGTGGGATAAAAGCCGGATTTGCCTGCAACAGCTGTTGGCTCAGCGCTGCTGGGTCCAGCTCCGCAGCTGGATCAAGCGCCGCTGCCGCAAGCCGTTGCAGCCAGCGCTGTTGCCAAGCACTAAAAGCGGCTGGTTCGGCAAAGAGTAAACCAGCTCGCGCGCCAGGGGTGGCGGCAGGGCGCGACAGCTCGCGGAAAAAAAACGTGAAATCAATTTGTTGCTGCGAAAGCAAGGTCAACAGGTCGTCAATCAGCGTCAGATCTGTGACGACCGGCGACTGCAGGCCTAACTTGGCGGCAAAGCGCTTCAGACGGGCGGCTTGATACAGCGCCGGGAAGTCGTTGAGCACGGTCATCGCTGCGGCGATGGCTTGTTGCTCGTCGTCATGTAGCAGTACCAGCAGAGATTCAGCAAGCCGCGCCAGATTCCACTGGGCGATCGGTGGCTGATTGCGGTAGGCGTAGCGACCTTGGCTGTCAATCGAGCTGAAACAGGCGCTGGGGTCAAAGCCATCAATAAAAGCACAAGGGCCATAGTCGATGGTTTCGCCGCTGACCGTCATATTGTCGGTGTTCATCACACCGTGCACAAAACCCAAGCTCATCCAGTGCGCAATCAAGTCAGCCTGCGCAGTTGCAACAGCGCGCAATAACGCGAGATACGGCTGCGCGTCATCCCGTAATTCAGCGTAATGCCTCGCAATAACATAATCGGCCAGCGCTTTGACATCAGCGCGAGTGCCATGCACCGAGGCATACTGAAAAGTACCGATGCGGATATGCGATGCGGCGACCCGGGTCAACACAGCGCCAGGCACCCGGGTATCGCGGTAGATGGTTTCACCGGTGGTGACTGCGGCTAAAGCACGGCTGGTGCGCACGCCCACTGCCGCCATCCATTCGCTGATGAGATATTCCCGCAGCACCGGCCCAAGCGCGGCACGGCCATCGCCGCGGCGGGAAAATGGCGTCGGGCCTGCGCCTTTTAACTGCACATCAAAGCGTGCGCCTTGCGCGCTCAGCACTTCGGTGAGCAGCAAAGCCCGGCCATCGCCAAGCCTTGGTGCTAAAGAGCCAAACTGATGGCCGGTATAAGCAGAAGCCGTCGGCTGCATCCAGGGCGCCAACTGATTGCCGCTGAAATACTGCAGGCCCAGCGGCGTTTGCCGGGCGTCTTGCGGCCATTGCAACTGGTTGGCTAAGGCGTCGTTAAACAATAACCAGGCAGGCGCGGCCACAGGCGTTGGTGCCACCGTTTGATAAAATAATGGTGGCAGCGTGCGGTAAGTTAATTCAGCGGTAAATGGCATGGCTCAGCCTGAAATTAATGGTGTTGGTGGTCGCAATCGTCGTCGCAATCAGCGTGTTCATCAGTGAACTCGTCGTCACCTTCCTGGTGTTGCATCACGCCCCAGCCATCGTTATGGCCGCTGAATTTCTTGGCGAACTTGTCGAGTTCCGCTTCTTTAGCGGTGATAACCGCATGCTCTGGCACCATGTTCAGGGACACGATCAGTTCCCACTGCTCCAGATCGTTTAAATTCAGTTCAACTTCGCCGGGCTGGTCCAGTTTAGTGATGGCTTCCAGCGCTTTTTCGGCTTTGGCCCGATCTGGAAACACCAGGTAAAAATCCAGGTCCAGCGCTTTAGTTAAATCCATGCCGGAATCGTGCATGGCTTGCAGCATATCGCCGTTGCCGTCGTCAGGAAATTGGCTCATATCAGCTCCGATTAATGAAAGGGAAGGCCTTGGGCGGCCGTTCAAGGTGTGCAGAGCACAATATAGTATCATTTTTTTCTGCGCCTGCAGGCTTCAGTGTGTGTCCGGTTTGGTTGGAAGCGCATCAAGCTCTGGCCCCAGTTGCGTCACGTAGTTTTGCAAGCGTGGATAGAACTGCAGAAAAAGCGCTTCCAGTTCAGTCCGGTGCAGCCTGATCTCTGAAATACTGCCGGCAAAACTATTTTGAAAACGAATGCGATTGGCGATTTTGTCCAATGCGAAGCCGATGTTGTCGAGTTGCTGATAGCTGGCGAACCAATCCTCCCGGACCAGCGAGCTGACTGTGGCGGCCATTGCCGGCGGCATGTCGGCACGTTGCTGCCACAGCTGTTGATAGATTTGCTGGCAAAGCTGCGACAAGTCGCGCTGGTCTAGCGAAGCCCAGTTTCTTAGCAGAAAATGGTCAAACAGCACATCGATAATCACCGGTGCAAAACGCCGGCGCTCGGGGCTAAACAAGGCTTTTGCCTGGCTGATTTCGGCGGCGCTATCGGTAAAGCGGTCCACGGCCCGATGACGCAGAACTGCGGCGTGAATAGCCGGTGGCAGCGTCTGCAGTTCGATACCGTGACAGAAATCTCCCAGCAAATTGCCATAGCGTGACTTTGCAGATTGCTCGGCCAGTGCCAGATGCGCGAAAAAATTCATGGCGTTACGCAACTTCGTAAAAAGCGACAGTGATGTTTACGGGCATATTGTTCGATGGCGTTGACCACCTTGGTCTGGTGCTGTGATTTGCCAGACACCACGAAATAGGTAGGGATACTGTCGATGGCCCGCCGTTCCAGATGGTCAAGCATGCCGGGATTATGCTGTTGCAGAAAGGCGCGAAATGGTCCTTCATAGGTCAGCAGATGTTCGGTGCGCTGATGCAGAAAAACTTCAATGGCTTTGCCGGCATCGGCAACGTCAACGAACTGATGTCCCTGCGCGGTCAGGCGTTTACGCTGGCCATGATAGTCAAAAGCACGGATGGCGCTGATGCTATCGTCCGTCGGTGCCTGACTGGTTTTTTTGTGACTATACAGGACGAGTTGCAGCGCCATATAAGGCGGTTCAACAAAGACAGGCGCAGGTTGATTTGCCAAAGCTTCGGTGCTTTTGATGTTGATAGTCAGGTCAATTTCGCCTCTTTCCATCAGTAAATACATGCGGGCCGGCATCAGGCAGCGCGTTTCCAGTGTCAAGGCTGCAGCAGCCAGAATGTCCCGGGCCAGCTCTACACCTGCTCCGCCACAGGTTTTCCCATCATCGCTGACAATAAAATCAGGTGGAAAATGATGGACACCCATCACGACGGTGCCCAATGTGTTTCCTATCAAGGCAGCGTCGTCTCTCGCTGCGGCTTCATTGAGAAGGCAGGCAAAAATACACAGCGCCGTAGCGATTTGCCTGATGATCTGCAAAAACATCTGAATACTCACTTGCCCTTTATCATGTGAAAAAACCAGCAGAGACCGCAATCTTTTAATTTGTCTGGACAGATTTCAGCTGGTGCTGATGCAGCAGCGACTGGGTCAGACCTGCCAGTAAAATCAACGCCACGCCCCCTAGCTGCAGTAAGCTGAGGACTTCCTGAAACAGCAGCCAGCCGGCTAGGATCACCGCAACCGGTTCAATATAAGCCAGGGTGCCAAAGACCCGGGTTGGTAAATGTTCAAGCGCCACAATCGCCAGATAAATCGCCAGAAAACCGGGGAAAAAGCCGGCTAAAAACACCCAGATCAGGCTGTCTGCAGCGGGAATTGGCGCGCCGTTTAGGAATGGTAACACGCAAAGTGTACCAATCATTAGCTGATAAAAAGCCCGCTGCAACGGTGAATCTGATTGGCCACTGTGGCGATTCGCCAATAAAAAACCGGTGTAGGTGAGCAATGAGAGCATGCCATAAACGAATCCCGGCCATTGCGCCTCGCTCAGCACCAGATCCAGCTTAAATTGTTGCAGCATGGCAAACCCTAGAAACGATAGGGCAATCAATAGCCCTGACGCCAGGTCCAGCTTTTCCCGGAACAGAAAATGCGCAGCAATGGCTGCCAGTGCCGGCGCCAGATAAACCAGCATAATGGCGTTGGCGAGGCTGATAAAGCTAATAGCCTGCAGAAAGCACAACATAAAGCTGGCGAGCAGTACGCCATTGAGGACGATCCGCCGGTCCGGTTTTTGTTTCAGCTCTGCCTGCTTGCCAAGCACCAGCACCAGCGCAAACAAGCAGATGGCGCCAACAAACAGGCGATAGAAGGTGAGTTCAGCCGCCGCCAGGCCTGATAGACGGGCGATGACGCCGCTGCTGGCCATTGATACCGCGGAGATCAGAGCAAGGATAAGATACAGGTTCACAACAACTCCAAAGGGCCTGCAAAAACCCGGTAACAGGGTACCGGGCTGTATAGCCAATCAACCGCAGCAGCGCGTTATTCTGCCATCGGCCGGATCAACGCTTTGTGGATCACGGCCTGATTGAGTGGGCCGGTGCGGCCGCCTTTGCCGCCGGTGTATAGATTAAAGTGCTGCAGATAGCTCATGTTAAAACCGTCGGCAATCGTCAGTTTACAGACCTCACCAGCTTTGGCATTAAAATTTGCATGGCTGGACCAACCCGCTTCCAGCGCGGTAGCCAGGTGGGGCATCACCAGGGTTGCCTGCTGGGTGCCGGACTGCGGACAGTCGGCAATGAGCCGTTTCACCACCGCGGTGATGCCGGTATTAATCGGGCCGTTGTCGATGAAATACTGCAGACGCAGGGCATGTCGACCAGAATGACTTGCGCTAAAGTTCAGCTGCAACTGCTGTTCCGGTGCTCCCCAGTTTTTAAATACCGGTTGCTGCAGGTATTGGCTGACGTCGTGGTCTGCACTGGTCAGGCCCTGACCCGCCACCATTTCCACACTGGCGCCCGGCGTGCAAAGCGTGCGGCTTGGTTGTGAACTTAAGCCGCTATCTTTGTAGCTTTGTGTCAGGGCATAACACTGGCTGTATTCGGCTTTTGCTTTGGTGTCGGTCCAGGTTTGCTGACGGGCTTTGAGTTTTACCGGCACCCCATTTTTATACAGGGTAAAACGGGTTTCGCTTTCACCAGCGGCATCAAATTGTAGGGTCGGGATGCCTTTGTCGCTGAGACTTAAGCTCAGTCGAGGCTCTTTCGGTGCCAGCAGTGTGCGTTTTTCGCTGCGACTCAGGCTGGCAAGCGGACCTGCATGATCGGCGGTGCGCAGCTGTGTCAGATTGGCAGCCGGTGCATCCAGTGCCTGTAGTTTCAGCACCAGCTCGTTGCGCTGCTGGCTGAAATCATTGAGTTTGATGCTAAATTGCTGATTGCCGGTCAGCACCTGAGGCTGACCATTCAGGCTGATTTGCGCCAAGCGGAATACCTGCCCGCGGCGGGCCTGTAGTGGCAACTCCAGCTTGATGTCCAGAGTGGTCCCGGCGAGCTCCAGGTTTTCTAGGCTGAGGCTGGTCCCAAGATCCAGCTCGCGGGCCAGATCTGCCGGAATATACGGGTTGATGGTCAACGTACCGGCAGCGAGCTGGGCGCCAAATAGCTGACCGATCACCAAATCGCCATAGGCGGCGACTGACCAAAGCTGGCGTTCCGAGTTCACCACAGGGCCGGATAAAGCGCCATCGTCGACATGGGCTTTTTGGCTGAGCCATTCCAGATTTTCCATATTCGACTGATTCAGCACAGCACCCTGATAGAGTGACACGGCGATTTTGTGAAACAGTTCAGCCTGATTTTGTTGCCGGGCCGCCCGCAGTTGATATGCGCTGACAAAAGGCCAGATCGCGCGGTTATGGTAGATCGGCACGTCCGGCAGGGCTGGGAAAATCACCGGCGGGCCGGCCTGAGTCAGTGGGTAATTCTGCAAAATTTGGTCGGCTTGCAGCGGTGATGCGACGCCGTGCGTGATGGCCAGCGACAGACCCAGTAAATCGTAATGTTCCACCGGCACTGGGTTATGCGCTTCACCGATATAACGGGCGTATAGCCCACGCTCAGGTAACCAGAACCAGCTGTTAATCGCTTGTTTCAGTGCCTGCGCCCATTGCGCCAGTTCGTTCGCGCGCGCCGGTTCCAGTGTTTTGGTAGCCTCTGCCGCGCGGCTTAAAGCGACATAATGCAGCACGTTGGTGGAGAGCGAAAACGACTCGGCGAGGAACAAAGTATCTTTCGCGGTCCAACTCGGATAACTCTGCTCACGCCAGTCGAGGAAGGACGTTTCGCCGCGGTATAAACCCAGCCGGGCATCAAAAATATAGGCACGGTCCTGCAAAATGGTATTGCGTGCAATGGCATACCAACGCTGCTGCCAGGCTTCACCAGCCGCCAGATTGGACGCGCCTTCCGGGTCTTGTGCCGTCAGCCCGCTGGCGGCCAGCACCCAGACGACGCGGTCAGAACTGACCGGCCAGCTGCCACCGGAGCCGGTGTCTTGCAGCGCAACTTCGGTGTTGCCGACGCCGCGGGCAATCAGTTCAGGCCGC
>Ga0209812_10001762_pt1 | contig 14117 bp, 17 predicted proteins | sample JI71714BDNA_FD_187502 | JGI IMG/M metagenome (GOLD analysis project Ga0209812, IMG submission 187502) | Wastewater effluent complex algal communities from Wisconsin, to seasonally profile nutrient transformation and Carbon sequestration -... | ecosystem: Engineered > WWTP > Effluent > Algae...
CTCGAAGCGCTGTTCGGCCAGACCATCACCAACAGCGATGGACGCATCGTGCCGGTCCGCCTGATCGGCGAACAGCACGTGCTCGAGGATCTCGGCCACATCCCGTCTTTTGCCGACTGGGCGAGGGTGATCCGCCCCGAGCCCTGGATGCTGCGCGGCAATCCGAAGGGATCACCGGGGCTTGATCCGACCGTAACCAGAGCGAGTGAAAAGGATATGGCTCATGCTCACTGACAGCGAGCGCTTCGCCTTTGCACCCTATCGGATCCACGTCTTCGAAACGAGCGGCAATGCCTATGACGCTGTTCAAACCGATGACCGCATCGCGACCGGCGACCTGCTGCTGGTCATGGACGAGGCCGTCGTCGGCGTCGCCATGACCTGGCCTTTCGCGGTCACCGCCGAACACGGCCACTTGCATCAGGTCGCCCCCAAGGCCGGGGACACCTTAGACCAGCTTGCCAGCTCCCTCGGAGTCGAACCAGCTTCGATGACGAGAGCCGTGGCGCTTGCCCGACAGCTCCGCTTCGGGATCGAGCCTGCGCTCCAATCGATCATCACATCCTCATCAGACAATCCAAGGACATAAAAGATGGCCAACAATTACATCCACGCCGCCTTCGCGGTGACCGTGACCGTGTCCGAAGCCCAGCTGATCGCTAGTGTCGAAGCCGCCATCGAGGCGATCGATCAAGACCTTCTGGGCGAGGCCCGACAGGAGGCTTACGACAATCTTGGTCCGGCATTCGCCGCTGTCTTTCCGCCCATCGGAGATGACCCCTTCTCTGGCCTGATGCCGATATTCCCGGACGAAGCCTTCCCGTGCCTTGATGCCACGATCATCATTGAAGATGGCCCCGATGATGCCACCATGGTCGTCGCCTTCTCCGGCGAGCAATTCGGCATAGAACAGATCGCCAACCTCCTGTTCGCCTGCGCGAAATCGGCGCTGCCGATCGGCTTCGAATACGCCTACACCTGCGACAAGCCACGCAATGACGAATTCGGCGGCGGCGCGGTGATTATCACCGCCGATGGTATCAACTACCACAGCACCCACACCATCGTCCGCGATGCGATGTCCACAAAGCCCAATGCGACAGCCCCTCGCCCGCTCTGAACCTGCCGGAGGTTCCGGCCTCCGTTTCGCGCACCGCGACCACCTGAAACCTCGCAAGTGGTCCCATTGGCGCGCCAGCGGCGCAGCCAATGGAGGGCGCGCGACACGCGCGCCTGCTCGTCCCGCAGGCGGGCCGAGGAGAGGAGGGGGATTGAGAAGGGTGTCGAGGACAGGGTGTCCGAGACGCAATCTCAGGAGAAGCATCATGAACATCGGTTCCATCAAGCAGAACGACAGCGGCGTTTTCATCGGCCGCGTTGACACCATGGCCGTCGCGATGACGATCGCGCTGAAGCCGGTCAGCAGCAACAATCCGAAGGCTCCGCGCTTCGAGATCCATGCCCTGACGCCGGCGCGCAAGTGGATTCAGGTTGGCGCGCTGTTCGAACTGTTCTCGAACAACACCGGCGAAGCCTTCCTCAACGGGAAGATCGACGATCCGTCGATGAACGCACCGCTGCAGATCTCGGCCTTCCAGCAGGACGATGGCAGCTACAACATCGTCTGGTCGCGCCCGACGCGCCGCCGCGATGTCACTGCGCAGCTCGCCGCCAAGCAGGACGACATGCCCGCCTTCGACATGGGCGAGGGCCCGACCGGCTTGGATTGCGCCGCCACCGACGGTCTCGGCGAGTCGACCGCAGAATTCGCCAGCTGACACCAGCTCCCCCAGCGCAAGGCTGCTCCCAGTCCTCCGGCCGCCTTGCGCCCCTTCGGGGCCCGTCTCTCTCCCCCCGAGAGACGGGCCCTTTCTTTTGCAGACACGGCCCGGAGCCGTGCCCTTGGAAAGGACGGTTCATGACCATCATCACCGCCATCATCGCTGTAAGCGAGCATACCGGGGTCCCCGGCAACGCAACCATCGACATCACACCCATCGGTACCATCGGAGGTATCAAGCTTGCAGACGGCCGCCTCGTGCGCCCCTGGATCACATGGGAAATCGAAGAGCCCGACGGCACGCACCGCGACCTCACCTTCGATGAGCTCAGCGCGCTTGGGTTCGTACCGACCCTCGACAAGACCATCGGAATCGAGATCGCCTGACCAGAGCGCGCAAGTGCTGCTTCCGTACCGGAAAATTCATCGAAGCCAATTGCGAGGGCCGCCTTCGGCGAAGCCTTCGAGGAAACAATCGACGTCGCTTCTACTTGACGGTGGTGCAATCTGACCGAGGATGAGAAGGTCACCAGCGACCACGAGCACTTTTGCAACTGTTGGGCGCGGCTTCCGATATGCTTAAGAGTATGCACCAGAACTGACGAAGTCGCGCGCATCCAATCCTTTGTAGGCGCCCCTAACGATCGCGTTGGTCAACAAGTTCTGCGCAGTTCACGACCCACAAAGAGGGCGCGATCGACCTCGCCGCTGAGGTGTATCGTTCAACGTTACCCTGCTCATTGTGTGGATGAGAGAAATTGGTGTTTCCTATGAACCCTTAAGTGGACCATGCTGGGCCAAATCCCGCTTTTTCTGGTAGGTAACACTCGCATTCTCAAATCTCTGCGAGAAGCAGAGCGGAAAAGCTACGATATGCAATGACAGGCAAAAAATGATGAACACAGGCGCAACATCCGAACGCGTTTATGAGGCCCTAAGGCTCCGTCTCACGCAGTCGGCGCTTAGGCCGGGAGACAGGATTGATCCTGCACAGCTCGCCGAAGAGTTTGGCAGCAGCGTCACTCCTGTCCGTGATGCACTACACATTCTAATCGGTCAGGGTCTCGTCGGCACAGGAGTCGGAGAAGGATTTTACATTCCCCATATCGATGAGCCTGGGTTGCACGATCTTTATGACTGGAATGCCGACCTGCTCACCGCTGCTTTGCGGCGATTTGCGCCTCGAGATCCTGTGGAACCTTTTCAGTCCGAATATGGCGATGATCTGGTGGTTCTGACAGCCGCACTATTCTCTAAGATTGCTCAAAGATCTGGAAGTCGCGAGCACGCGTTAGCAATGCGATGGGCCAATGCTCGATTTGCACTCGTTCGTCACATTGAGCAGGAAGTTCTGATCGACATTCCTGAGGAATTAGCACGGCTATCTGACGCATTGCGCGAATACGACAGGCGAGGCTTGGGTCGCATTATCAAAGAATATCATTCACGACGGAAACGTGTAGCCGGACAAACGATCAGGGCTCTGTATCGGAGCCGCGACACCATCCCGATCATGTAAGCTCGAAATATGCACCGTATAAGCTTCGTATTTCGATGTCTTATCGTACCATTTCCGTAGGTTAGTATTTGTGCACGACATTACTCGTGCGCAGAGCCTTCTCGCACATGGCTGTGCGTACAGGAGATGCTGGTGCGCATTTTGCTGACAAACGATGATGGCTTTGACGCACAAGGGCTTCGGGTTCTGGAGCGGATTGCGGCAAGTTTGGGCGAAGATATTTGGACGGTTGCGCCACAGCTGGAACAATCCGGAACGAGCCGCGCGCTAACACTTTCCCTCCCTGTCCGCCTTCGCCAACATGGTGACAAGCGGTTTTCGGTTGCAGGCACTCCGACGGACTGCATCAGGATAGCGGTTCTCGACCTAATGAAAGATTGTCGGCCTGACCTAATCCTGTCCGGCGTTAATCGCGGGCAAAATGTCGGAGAGGATTTGGCCCTGTCCGGCACAATCGCCGCAGCCATACAAGGTTCGGCGTTGGGTGTGCCGGCGTTCGCATTGAGCCAAGCGATTGACGCATTCGGAAATCTTCACGAGGCAGACTGGTCCGCTAGCGAAACGCTGGCTGCTAACCTCATCGCGCAAATTCTGGAGCAGCCCTCGCTCGCAAGCTCCGTCCTAAACATCAATTTCCCCGCGTGCCAAGTTCGCGAGGTTGCTGGTGTGGCGATCACACGACAGGGATTCCATGAGCAATCTTGTGCACGCGTAGAGCGCCGCTCTGACCCACGCGGCGACGCATATTTCTGGATGTGCTTCGACGACGACGTACCGTCACCTTGCGAAGAAACGGACGTGGCTGCTTTGAAAGCTCACCTTGTGTCTATCACACCGATCGTGACGGACCTGACTGATCATCGGGTTCGAGGCGCCATAGGCACCCTTACGCTTCCCCGCACACGCCTATCCATGGCGCAAATTTAACGAACCGATTCAACAGGCCCACGATCCGCTCCGCCATGGGTTCGCTTCTGCGAATGGGATTGTGCGCGTGAAGCATGGAGAGAGAGATGATCTTCGCTGCACAAGACAAAGCCGAACCTGATTATGTGTTTGCCGACAGGAGTCGGGCTACCGGAGTCGTACTAATCTCCACATTTTCCGACAAGCACGGAGGCGCGATCAGCGAGTCTCTCGGACCTGAGGCGATCGCCGGTCATTTGATTGGCACATTTGGGCGATCGGTAGCAGTTCAGCACATCGATCTACAACTCGATCCCAGCATACCTGACTTAGTCGAGCTTGTTGCGAGTTGCCGCCCATCGATCGTGGGGATCTCGGTCAAAATTGGCGCGCTAAATCAGATGCGGGCCCTGCTAAGTGCCTTGATGCCACTTCATTATTGGGACGGCTCGAAGCCGGTTATCGTTCTTGGTGGTGTTGTTCCCACATTTGCAACTTCGGCACTATTGAATGAGTTTCCTTCGGCCATACTTGTAGTTCGTGAAGGCGAGACGGCCACAGCTGGTTTGGTCGAGTATGTGCGAGGTGAGAGACCCCTGTCGAGCGTACCAGGCATCGCTTTCCATGATCGCTCCGGAAAAATGATCACCGCCCCGAGCCAACGACTGGATCTCGCAAACCGCCATCTGCCTGCGCGGATCACATCTGAGCGTGTGCACAAGGAGTTGGGAGGGATGATTTGGGCTGAAGCGTCGCGCGGATGCGACTTTAACTGCACGTTCTGTTCAATTCGCGATTTGCATGGAGGAGGATTCGACGGTGGGATTACGCCAGAAAGTGTAGTTGCCGATCTAGTAGAGTTGGAGCGGCGCGGCATTCACGCGGTTAGCTTCACCGATGACGATTTTGGAGGAGATCCCGAGCGTACTGCCGTTATCGCACGGCTTATCAAAGAAGCGAACCTCAAGGTCCGTTTTTCGATTTCGACACGGGCAGATCATGTTTGGCGCGAACGGCTAAGTAGCAAAGGCGAACGCTTGACCGACTCTGAGCTCAATCAACGGAACCAACGACTTCGTCAAATAATGGTAGAGTTGACCGAGGCAGGCCTTGAACGGGTGTTTATTGGCATGGAGTCAGGATCGCCAAGTCAACTCCGGCGTTACGGCAAACAGGTGACAGTCGACGGTAACTACAAGGCTCTCGACATACTTCATGAGTTAGGGATTGACGTGGTGGCCGGCTATATTCCGATTGATCCCGCGATGAACCTCACGGAGTTGCAGGAAAACATGGCTTTCCTTCGGCGCACAGGCATGTACCGCAAGATTACCAATCCTCTCAGCGTTCTGCGGGTACAGGCGGGCTCGCCATATCTGAACTTGGCGCGCCAGCGTGATCTCTTGCTAGAGCCGACAGATGACCTTGTCTTTTTCAAAGCTTCATTTGAGGATGCACGGGTTCAACGAGTTGCTGAGGTTGCCGATCGCTGGGTTGAAGATATGTATGTGCTTATGTTCGGACTTAAGGGTGAAGTGGCTTCGCAAACGCTACTGCTTGGCCCAGGTGGCGTGGCTACCCCGGCATCGCAAGCCGTTGAAAATTGCCTATTCCGTTTTCGCGAGTTGGAAATGGAGTTCATTGAGGCCGTCACCGAGCTTCTTGCAAACAACGAGAGCGCGTCATTGACGGAGGTGACGCAAGGATTCATCAAGCGCAGATCTCAGCTTGCAGCGCAGGTCGTTGATCTAGTGAGGACGGGGGTAATTGGAAAAAATCCAAGACTTCAGGAAGCAGTAATGAAAATGAGCAAGGAAAGTTTATATGCCGCATGAACTGGTTGATAGTAGGACCGTATATAGTGGGCAGTTCGTGAAGGTACGTCTGGATCTGGTCGATAGAGGCGGGAATCGTAGCGAAAGCGAAGTAGTCGAGGAGGGCGACGGAGTTTTGGTTGTACCTGTGACTCAAGATCAGAAAATCATTCTCATCGAACAAAGTCGCCACCTGTACGGGACTACCTATGAGGTTCCATCAGGTGCAATAAATGTTGGCGAAACCCCGATTGAAGCTGCTGCGCGTGAGCTGCGTGAAGAGGCGGGTTTGACCGCGAGTAAATTTGAGTTGCTTAGCACACATACCAATAGCGTCCATATGACTGGAAGGAACTACTACTTCATGGCTACTGGCCTCGAGCCTTGCGGAGATGGGGTCTGCGACCCTGATGAGGAGTTCATATCCCAGAAAGAAGCAAATTTCCCAGAAATCAAGAAATTAATTGATGATGGGCGCATCCCGGATATCCGCAATCGCGGATGCCTGTGGTTGGCCCAGCTGCATATTCTTCAGGTGACAGATTAGAAGCGGGTGCCCTGTCCAACATCTTGGCTACTCCGAATTCGAGCGAACCAGGTCCAGCACCGCAGTCCCACCCTTGGCAAGGATGACTAGCGCGACTTCGCTGTGACGACCGGCACCGCCGCATATGGTGACGCCGCCTCTCCAGCGCGTTGAAGGACCCAGACCCAGCCAGCTGGCCGCCCTTGCATACTGACGAAGCAGACAGCCCCATGCCGAAGCCCGTGACATGCGAAATTCAGGCGCCCGGTGCAGCCCCTTCGGCAACCGCGGACCACCGCCGAAGCGAGCCACTCACCGTCCAGAGCTTTGTTCCGCGCGTCGTTTCTGTCCGGTATCGCAGGCGGCGGGGTGTTCTCCCGGTGAGCCTGTGCACGACAAGCGCGACGCCGTTCAGTCAATTCAAGGCCCCTCGTGTCCGACAGCCCGTCCGCCGCCAGTGCCCCTGCCTCTCTGGTCGCGGTTAGGGCCAACCTGCGAAAATACGAGCCGTGTTGCTCGGCAAGCCGAGCTGCCCGCACCACCTCGATTTTCGAGGTTTCCCGCGCATGCGCGCGGTGTCCCACCTCTCCCGCCGAGGCGCGATAAGGGCACCGGCGGACGAGCCGCCGGCCACAAGGAGGCTTTATCATGAACAACGTCAATCTCGTCGGCCGTCTCGCCAAGGACCCCGTCGCCCGCGACACCGGCGAAACCCGCGTCACCGAGCTGATCCTGGTCACCGAGCGGCCCGTGATCCGTGACGGCAAGGTCCAGAAGGATGCCGAGACCGGCTACGCCCTCAAGGACGCCGAATTCCACAAGGTCACCGTCTTCAACGGCATGGGGCTGCCGCTCCGCGAGCACAAGAAGAAGGGCGACCAACTCGCTGTCACCGGGCGCATCCACTACTCGCGCTGGAAAGACGCCGACGGCACCGAACGCTACGGCACCGAGATCATCGCCGAGAACGTGATGTTCATCTGACCCCGCAGGGGCGGCACTCCGGTGCCGCCCTTCGCTTTGCCTTTATCGGAAGGCAACCATGTCATCGCTTTCGCCCATCCCCAATACAGGCTTCGCCCGCGCGGCCGAGCAACTGCCACCCGATACACGCCCCGTGCTTGCACTGCGCACTTCATCCTACAGTTGCTGCCAGTACGAGATTGTCACCGCCCGTTACATGCCGGAGGATCGACCCCTCGCGCCATGGCGAGACTTGTCGGGCGACGATCTCGCCGACAGCGGCTCCGACCAGGTGCTTGCCTGGTCGCATGCGAACGCCATTCTGATCCCGGAGAACGACCTGTGACCGAGCCCATCTTCGTCTTCGGCAGCAATCTGGCCGGACGCCACGGCAAGGGCGCCGCCCTGTGGGCGCGCCTACACCGCGGTGCGATCTATGGGCAGGGTATCGGCCTGCAAGGCAACAGCTATGCAATTCCCAGCAAGGATTCACAGCTGCGAACGCTCCCGCTGGCGGTCATCAGGCAGCACGTCAGCGAGTTCCTCGCATTCGCGCGTTCCCGCCCCGAACTCACGTTCCAGCTGACAGCCATCGGCTGCGGTCTCGCCGGCTATCGCCGTGATCAAATCGAGCCGATGTTCGCCGATGCATCACCCAATGTCCTGTGGCCATCAGAATGGCGCTGATGAAGTTGTTGCCCTTTCACGATTCACCGACCACCGACCCGGTCATGTCCCCTTTCACCGGGACACGCTGCGCGACATCGAGGACGACCTTGAAAACGACATCATCGACAGCATGAGCTAACCGCTGGCAGGCATACCTCAAGGCTGCCCATCCAGGATGGCACCCGTTGCATCGATCTTTGCCCCGCGATGACCGCAGCTGCACCGAAGGTGCTGCGCAACCATATCGAGCTTCATCGGGATCGACTTGGCGAAGCATTGATCGCGCAGCTTCGACGCTGAGACCAGCACGACTCTGCGGCATTTGCGGCATTCAATCTGCGCATTGAGCCCATCGCGAACCAGATCGGCGACTGTGTCGATGCGCTTCATTCTCATCGTTCGGCTAGAACATCATGAGAACATAATCGTCAACTTCTGGCAAAGGCCGCTTATGCGGGTAACGTCTCCCGACCTTCGGCCGGGACCGCGCTCTATTCCGCTCGGCGCCGCAGCCCTGGCTCAGCTGAAGCTTCGCTAAGGGCAGCGCGCAAGCTTCGCTCCACCGAGCCCCTGAGGGGTCTCGGCCCTTCAGGTGACGATCGCTGACGCATTCTGGCGCGCAGCGCGCTTACGTGCTGCGGCTATGGGGAGCGGGGCTTTTTGAGCGGCTCGGGCTTCGCCCGGGCCTTGCGTTTCCGTTAGCCCCGCCGGCTCTCGGTCCCGCCGCTCGCGGCCTGTTTGCCGCGCGCACGGTCGGCGACAAATGCCGCCGCCTCGGCGCGCGACTAACCAGGCCTGTCGGACCGCGGCTCCTGCGGGAGCCGTTTCCGGTGCGGACGTCTCGGAGAGACGCCTGGTGACTCGCCATGTCGGCTTTTCGGTGATGTTGTGAACTTGCCAAATGACCGGTCATGGGTGGAGAGCGGAAAGGCCGCTCCCCATTGGTCACTGCCCCGGCGATGCAGGCTGGGGACGAGTTAAAAAAGCTTATCCGGGGATGTGAATTCCGCACAGCTTGTTACCATCAGGGTCGCGCACGTAGGTAAGGTGGATCGTTCCCATCGCAGACTCCCGCGGGCCGGGAGCGTCTTCGATTGACGTTCCGCCGTTGGCCACGGCCACATCATGAAATTGCTGAACCTGTTCGGGCGAATTGCACGAGAAAGCAACCGTAGCCCCGTTCGCTACAGTCGCCGGTTCATCGTTGATCGGCTGAGTGACGATGAAGTTTGTTCCGCCCGGGTTCGGGTAGAAGAGGCGCATATGCCCGCTTCCGGCAATATTGTTCATCGGCTCTGGCATTCCCAGAACACCCAGAACCGCGTTGTAGAACTGCCGCGACCGCTCGATGTCGTTGGAGCCTACCATTGTGTGGAACAGCAATCTCTTTCTCCCTATCGTTTCGCGGACGCTTGTGGAGGCAGTGGGAGATCAGAGCAAGCGGCGAGTTGCGAGCTATGCCGTTGAACAACATAGGACGAACTGGCAGAAAGTTCCGATTACAGCGGTACCGGGCCCTATGAACACGTGGCCGCTTTCAGAAAAACGCAGCCCGCAGCAAACGACCGCTTCGGGGTCGCTTTCAGAATTTCGGCTTTCAGTGGCGAAGTGAACGAAGCTGCCGGTCTGCTTTGAGTATACCTCCAGCTCCTCACCGAATGTAGCTGGGCACTGCCAACTAGCCCTAGCGGTCCTCCCGATCCAGACGGACCGCCTTTTCGATGAAGCCCCGCGGGTCTTGCACGAAATGCGCTGCGTCTGATTGAAGGACCGTCCTGATCACAGCTTCCCTGCTTGGCTGAATGATCGCACCCTCCGGCGTTGCAAAGACGCAGTCGAGATGCCGCGCGACGTCGCAGACACCGCCGATCAATGGCAGTGAGATATCCGCCACATCGAAGCGGACCTGGATTTCTTCGATGTATTGCTCATCGAAGCTCACCTGGATGTCGTCCGCAGGTTCGTCACCCCATACCCGGAGACCGGTGTACGATCGCGGCTTCTCGGGCAGCAAAATGTCGAGTTTCGCGAACAGAACATCCGCCTCTGTAATGGGCAGCGCCAGAACAACCTCGCCAAGCTGCTCGCGGTTCATCCGTGCAGCGTTGACCCCTGCGATACGCGCCGCAGAAGCAGGGATCAGGTTGATGACAAACTGCCAGACGGCCATCACTCGAACATAGCGCCAATGCGGGGTCCGACAATGGACTCATTCGTTGAGCTCGGGACCTGTTCTGCCGGAACCCGGCGCCGCCGCCCGTCCGGGCAGGGCAGCGCCCCTTACCCGCGAACGCGCCTTTCCTTGTCAGGAAGGCGTTCGCGGTCGGAGCTTTACAGCCGTAGTTCGCGCTAACGCGCGAGAGCGCGGCATTCGTCATACTCCGGCCGGTCAAGGATCGGCTGCGCCGCCCGCGGGGCGGTGATGCCGGCTACGCGGCATCATCCCTGACAGCCCGTCATCTGCCGACCAGCCACGCTGAACGGCTTCCAAGATTGGGCGTGTTCCCGCTGTTAACCCGTTCGCCGGGCCGGGAGGGCGGGCCAGCAGGCTGGCCCGTCTGCCTCCCGTCTCTCGTGCTCCGGGGCGGGAACGTCTCTTCCACACACACAGGAACACCTGCCGAAACCTATCGGCGGCCGCCCCTTGGTCAAGGATCGCGGTCCCCCCAATTTTCAGCGGGGCAGCTGTGTCGCTGCGCGCCAGCCACCCCGCAGAAAATCGGCTCCCCCGCGCCCGCTGCGCGGCGGCGCAAGCGCCGTCCCTGACACGGTTCGTCCGGCCCGATTGGTTTTTCGGGTTCCCATGGTGGGAACGATTTCAATCAATTGGAGGCTTTAATGACCAAGATTTCGAACCTATCCGACCTCGCAATCCTCGCTGCCGAGATGCGCGCTGCCCAAATCGAAAACGATATCGCCAATGAGTTCGGCCACGCCAACAATGGAGAATACGACGCCGCGTTCATCGAAACGAGCGAGATGGCGAAACTCAGCATCGTTGCCGAGCCGGAGAATGCCGACATGCCGGATGCGCATCAGTCGGCCGCCGCTGTCGAACTCATGATGCAGACGATGTTCGATGTGCTGCGCGATACGAGGATGCAGGAATGCGCCGCGGATCTCGCCTGGGGCTTCTGCAACAGTTTCCACATGGTCGCCAAGCGCATCGAGGGCAGAGAGGACGATGCCGCCAAGAAGCTCGGCGAGCTTGCCCGCAACTTTGATCCGTCGGAGATTTACGCCGTCGAACTCGAGGAAACACAGCAGCTCTGCCAGACGCTCGAGGGCATCCGCGCCGCGCTCGAATGCATGCGCGATCACGCCGCCGAAATCTACCGTGTCGAAACCGGGCGGCCGTTCTCCACAGTCAAGGGCAGCAGGGTCTCCAGCAGGCTGACCGCTTCGGTGGTCGATGCACGCGATTTCCTCGCCGGACGCGCGCAGCGCCGCCGCGAGCAATACGCGCCTGAAGGACCAGTCGTCGCCTTCTCGGGAGGCGCTGAATGGCACGACGAAGCGCTGATCTGGGCCCGCCTAGACAACATCGTCAAGCGCATCCCGAATATGATCCTCGTGACCACGGCCCAGAGCCGGGGCTGCGACACCATCGCACGAACATGGGCTGCATCGCGCGACGTCAAGGTCGTCGAGTTCAAGCTCGACACCAGAAAGGGCGGGAGTGCAGGGTTCGTCCGCAACGACAAGATCGTCGCACTGAAGCCGGTTGAGGCGGTCGTTTGCGAGGGCTCGGGCATTCAGGCCAACCTCGCCCAGAAACTGCGCAGCGCCGGGGTGCCGATCCACGTCCTGCGCCGCGCCCAGCAGCGCCCCGACGACTTCGCCGCCAACAAGCGCACCGCTCACTGAGCACTCAGGGAGGCCCCGGCATTCGCCGGAGCCTCCCTTTTTCTTCTGTCGTGCTGACACGGGCTCAGGGGGCATCGAACCCCCTTCGCCCGTCGGGGATACCGACCTATCGGCCGGAGAGATGGGCATTACGCTGACGGCCCAAGAGCCGCCTATTAAACCAGCGGTCGACGGCTGCGCTGACGGCCTCCCAAGTGCCCTCTCAAATAGTCGCTGCGTCCGCATCCTTCGGGCTCCTGTCGCCAGAGCATTCACCCATGTCACGGCGCAGCGGTGCTCGCCTTTGCATCGGCACTTCGTGCCTTGCTCGCCTCGCCGCCGCCCCTGCCGCAGCACCCGGCTCAGGCGTTGAGCGGCCGTGGTCGGCCGCAGCCCTGCTTTGACCCTCGGCGTGCGGGCACCGGCAGTCCCTTGCTGGCCTTGCGGACCTGCGTCCGCCTCGGCTTCGCGCGGTCTGCTGTGCGCCCGATCTCGGCACGGCGCTGCTCGCGTGCGCATCGGCACTGACGTGCCTTGCGGGCGTCGCCGCCGCGCCTGCAGTGTGCCGAGACGAACCATGTCGTCAGTGATCAATCCGGGTCGACTTCGTGGTCGCAAGACAGGGCCTTGCTGAAGCCTCTCTGTGTAATTAGTTTCTTATCGGCATTGCATGAACGGATGCACTGCCGACGAACTTCGCGTCGCCCCCCGGCGCGGTCCTGATGACCCTGCGCTGCGACCCCGCAGGGTCATCACTTTGCTCCAACTTTGAGCGCCGAGCGCACCGTCAAAAGGCAGCCGTTGAGTGGCTCGCCAGCCACCAGACCATGATCCGAATTCGCTGCATTCGGAAGAAGGCAACGACAGTGTCAGTGCCCTTCTTTATTTGCCGTCACGGCTACAAGGCGGCGTGCTCTAACTTGTGAGTGAATTCGACCCAAGGCATTACGCCGAAAGACGCTTCTCGACCTCGTCGACGCCGAGGGCCTTCATCCGACCTAGAAGCGCTGTGAGCCGTTGCTGATCGAGTTTCCCGAGGACGCTTTTGCCGATCGCATTTGCACGTTCGGCAGCCTCCCGCTCAGCGAGCTTTTTCTTGCGTTCGGCAAGCCGAAATTCTTCCTCGCGGATCGCCGCTCTTTCCTTCTCCAGATTTGCCGCCATGACGCGCTCCCATCTCATTTGGCAATCGCTAGTATTGCGCTGAAATTGAAGAGTATCAAGGTCCTAAGGAGCCGCATCTGAAGAACCCTTGGGCAAGATCATTGGAAATGGGACAGGTTGGTCTTGGGACCAAAGCCGGGCTCAATTTCGTTGCCTTACAGGTGCCAGGATCGCCGGCCGACGGCTCTCGCGGAGCGGCTCGCCACTGGAGTTCCAAGCCCTCATCCGGAATCGATATCAAGACAGTCCGAAGCTCTTCCATCAGTCCCTAGGGAATGCACACCGAATGCGGCGCGCCGCTCTTGTAACCCATTGAAATTAATGGTGTAGACCGGGGTGGACAGGTTGACCCCCGTATACCAGTTGGCTCCCATCAGCTATACCTCTGAAATAACGTAGAATTTGCGGTCTACAGCGGTAGGACCCGACGTCCATGAATAGACTTCCATCCATTTGGAATTCGAGGTATAACGTCACCTCCTAAAGCCCCACCATCCGCCTTTTCAGGTGGATGATGACATGAGTTCCGAACGACTTCCGCTTCTCTCTTTCCGCTTGGAAAGTGACGAGCTTGGCAACATCGATAACCTCGCCGAGTTCCTCGGTTGCTCTCGCTCCGAGGCAGCCAGGCGCGCCTTGCGGATCGGCTTACCGATCGCGAGAGCCGGGCATTCCCTCGATGTCCGACGCCTCATCCTTCTCCTGGAATACACGCAGGCTGCGGTCGACCTGATCGTCCACCGTGAACACGGCGACCTCGCGCCCGGTCTGGAGCAAATCGCCCACGAACGCATGGAGGAATTCCATGCGCCGCGATGACATCCGTTTCAACGGCAAGGGCGCCACGATCCAGCATCATTCCGCACGCGGACGGGTGACTCGAAATGCCGGCAATTTCACCCGCGGATCGCAGCTGGTGACCCACGAATT
>Ga0209812_10001763_pt1 | contig 14103 bp, 7 predicted proteins | sample JI71714BDNA_FD_187502 | JGI IMG/M metagenome (GOLD analysis project Ga0209812, IMG submission 187502) | Wastewater effluent complex algal communities from Wisconsin, to seasonally profile nutrient transformation and Carbon sequestration -... | ecosystem: Engineered > WWTP > Effluent > Algae...
AAACGGTCGCGCAGAACCTCGAAAAGGAAATGGCAAGCTGGGCCTGACGCCCGGCTGACACACACCATGGCAAGCCGATCCACCCCGCGCCTTGAAATCCGACAGGCCAAACTGAAGGACGTGCGGGCGATCGGCGAGCTGGTGCGCCGCGCCTATGATGATCTGCCCGCCTATACGCAGGGCGAAATACGCGGGCAGATCAACAACTACCCCGAAGGCTGTTTTGTCGCGCTGTTCGATGGCGCGGTGGTGGGATACTGCGCCTCGATGCGGCTGGACGAGCGCGTGGCGCTGTCCGACCATACCTGGGACGAAGTAACCGGTAACGGCTTCGGCAGCCGCCACGATCCGACAGGCGACTGGCTTTACGGGTACGAACTTTGCGTCGATCCGGCTGTGCGCGGCACCCGGCTGGGGCGCAGACTATACGAAGAACGCCGCGCACTGGCAGAGCGGCTCGATCTTACCGGTATCGTGTTCGGCGGGCGGATGCCCGGCTATGCCCGTGCCAAGCGGCGCAAGTCCAATCGTGCGGAAACGCCGGAAGAGTATCTCGACCTCGTGATCGAGAACCGCATCCACGATCAGGTGCTGCGATTCCAGCTCGCTAACGGGTTCGAGCCTGCGGGCATCCTCCCCAAATACCTGCCCGAGGACAAGGCGAGCCGCGGCAATGCGGTGCGGATGATCTGGCGCAATCCCTATGTGGACAGTGATTCTCCGCCCAAGCACCGCCTGCCGCGCGATGTCGAAAGCGTGCGGATCGCCACTTGCCAGCTGCAATCGCGCGCCGTTTCCGGCTTCGACGAATTCATGAAGCAGGTCGAATATTTCGTCGACGTTGCCGCCGATTACGAGGCGGATTTCATTGTCTTTCCCGAAATGTTCACCGTCATGCTGCTCTCGGCCGAGCCGAAGGAGCTGACCCCGCTCGAAGCGATCGAGACGCTCAGCGACTACACCCCGCGCATCCGCCAGCGCCTTTCGGAGATGGCGCTGGCCTTCAACATCAATATCATCGGCGGATCGCACCCGACCCGTATGCCTGACGGCGACATCCACAATGTCGCCTATGTCTGCCTGCGCGACGGATCGATCCATGCGCAGGAGAAGATCCACCCCACCCCCAACGAAGCCTATTGGTGGAACATCAAGGGCGGCGACACGATCGATGCCATCCCCACTGATTGCGGCCCAATCGGCGTTCTGATCTGCTATGATAGCGAATTCCCCGAACTCGCCCGCCGTCTGGTGGACGAAGGCGCGCGGATCATCTTTGTGCCGTTCTGCACCGACAGCCGTCAGGGCTATATGCGGGTGCGGTACTGTTCGCAGGCCCGTGCGATCGAGAACCAGTGCTTCGTCGTGATGAGCGGCAATGTCGGCAACCTGCCCAACGTCGCCAACATGGACATCCAGTATGCCCAGTCCTGCATCCTCACCCCCTGCGATTTCCCCTTCGCGCGTGACGGGATCGCCGCCGAAGCCTCCGAAAATGTCGAGACGCTGACCATTAGCGACGTCAATCTTGCCGATCTTTCATGGGCGCGGGCGGAAGGCACGGTGCAGAACCTCGCCGACCGGCGGTTCGATCTTTACCGGATCGAATGGGACAAGCGCGTCGGCAATATCAAGGACCCGCTGGGCGAGGAACGCTAGGCCACGCGGCGGGTGACAGCACCCCGCCCACAGGCTAGGCCTATGGCGTGGCTGGCGAATTGACCCTCTCTCCGTTCCTGTCCGACGCGCTGGTGATCCTCGGTGCGGCGGGCATCGTGATTCCGGTCTTCGCCCGGTTCCGGATCACGCCGATCATCGGGTTCATCCTGATCGGCGTTCTGGTCGGCCCCTACGGCCTCGGTTCGCTGGTGGAGCCCATACCCTGGCTCTACTACGTCACCATCAGCAATCCGGAATCGCTCACGCCCTTTGCCGATTTCGGCATTGTGCTGCTGCTGTTCGCCATCGGGCTGGAGCTGTCGTTCAACCGCTTGTGGCAGATGCGCAAGCTGGTGTTCGGCCTCGGCGCGCTGGAACTGCTGATTATCGGCAGCTCGCTGGCCGCCTTCCTCGGGCTGGCAGGCAGCATGAGCTGGACCGGCGCGCTGGCGCTGGGCTTTGCGCTCGCGTTCTCATCCACCGCCATCGTGCTGCCGATTTCCGGCACCCGCACCCCGGTCGGACGGGCGGCGCTGTCGATGCTGTTGTTCGAGGATATCATGATCGTCCCGATCATCTTCATCCTCGGCGCGCTTGCCCCCAACGCGGCTGATGAAGGCTGGGCCGGAATGGTCGAGACCTTGTGGCAAGGCGGGCTGGTGATCGCAGTGCTGCTGATCGCGGGCCGCATGATTCTCCCCCGCCTGTTCGCGCAGGCCGCGCGCACCAAAAACCCGGAGCTGTTTCTCGCCGCATCGCTGCTGGTGGTGATCGGCGCGAGCCTTGCGACCGCGCTGGTCGGCCTGTCGCCCATTGTCGGCGCGCTGATCGCAGGGCTGCTGATCGCCGAGACCGAATATCACACCGAGGTCGAGCAAATCATGGAGCCGTTCAAGGGCCTCGCGCTTGGCGTTTTCCTTATCACGGTGGGGATGAGCATCAATCTGGTCGAGATCGGTGCGCAGATCGGGGCCATCACGCTCGCGGTCGTCGGGGTGCTTGTATTCAAGGCGGCGGTCACCGGCGTTCTGCTTCGGCTCATGGGCGCGCGGCGCAGCACGGCGGCTGAAACCGGCGTGCTGATGGCCTCGCCATCCGAAACCACGTTGATCGTGCTTGCCGCCGCGACCAGCGCCCTTGTGGTCGATCAGGAAACCGCTCGTTTCTGGCAGACCGTCACCGCCATCGGCCTGACCATAACCCCACTTCTGGCCAAGCTCGGCGCGATGATCGCACGGCGGGTCGACGGCGTAGCTGCTCCCAGCGAGGACGACGATAGCGACGAGACCCGGACGATCATCGTCGGCGGCGGCCGCGTCGGACGGTTGATCGCGGATATGCTGCAGACCCATGGCAAGTCCTACGTAATGATCGATTCCAACCCCGATCTCATCGCCGATGCCAAGCAGGACGGCTATCGCGCCATCTTCGGCGATGCCGCCCGCGGGGATACGCTGGCAAGACTGGGTGTCGAACTGGCCCCTGCCGTAGTGCTGACGATGGACGAACCCGTTCTGGCGCAAAGGCTGGTGACGAAACTGCGCCAGACCTATCCCGATCTGCTGATCGTCGCCCGCGCGCGTGACACTGATCACGCCGCCGCCATGTACCGTGCAGGCGCCAGCCACGCTGTCCCGGAAACGCTGGAAAGCTCGCTTCAGCTATCGGAAGCGGTGCTGGTCGATATCGGTGTCGCCATGGGCCCGGTGATCGCTTCAATCCACGCGAAGCGCGACGAGTTCCGCGAACAGTTGGAGCGCGACGGGGGGCTTAGCGAAAAGCCGAAACTGCGAACGTCGACCAGCGCAGCGGGCTAGCGCGGTTAGTTCAGCGACCAGTACACCTTCAGCACGAAGGGCCGGTCATCGGGCGGCTGCTTCAATCGCACCGCGCCCATGGCTCCCTCGCAGGTCTCGTAAGCAAGCCGCGCGGTAAAGCTGGAGCGAAGTGGGCGGCAAGAGACCGCCTTGCCCTCGGCATCGAAGGTCAAGGCCACCGCCACCCTCCCTATCACCTCGTTCTGCAACGCCCGCCGCGGATACTGCATCGGCGTGATGATGACATCCTCGGCCTTGAGCTGCTGATCTTCTGCCGGGATCGCGCCGTTGCCAAAGATGATCGGCCGGTCATCAAGCCAGGGGAAGCTGCTGGTTGAATAGGCGAACAGCGGTCCGCTCTCAGCCGCCGCGAACGAAAGGCTGATGCTGGTGTGATAATTGGCCCGCATGTAATCGAGCGCAAGGTAAGGATTGGCCCGAAATCGCCCCGCGGCCTTGGCATGGGCACAGATCGCTGTCCCTGCCTCAGCAAGGCCCTCGTCCGGTGTCGCGCTGCAATCGACCACAATGCCTGCCGGATCGACCGTCAGATCAAGTTCGACTTCCATCGCGAAGGGCCGGGTGCGGAAAACCCTGAAGAATGGCATTAGAACGGGGTCAATATCACCGAGGTCGAGCTCTCCCGCCCCGGTCACATCAAACACCTCGCCGCCAAAGACCAGCGGTTCGGAACCCTGCGCTGCGGCAGGCCCGCTGCCCATCAGCGCGAAAGCCGCAGCGACTGACGTTGCGAGAACGCTGCCGCGGATCACCCCGCCAGCACAGCCTTCACCGCCGCCAGCGCGTCAGCCGCTTTGGCTCCATCCGGACCGCCGCCCTGCGCCATGTCGGGCCGTCCGCCGCCGCCCTTGCCGCCCAATGCCTCGACGCCCGCACGTACCAGATCGACCGCACTGAAGCGCGCCGTCAGGTCGTCGGTGACAGCCGCCGCAATGCTCGCCTTGCCGTCATTGACCGCGATGATCGCCGCGATGCCGCTGCCCATGCGCTGCTTGGCCGCATCGAGCAGCGGGCGCAGTTCCTTGGGGTCGAGCCCTTCGAGCACCTGACCGCTAAAGGTAACACCCGCCACAGTCTCGTCCGCAGCCGGAGCCGCCCCGCCTGTGCCGCCGCCGCCCAGTGCCAGCGCCTTCTTCGCCTCGGCCAGTTCTTTTTCGAGCCGCTTGCGCTCGTCCAGTAACGCGGCGAGCCGGGCCGGGACTTCTTCCGGAGTGGCGCGGATCACGCTGGCGGCTGACTTGAGCGCCTCTTCGCGCGCAACCAGCCACTGGCGCGCGCTCTCGCCGGTGAGCGCCTCGATCCGGCGCACGCCGGACGAAACCGCGCTTTCCGAGACGATCCGGAACACCCCGATATCGCCGGTGGCGCGCACATGGGTGCCGCCGCACAGCTCGACCGAGTAGTTGCGCCCTTCCTTGCCCGAACGGCCCATGGCAAGGACGCGCACCTCGTCGCCGTATTTCTCGCCGAACAGTGCCAACGCGCCAGCGGCCACTGCATCATCAGGGGTCATCAAGCGGGTGCTGACAGCCTCGTTGGCGCGGATTTCAGCGTTCACCTCGGCTTCGATCGCGGCGATATCATCGGGCGTCAATGCGACGGGCTGCGAGAAATCGAACCGCAACCGGTCCTCGGCGACCATGCTGCCCTTTTGCGTCACATGCCCGCCAAGGCGATTGCGCAGCGCAGCATGGACAAGGTGCGTCGCTGAGTGATTGGCGCGGATGCGGTCGCGGCGAGCAACATCGACCTCAAGCTGGACGTTGTCGCCGACAGCGACCGCGCCTGCGTCAATGCGCACCTGATGCGCGTGCAAGCGGCCCAGCGGTTTCGAGGTGTCAGTGACGGTCGCCTTGAGACCGCCAAGGCTAGCCATCGTGCCAGCGTCGCCGGTCTGGCCGCCGCTTTCGCCGTAGAACGGAGTCTGGTTGGTGAGGATCACCACCTCGTCACCCGCTGCGGCGCTGGCGACTTCGGCGCCGCCCTTGACGATGGCGACCACGCGACCTTCGCCACTGGTGGCAGCATAGCCGGTGAATTCGCTCGCCCCTTCGCGCTCGGCGATGTCGAACCAGATTTCGCCCGATGCCGCATCGCCGCTGCCCTTCCAGGCGGCGCGTGCAGCGGCCTTCTGGCGTGCCATCGCAGCGTCGAATCCGGCCTTGTCGACCCCGATCCCGCGGGCGCGCAGGGCGTCTTCGGTGAGGTCATAAGGGAAGCCGTAGGTGTCGTAGAGGCGGAAGGCGATCTCGCCGTCGAGTTCGCCGCCACTGGCGAGATCGCCGGTGGTTTCATCCAGCAATTTCAGACCCTTGTCGAGCGTGCGGCGGAACTGGGTTTCTTCGCGTTCCAGCACTTCGGCGATCAGCGCCTGGCCGCGAGCAAGCTCGGGATAGGCCGCGCCCATCTCGGTGACCAGTGCGGGGACAAGCCGGTGCATCAGGGGTTCGGACGCGCCGAGCAGGTGGGCGTGACGCATGGCGCGGCGCATGATGCGGCGCAGGACATAGCCGCGGCCCTCGTTCGAGGGCAGCACACCATCGGCCATCAGGAAGCTGGTGGAGCGCAAGTGATCTGCAATCACGCGGTGGCTGGCGGCCTGTTCACCGGCAGCGGCGACGCCAGTGAGCGATTCCGAGGCCGAAATCAGCGCCTTGAAGGTATCAGTGTCATAGTTGTCGTGAACGCCCTGAAGGACGGCGGCGATGCGTTCGATGCCCATGCCGGTGTCGATCGAGGGCTTGGGCAGATCGCGGCGGGCGCCATCGGCCTGCTGCTCGTACTGCATGAAGACGAGGTTCCAGATCTCGACGAAGCGGTCGCCATCCTCGTCCGGGCTTCCGGGAGGGCCGCCGAAGATGTGGTCGCCGTGATCGTAGAAGATTTCCGAGCACGGGCCGCAGGGGCCGGTGTCGCCCATCGACCAGAAATTGTCGGACGTGGGGATGCGGATGATGCGATCATCGGGAAGGCCCGCGATCTTGCGCCACAGGGCATGAGCCTCGTCATCGGTGTGGTAGACCGTGACGGTGAGCCTGTCCTTAGGCAGGCCCCATTCGCCGGTCAGGAGGGTCCAGGCATGCTCGATCGCCTGCTCCTTGAAATAGTCGCCGAAGGAGAAATTCCCGAGCATTTCGAAGAAGGTATGGTGGCGCGCGGTGTAGCCGACATTGTCGAGATCATTGTGCTTGCCGCCTGCGCGCACGCATTTCTGCGAGGAGGCGGCACGCGGGGACGCGGGGGTTTCTAGGCCGGTGAACACGTTCTTGAACGGCACCATCCCGGCGTTGACGAACATCAGCGTCGGATCATTATACGGCACGAGCGGCGCCGAGGGCGTGGCGGTGTGGCCAGCCTTGCTGAAATAGTCGAGGAAGGAGCGGCGGATTTCGTTCGTCGATGTCATGGCCGTGCAGTTAGGCAAAGCCGGAGACTTTCGCAATCCACCGCGCGCAATCGGCGGTCATGCTGGCGCAATGACCGCGCAATGACCGCGCAACAACCCTGCAACGGCCTGCCTACGCCCCGCAGCGAAAAGCCGACCAGCACCCCGCAGCGGGATGGTGGTCGGCTTCACGGTTGTCCGGGTGGCAAGCGCGCGATGCTTGCCCGATACCCGCTTAGGGATCAGTCGTCAGAGTCCGCGTCCGGCCCTGTCATCATCTCCCCGGCAACCTGATCGGTGCGGCTGCGGATCGCAGCTTCCAACCGGTCGCAAACTTCGGGATGTTCCTTGAGGTAGTTCTTGGCGTTCTCGCGCCCCTGCCCGATGCGGATGCTGTCATAGGAGAACCAGCTCCCCGACTTTTCGACCAGACCAGCCTTCACGCCGAGATCGATGATCTCGCCGATCTTGGAGATGCCTTCGCCGTACATGATGTCGAATTCGACCTGCTTGAACGGCGGAGCGACCTTGTTCTTGACCACCTTCACGCGGGTCGCGTTGCCGGTAATCTCGTCACGGTCCTTGATCTGCCCGGTGCGGCGGATGTCGAGACGGACCGAGGCGTAGAACTTGAGCGCGTTGCCGCCGGTGGTGGTTTCCGGGTTGCCGTACATCACCCCGATCTTCATGCGCAGCTGGTTGATGAAGATCACCATGCAGCGCGAGCGGCTGATCGAGCCGGTCAGCTTGCGCAGGGACTGGCTCATCAAACGCGCTTGCAGACCCACATGCGAATCGCCCATCTCGCCTTCGATTTCCGCGCGCGGCACCAGTGCAGCGACCGAATCGACCACCAGCACGTCGATCGCGTTGGAACGCACCAGCGTGTCCACGATTTCCAGTGCCTGTTCGCCGGTATCGGGCTGCGAGACGATCAGTTCGTCAATGTCGACGCCGAGCTTCCTGGCATAGACCGGATCGAGCGCGTGTTCCGCGTCCACGAAGGCCGCCGTGCCGCCCGCCTTCTGGGCTTCGGCAATGACATGCAGCGCCAGCGTGGTCTTGCCCGAGCTTTCCGGGCCGTACACTTCGATCACCCGTCCGCGCGGCAAGCCGCCGATGCCCAGAGCAATATCCAGACCCAGCGAGCCGGTCGAAATGGCTTCGACCTGCATCGCTTCCTTCGAGCCCAGCTTCATCGCCGAACCCTTGCCGAAAGCGCGGTCAATCTGCGCAAGCGCGGCTTCGAGAGCCTTTTGACGATCCACGGCTTTTTTGTCCTCTTCCACCAATTTCAATTGGGTAGCCATCGCACGCGCTCCTTAGATTGACCAGAGGCGGCAAACAGTTTTCCGCCGCCTGGTGGAGCCGATGTACCGCATTTGTTCCATTGGAACAAGTAGGGAACGAAAATTATTTCCCGGCGGAACGACGGGCCTGACCTACTTGGCCTGACCTACTTGCCCTGACCTACTCGTCCAGTGCTTCGCGCTGCTGCCAGTCGAACACGCCTTCGCTGTTGGCCGGCACTGGCACTTCAACGGTCTGGTAGCCGTTCTTCAGATCGACCTTATAGCGCGGGAAGCGAATCTCGTATTCGCCGGCATAGCCCACCCGCAACCGCAGCGTGATCGGGTGCGGATTGGCGTTTGTGATCCGGGCGCGCATTTTGGTCCATTTGCGGTCATCAGCGGGACCATCGTCCAGCGCCCCGCCGCAGCGAACAAAGACCTGCGCGCTCGTAGCCAGCTCCAGCTCGATTTCCTGCCCGCGCGCGTAATCACGCAGGTTCACCGTGCCTGCCAACTGGCTCCCGCGCGCGGACGGCTCGAACAGCGTCATCGCCCCCTGCGGCAGCGCGATGCCGAGGCCCCTGGCAACTTCGTTCTTGGTCACCAGCAGCAGGGTGGCAGGCGTAGGTTCTTCATCCACGTCATCGGCCCAGTCCCACGGATCGCATTCACCCGACTGCGTCTGATAGAGATAGCGCGCCTTGACCGCGTCCTTGTTGAGGAAGGCGACCTGCTTCATCCCCTTGGCCGATACGTTCACCCGTTCGGGCACGCGGAACAGTTTGAGATCGCCGAGATCCTCTTCTTCGGCGGTGACGACCGAGGGGGAATCGAACACCTCCTCGCGGCGCATGGCGGTGACGATGATGGTACGCTCGTCCATCGCCATCATCGCCGGGGCCGGATAGGCCATCTCCGGCGCGTACAAGACCGGCGGCGGGATAGGCACGGGCATGCTGCCCCGGCTGGTACTGCCCAGCGGGTAGCAAGTCAGCCACAGTTCTTCAGCCTCCGGTGGTTCGGCGAGACTTTCGTAATCGCTTTCGACATTGAGCCGCCCGGCGATGATCTGGAGTCGGGCATTGTCGAAGCTCTGGCCGTTGTCATTCACCAGCGTCAGCCAGCTGAGCAGGCCGAGTTCGAACTCCTCGCCCTTCCCCTGCCCCCCGCCCTTCAGAGTGGTGTCTTTCATGGTGGCGACGTAATTGGCCTGCCAGTCGAAGCCCCATGCAAGGTAGGTCAGCGTCACATCATAGGTGCCGCCTTGCGCAGTGCGGGTATCGACCGAGAAGACCGGATTGGGCGACAACCCGGCAGGCACGCGGTCAAAGGTGAGAGTTTCGGGCAGGCCCGAACATTGCACCGCCTCGAACCCCTGCCCCGTTTGCAGCACCAGCCCGCCATCGGCACGGGTGCGCACCACGGCGCGTTCGCTGACTTGCTCGCCCGTCGCGGGGTTCATCCGCGTGATCGTCACCCGGTTGCCAAGCGTCCCGTCCACCAGCGCGGCGGGCGAGAGGAGCTGCGCGTTGCGGTTCTTCTCGATCGTGCCGCCGGGCAGGCCGGTGACGATGGCCGAAACGCCGATCATGCCTTCGGCCACGCCGTCAAAGCGGATGGTCGATTCGCCGGGCGGCAGCGTCACGCGCCGCGTTTCCGAGATCATGGCGAGGCCTTGCGGGTATTCGGCTTCAAGCGGATCGTCCACGTCGCGGTCGGGATCGCGATAGATGGTGACGGCCAGATCCACTGGCGCAGAGGCATCCACCACCTCGCGCGCGGCAAGGGGTGCGGCCAGCACCGCTGCGCCTGTCAGCCAGATTGCGGCCCGCCGCATCGCCGCCGCCCTAGTAACGGGTTTCGTAAGTGACGCGAATGACCCGCTCACCCTCGGCCGGGATCGGGACAGTGTAGCGCCGCTGGTCGGCGTTCAATTGCTCGCCCTTGATGTCTTCCAGAGTCACGCGGTAATCATTCGACCACCAGCTGCGGTTGAGGCCGCTCTGGGTGAGTTCAACCTCGACCGGCGCATCCTTGGCGTTGGTCAGGGTGTAGCGCATGGTGGTGCGGTAATAGGTCTTGGGCCGTTCGACAGTGACTTCCTCTGTCACCTTGCCGTCCTTGACCACGCGGTAACGCGCGCTCTTTTCCCATTCATCGCTGGTGATGGTTTCGCGCTTTTCGACTTCGGATTTCACTGTGATGTCGAACGCCTCGCCCGTCACCAGTGACAGGTCGCTACCCATCGGGGTGTGGTCGATCGACTTTTCGCCAATGAACTGCGGCGTGCCTTCGCTGTCGCGCTGGTAGAAGCGCACTGTGCCTGCGGGGAGCGCATCGCCAAGGCCCTGATCGCGCGAGGTGGAGAAGGCGATGCGGCTTTCGACGTTTTCGGGCTGCTCGTCGTTCTGCTGCCAATAGACGCTGTGCGAATAGATCTTGCGGGCCGGAACGCTCTGCACATCAAGGAAGCTGACCTGTTTGGTCTGGGCATTGGCGACCGTAGTACGGCCGCTGATGGGGTAGAGGTAGAAATCGCCGAGCCGTTCACGCGCGGCCGCCTCGGTCCCGGCGCGGGTCATGCCGCGTCCGCCGAAATTGCGCGGCCCATCGCTCGCATTGGGGTTGCCAGCGACCAGCACAGTATCGGCCTGGTGGAAGGTCGTGCCGGTGGAATTGGTCAACGTTACCCAGCCCTGCATGTCGATGGTGCCGCCTGCCTCGTTATAGAGCGCGACGTAATCGGCGCTCCAGCCGAGGCCGGCGGTCAGATAGCGCAGCGCGACGGGCCGTGTGCCTGCGCGGGTAGAATCGAGATTGACCGACAGCGTCGGCCGTGCGCGCAGGTTGGGCGGCACGCGGTCAAAGATCACGCGCACCGGCAGGCCATCATCGCGCAGCACCTCGATCCGGTCGCCGATCTTCAGCACCGTGCCGCCCGCAACGGAAAGCACAGTGGCGCGCTCACGCGTTTCGGCGCCGGTGGCAGGGTTGGTGCGCAGCAGCGTTACCGATTGGCCGACCGCTTTCTCCATCAGCTTTTCAGGGGTGAGGAGGTCGTAATCGAAGTTCTGTTCGATGATCGTGGTGTTCGCGGCGGCAAAGCTCAGCGTCTGGGGCTGGATCTGGGCCGAGACGTCGGGGAATTCCACCCGGGTCTTGCCCTGCGCGATGGCCAGCTGGCGCACGTCCTGCACCAGCGCGAGGTTGTTGTTGTAGATCGTCAGCGCGACTTCGCCCTGCGCGGTTGCGTCAGGATCGGGGGCGGTTTGCGCCGCTGCGCCCGCTGTCAGCCCCGTCCACACCAGAGCTGCCACCGAAAGGCTGCACACAGCCGTGATCGCGCGATTATCCATGTCGTCCCCTCTTCATCCTCGGGAAACAGGATGAACGACCTGACGGCTTTCTCCAAGGTGAATGGCGCGGTTTCCCGCCGAAATTCGCTTTTGCGGGCTACGCGTCAGCCGCCGCTTCGGCCCCGGCTTCGCGCAGCACCGCGCCGACCTTGTCGCCGATCGCTGCCACGCTGAACGGCTTGGCGATGAAGTGCATGTCGGGAATATCGATATCGCGGCGCAGCTGTTCCTCGGCATAGCCTGACATGAACAGCACCGGCAGGCGCGGGTGAAGCTTCCGGATGGCGCGCACCATCGCGGGGCCATCCAAACCCGGCATCACCACATCGCTGACGACAATATCGAACTTCGCCTTGCCTTCGGTGATCGCGGCAAGGCCTTCCTCGCCATTGGCGCAGGCCGTGATTTCGTAGCCTGCACGGGCGAGCGCCCGTTCGGCGACGGCGCGCACCATGTCCTCGTCCTCGACCAGCAGCACCTTGCCCCCTGCCGACCAGTCGGACGAGACCAGCGGCGCAGGCGCGCGCTTTTTCGGCATCTCGCCGCGGTGGACGGGGAAATAGACCGTGAAACGAGCACCTGTCGGGTGGCCGGTCTTGTCCGTGATGTTGTCGGCGAAGATGAACCCGCCCGATTGCTTGACGATCCCGTAAGCGGTCGAAAGGCCGAGGCCCGTTCCCTTGCCCTGTTCCTTGGTGGTGAAGAACGGCTCGAACAGCTTGGGCAGCACATGGGGCGGAATACCGCCGCCGGTGTCCTGCACGATCAGCACAGTGTAATCCGCGGCGGGCAGCACCTCGGAGCCCAGTTGCACCACCTGCTTGGCCTGCAATGTGCGCGTATAGAGCGAGATCCGCCCCTGCCCGTTCCCGCGCGACTGGATCGCGTCACGCGCATTGACGGCAAGGTTCATGATCACCTGTTCCAGCTGCTGCGGATCGGCGCGCACCGGCCCCAGATTGCGGTCATGCTGGACGTAATAGGTGATCTTTTCGCCCAGCAACCTCTTGATAAGCGGGCTGACTTCGCTGACCACGTCAGGCAGCTGGATGATCTCCGGCCGCAGGGTCTGCTGGCGCGAGAAAGCGAGCAATTGCCGCGTCAGCGCGGCTGCGCGGTTGGAATTGGCGCGGATCTGCTGGATGTCGTCATAGTCGCTGTCGCCCGGAATATGGCGCAACAGCATCAGATCGCAGGTGCCGATGATCGCGGTCAGCACATTGTTGAAATCATGCGCGACCCCGCCCGCCAGCTGGCCCACGGCCTGCATCTTGGTCGCCTGCGCGACCTGCCGCCTCAGTTGGTTCTCCTGCGAGGTGTCGGCAAGCGAAAGCAGCACCGCCGCCTCTCCCAGCCCGCGCACGCCCGCAAGGCCGAGGCTGACCGGTTCTTCCGGACTGGCCACCAGCCGCACGGCCACATCACCGCTGGTCGCAGGCCCGCGCCCGTGGCGACGCACGGCATCGGACAGCGCGGCCTTGTCTTCGCGCACGACAAGATCGGTCGGGAATTGCGGCAGGCCCCGGCCTTCGCGGGCCACAGAGCGCAGGAAAGCCTCGTTGCCGAACAGGAAGCGCCCGTCGCGGTCGGTCATGGCGAGGCCCAGCGGCAATTGCGCCAGCAACGCATCGAGTTGCGCGACCCCGGCCTGCGCTGCGCCGTCCCAGCCGGAACCGATACCGACACCCGAATCGATCAGCAGCATCAGCGATGTCGCCTCGTCTGGCCCGGCGGCCGTGACGCGCTCCTCCGGATCGACCAGCGGAATATCCACCAGCGTCTGCGGCGTGCCGCCGCGCCCTTCGCGGGCGAAGAAGATGCGGTCGCGATCATCGGAGCGCAGGAAGCTGACGAAATCCTGCCCCACCAGCGTGGCGCGTTCATCACCGGCAGCGCGCTCGGCAAAGCCGGCGCTGACGGCGCGGATCACCCCGTCGGACGTGGTGATCGCGGTCTCGATCCCGGCGCGGCTCAACATCTTGCCGAAGGGGCCGGCCAGATCGAGCGCGCCAAGATCCGCCCCCCGCGCGCGGGTGATCGGGCGCAGCCGCCAGATCAGGTGATCATCGCCGCGCCCCGCGCGGGTGGCAGCAATCTGCCAATGGGTTTCGTCAAGCGCCTCAAGCGTCTCCAGCGAATCCGAACCGTCGCGCCACGCGTTGCGGGCCAACAGTGTCATTGCTTCCTGCCCCGCCCGTCCGAACGGCATTGCCGGAGGCGCAGCATTTGCACCGAAGGTATCGAGGAAGAAGGAATTGGCGCAGACCATGCGATTGGCGCGGTCGGTGATGGCGATGGCCTCGCCCGCACGCTCGATTGCGGCGACCGTCACGCTCCAGTCGGGCGCGGCAACATCGCCCGCAGCCGGTGCGTCGCGCATCCGGTCAAGCAGCAGTACGCCGCCCAGCAGAACCGCCGCCGCCAGCACGAAAGCGAGCGCCACAAGCCCGCTGCCGGTGGCAAAGAACAGCACAGCCGCACTGACGGCCAGCGCACCGCCAAGCGCAAACAGCAGTGTGGCAGGCGGAGCATCGCCCGGTGTTTCGGTGCGCGCCTGTGTCAGCGGATTGGAA
>Ga0209812_10001764_pt1 | contig 14091 bp, 12 predicted proteins | sample JI71714BDNA_FD_187502 | JGI IMG/M metagenome (GOLD analysis project Ga0209812, IMG submission 187502) | Wastewater effluent complex algal communities from Wisconsin, to seasonally profile nutrient transformation and Carbon sequestration -... | ecosystem: Engineered > WWTP > Effluent > Algae...
GACCTCTGGCGCAAGCCTGAAAGACTGCAACTGTTACTGACCTGCTGTATCGCCGATTTACGCGGCCGCACCGGTTTTGAGCAGGCTGAGTATCCGCAAGCGGACTATCTCAGCGCTTTAGCCACGGCAGCACGGGCGGTTGATATCAAAGCCCTGGTCGCTGCAGGACATCAGGGGCCTGCGATGAAGCAGGCTGTCGCTAGCGCGCGGCTTGACGCCATCCAACAACGATTAGAAGCATTCAGGAGCATTTCCCATGAACAGGCGTAAATTTCTGCTGGTGAGCGCAGCGGTCGCCGGCACCGGTGTCGCTGGTATCTATGGCGCAGGCAGCCGCTTTGTTGCCGATTTAGCTGCATTGCAGCAAGAACTCAGACAAATGACGGATAAAACCCTGCAAAGTAGCGGTAGTTGGAATGTCAGTCAGATTTTTCAGCATCTGGCGCAAAGTGTGCGGGGTTCATACCAGGGCTACCCGCAACAACGCGCTTGGTGGTTTCAGCATAGTATCGGGCCACTTGCTTTACAGGGGTTTAAGGCCGTTGGCGCTATGCATCATCCGCTTGATGAAGTGATCCCAGGCATGCCTGCACTCGACGCCGCATTAGACCCGCAAATCGCCCTGACCGAATTACTCAGGGCCCTGGATGAATTCGCCGCAGCCACCGCCCTAGCACCGCATTTCGCTTACGGCACGCTCAGCCACGCCGACTTCCAGGCCGCACATCAGCTGCATATCCGCCAGCATTTGAGCCAAATTTCCGTGGTGTGACCCGCGCTGTTGTGCACAGAGAAGTTGGAAAAAAAAAGGGCAGTGATGACTGCCCTTTTGTCTTTAACCATGGTTTAAATCGCTTCGAGTTCTGCCCGCCGGATCAGATCTTTTTGATGATCTTTGGCCAGTAACACATAGACCGACGGCAACACAAACAAAGTGAATATCGTACCGATAGTCATACCGAACACCAGAACAATACCAATAGATTGTCGGGCTTCTGCACCGGCGCCGTCAGCAAAAATCAATGGTGTATGACCGGCAATAGTGGCAATACTCGTCATCAGAACCGGTCTTAACCGCAGCACAGATGCCTCACGGATCGCATCGATCTTGGCTCGGCCCTCTTCCTGTAGCTTATTGGCAAATTCGACCACCAAAATACCATTACGGGCGATCAAACCAACCAAGGTCACCAAACCAACCTGCGAGTAAATATTCAAGGTAGTGCTGACACTGTCGGTCCAATGCGGGATCGGCGCATACATTTTCCAGAAGGTAAAGATCAGCGCGCCAAACATCGCCAGTGGTACAGAACCTGCCAGGATGACTATCGGATCACGGAAGCTATTGTACTGCGCTGCCAACACCAGGAAGATCATCGTCAGGGCCATCAGGAAGGCCGGCAGGAAGGTATTGCCTTCACGTTTCAGCTGCCTTGATTCGCCGGTATAATCGATGGTGTAAGTGGAAGGCAAAATTTTCCTGGCTTCAGCTTCCATATACTTCAGCATTTCATCCAATGTCCCTGAACCCATACCAGAGATTTTCACCGCATTCAGCTGCTGCATCCGGTTGATGGAACGCGGCACTGTTGAGTGGGTCAAAGTCGCAATCTGGTCCAAGCGGATCATGCTGTTATCAGGCCCGGTAATATACAGCTTGGTCAGATCATCCGGAGTTAAACGCTCAATCCGTTTCACCTGCGGAATAACTTTGTAGCTCAGGCCATCTTTGTTAAATCGATTCACCCAGCCACCGCCAAGCAGAATGCCAAGGTCCTGGGTGACAGTGCGCATATCCAGACCCAGATCAGCAACCTTTTCCCGGTCAATATTCAGCTGGTACTCGGGCTGGTCAATTTTCATATCCAACATCGGCGGAAAGAAAAACTTGCCACTTTCGGTAAAAGTTTGCTGCAGTTTTAGCGCGTACTCGTAGATCTCTTTGCTATCTGCTGTAGAGGCAATCACAAACTCAATCGGGAAATTACCTCCACCCGGCAAGGATGGCGGGGTGATCGGAAATACCCGGACGCCGGCAATCTCGCCCAGTCTTTGCTGCACATCCGGTAACATTTCTTCCGTTGTGCGCTCACGCTCCGCCCATGGTTTAGTCACCATACCGCTGAAGCCACCGGTCGGGAACGTGATTTGGAAGGTAAAATCGGTCTCCGGCACGCTCATAAAGACTTCGTTAACTTGTTTGCCATAGAAAGCCGATTGATCGATGGTCGAGTTTGCCGGGGTATCCACAATCCCAAAGATCACGCCCTGGTCTTCGATCGGAGCCAGCTCTTTGCTCGACATCATGTAGAGCGGGACCACACAGATAGAGATCAAAACCCAAAATACATAAACCCCAACCCGGTTTTCCAGGCTGGCATTGAGTTTGCGACTATAAAACGCGGCGAAACGATCGAATGCTTTTGACAATGGTGCCTTAATTTCACGATGCGGTGACAGCATCCGCGAAGCCATCATCGGTGACAAAGTCACTGCGACTATCGCCGAGATGGTTACAGCGCCTGCCAACGTGATGGCAAATTCGCGGAACAAGGTTCCGGTTAAACCACCTTGCAAACCGATCGGGACATACACCGACACCAGCGTCACCGTCATGGCAATAATAGGCCCTGCCAATTCGCGGGCTGCTACCAGCGACGCATGGAAAGGCTTTAAGCCCTCCTGAATATGGCGCTCAATGTTTTCGACCATGACAATCGCATCGTCGACCACCAAACCCACCGATAACACGATTGACAATAAAGTCAATAAATTCAAAGAGAAGCCGCAAACTTGCATGATAAAAACTGCGCCAATCAGCGACAGTGGGATCGCCACCAGCGGGATTAACACCGAGCGACTAAAGCCAAGGAACAGGAAGATCACGACGATGATAATCACGAGCGTTTCAGCCAGAGTTTTAATCACATCCTGAATCGCAGCATCGATATATTTGGTTGCATCGTACGACACTTCGCCAGACAAACCGGCCGGTAAATCTGCTTTGATTTTTTCCATCTCAGCAGTGACATTTCTGATGACTTCCAGGCTGTTGGCATTTGGCGCGACAAACACGCCCATAAATACCGCAGTCTGACCGGAGTAATTGACTTCGACACTGTAGTCATCCGCGCCCAACACCACATCAGCGATATCTGCCAGCCGGATCACGCCATCAGCATTTTGCCGCACGACCAGCCGGCGGAAATCTTCGACATTCGTCAGACCTGCATTCGCATTCAGATTGACCTGAGTGTAACTCCCTTTGGTCTGGCCTATCGCAGCCTGCACATTCTGCGCTTGCAACGCGGCCCGGATCTCCGCCGGTGTCACACCCACAGCGGCCATTTTGTCGGTTTTAAGCCAAATACGCATGGCAAAAGTGCGACCACCCAGAATGTCTGCTTTTTGCACGCCGTTAATCGCAATCAAGCGAGGTTGCACAGAGCGGGTCAAAAACTCAGTAATTTGGTTTTGTTCCAGAATATCCGAACTGAAACTTAAGTACGCCTGAGCAAACTGGCTGTCTGCAGCCTCAATCGCCAGAGACGGCACTTCAGCCTCCGGCGGCAATTCGCCACGCACCTGATTCACCTTCGCGCTGATTTCTGTCATCGCTTTGAGCGGATCGTAGTTCAGCTGTAAATGCGCGGTGATGGTGGACATTCCCATCGTGCTTTGTGATTCGATGTAGTCTATACCGCCCGCTGAAGCTATTGCGCGTTCAATCGGTGAGGTAATAAAACCTCGGACAACATCAGAATTCGCGCCGATATAGACAGTCGTAATTTTAATCACAGCGATGTCGCTGCGCGGATACTGCCGGACTGACAGGCTGCTCAGCGACTGAATGCCTGCCAGCAAAATCAGCAAACTGACGACGATGGCCAGAACCGGCTTTTTAATAAAAATATCGGTATATTTCATACAAATCTGCCTGCGGCGCCTTAACTGTCAGTGGGCGTTGGATTGACTTTGAATTCCGGTGTCGGTTTTTTGCCTATCACCACCGCTTGGTTATTAAATAACTTAAAAGCGCCGGCACTGACGACATTCTCACCCGGCTTTAAGCCTTTCGTTATTTCAATAAAGTCACCCCGAGCTTTGCCGGTCTGAATAAATTGCTGACGAGCCACTAACTTGCCGTCTTTTTCATCAGTGATAAACAAGGTATCACCGTACGGAGCATAAATGATGGCCGCGGCCGGCACTGCAAGGACAGAGTGCGGCTCGCTGAGTGTGACAGTGGTCGTGACCGCCATCCCGGGAACCAGCGTTTTACCGGCATTATCCAGTGACGATTGAACCGTTACATTGCGGGTTTCCGGGTTAATTTCAGTGCCGATTGCAGTCACCATACCCTGGACAATCTGATTGACACGTCCACCGGTCGCAACTTCAACAGGTAAACCGGTATTCATCTGGCTTAGCCAATCCTGCGGCACAGGGAAATTGACGCGAACTCGGTTGGTTGCCTGCAATGACACAATAGCGGTGCCGACCTGTAAATCTGTCCCCAGATCAACCTGGCGGATGCCAACCCGTCCATCAAATGGCGCACGGATCAGCTTTTTCTGTAAGGTTGCGTTCAGATCATCGACATCGCCCTGTGCTGACTCAACTTGTTGCAGCGCGGTATCTAGCTCACTTTGGCTGGCCAGCTTGTTGGCTTTCAGCTCCCGGATCCGCTGATAACTGGTTTTAGCCAGTTTTAATCTGGCCTGCGCCGCGTTCAGCTGCGCAGTTTCGTTAATCGATTCCTGTTCAATCAGCACGTCGCCCGCTTTCACTTCGGCACCTGATTGAAACGTGATGCGTTTTACTTTCCCCGGCACTTGCGCAGAAATCATAATACCTTCATCAGCTTCGACAGTACCAATTGCGGTAAAGGTATTAGGCCATTGCTGCTCAGCGGCAACGAAAACGGACACAGTTTCCGGCGGCTGGACCTGCCCACCGCTTTCAGCCATGACACTAAACTGTTCCATTTTGACGGCGACAACGGTGACAATCAGCACAGCTGCTATCAATAAAGACATCAATACAGGTTTCAGGATTTTCATATTAAAAGCCAAGGTTACGTTAGAAAGATGACATGTCAGGTGATTTCAGGACTCCTTAGGAAACCACCGGAAATACCTGTATAAAATAACACGGTTTGTAACGGCCCACGACAGAGACCACGACAAAAGTCAGCACAAAAATGTAATAAGCTGTGAATCTGCCACCAGTGGCAAATCCAGTCGACATGCACTATGAGGTTTAATTCAGAAAATAAAAGGGACTACCCATAACTTTTGCGGTATTTGATAAGCTTGCCATAACGACTGGTAACTTTGCTGCAAGACCGGATGTTTGGTATCAGGCGCTAATTCAGCCAACGGCTGCAGTACAAAAGCATTTTGCAGGATTTCAGTGCGGGGTAACTCGACTGGGTCGACACAAATCAGCTGGTCATAGGTCAGTAAATCCAGGTCCAGGCTACGGCCACAATACTTAACGCCGTCGCGGACCCGGCCATAGTTGTCTTCGATTTGTTTACATAAACTGACAACATCGGCGACTTCAAGCGTTGTATCGGCCCCCACCACCATATTGTAAAAAGCGTCGCCAACAAAACCTATCGCTTCGCTTTCATACACAGACGAAAGCATGATACTGCCAAGCGCCTCTTCCAGTTCCCGTACCGCCCCGCGGATGTTGGTTTCACGATTGATATTGCTTCCTACGCTGATGTAAATCCGCGCCATCAGTCACGACTCCGGATAATGCGCACGCCCACAGTTTGGGCGACGGCCACGGCTCCGGGCTTGTCGACCTGGACTTGCACACGCGTCGTGGCAAATTCGTTCAGTAACATCGCTGCAATTCGTTCGGCAAGCGTTTCGATGAGTTCCACCGGCTCTGCCTGTATCAGGGCGGTGACACGCTCACAGACCACGGCATAATCCAACGTTTGACGCAAATCATCGGCATTTGCAGCAGCTCGGATGTCAGTCGTTAATTCAAGATCAATCAACAGACGTTGCCGGATAGTCTTTTCCCATGCGTAAACCCCGATCACGGTATCCACGGCCAGTTGTTTGACAAAAACGATATCCATCAGATGATTCCGCTGTTATAAAGAAACTGATAAATCGCAGGCTGGTCGGATAGGCAAACACACGAAAAGCCTATAATCTGAGCGCCTTACCTCCGGCCTTGCCGGTATGGTGCGATCTTAACGCAAAATCCATAACTGAGGAACTTCATTGATGACCCCGCTGATTGGCGGGATGATGCTGTTGGCCTATCTGTGTGGCTCAGTCTCATCTGCGGTAATTGTTAGTAAACTGTTCCGCTTGCCGGACCCACGTTTGCACGGCTCAGGAAACCCTGGAGCTACCAATGTGCTGCGTCTTGGTGGAACTTTGCCTGCCGTGTTGGTTTTGGTGTTTGACGTCCTCAAAGGTACTATTCCCGTTTGGGGCTCGTATTTCCTGAAAATCGAAGCATTTTATTTGGGTATGATTGCGATATGCGCCTGTCTTGGCCACATCTATCCATTGTTTTTTGGCTTCAAAGGTGGCAAAGCCGTCGCAACTGCATTTGGCACTATGATGCCTATTGGTTTGGATTTGGCAGGCTTACTCATCGCGACCTGGATCATCCTGGTTGGCGCCACTGGTTATTCTTCGTTTGCTGCAATTATTACCGTCAGTCTGGCGCCAATTTTTACCTGGTTTATCAAACCGCTTTACACAATTCCCGTGTTAATGCTGAGTATTTTGATTGTATTCCGCCATCGGCAAAATTTGTTGCGGCTATGGCAAGGTACAGAAACAAAAGTATGGGATAAAGCGAAACGGCCTAAAGAGTAAAAGCCAAAGAACTGCTTGAGGCGTTCAGCATAAAAACCCGAACATGCCTGACATGTCAGGCATTCTGTTTCGGTAGGCTGGATCAAACCGGAGGCAGATCTTGCATCGGCCAGCGAGGCGTGACACCGATGGATAAATCCTGCGACTGCCCTGCCCGCAAACGTTGCCAGCCTGCGTAAGCAATCATCGCACCGTTATCGGTACAAAATTCTTTCCCCGGGTAAAACACTTCCCCTTTGACGGATTTCATCAGCTCAGCCAGTTGAATCCGCAACGACTGATTGGCACTGACGCCTCCCGCAACAACCAACCGTTTTAATCCAGTCTCTTTCAACGCCCTGCGACATTTCAGTACCAGCGTATCAACGACGGCCTGCTGAAAAGATGCCGCGATGTCTGCCTGCACCTGTGGCGTTTTGCCTTCCGCAGCTATTACATTGGCAGCTGCAGTTTTCAAACCGCTAAAGCTGAAATCAAGTCCAGGTCTGTCCGTCATCGGTCGAGGGAATGGATATTTTTTCGCATCGCCCTGCACCGCCAGTTTGGCCAACAATGGGCCCCCCGGATAATCCAGCCCCATCAATTTGGCTGTTTTATCAAAGGCCTCACCGGCCGCGTCGTCAATAGATTCACCCAACAACTCATAGCGGCCGATACCATCCACCCGGACCAACTGGGTATGGCCACCAGACACCAGCAATGCCAAAAACGGGAACTGCGGTGCATTTGTTTCCAGCATTGGCGCGAGTAGGTGCCCCTCCATGTGATGGACTGCCAGCGCAGGCTTCCCCCAGGAAAAAGCCAGACTTCGACCAATGGCCGCACCAACCAGCAAAGCACCTGCTAATCCCGGGCCCGCCGTGTATGCAACACCATCTATCGTCTCAGCAGTGCAACCCGCTTCGGTTAATGCTTGTTTGATCAAAGGCAGGGTTTTTCTGATATGATCGCGACTGGCCAGTTCCGGGACTACACCGCCGTAATCCGCATGCAACGGGATTTGGCTGTAGACGATATGGCTCATCAGGCCTTTTTCTGTGTCAAAGATCGCAATTCCGGTCTCATCACAGGACGTTTCGATACCTAAAACCCGCATGGCTATCCTCTGGCAACAGGCCCAAAGCCGCGGATTGTAACGGTTTTAGCCGATCAGTACCAGTCACATACCAAATCGCTTTACTTTATCGTCGCTCTTTGAGTAAAATGCCGCACCATTTTTAAACGTATTGGTTAGCCGCTGACCGGGTCGCGGTGTCCTAACAACCGAGGTGAGATTTTAATGCCTGTAGTGAAAGTGAAAGAGAACGAACCGTTTGACGTAGCATTACGTCGTTTCAAACGCTCTTGCGAAAAAGCCGGTGTTCTGGCTGACGTTCGTGCTAAAGAGTTTTTTGAGAAGCCAACTTGGGTTCGTAAGCGTAAAAAAGCTGCTGCTGTGAAACGTCACATGAAGAAGCTGTCGCGCGAAAACGCTCGTCGCATCAAGCTTTACTAAGACCTGTTACCGCTGACTATGGCTCTGCTCGAGCAACTTCAGGAAGCGCAGAAAGACGCCATGCGGGCCAAAGACAAAATTCGTCTTGGCACTATCCGCATGGCACTGGCTGAGATCAAACAACGCCAGATAGACGCGCAAATCCAACCCGACGATCCGAACGTTCTTGCTGTATTGACCAAAATGGTTAAACAACGCAAAGAATCGACATCGCAGTATCTCGCTGCCGGCAGACAAGATCTTGCCGACACAGAACTTGCTGAAATCGCGGTGATCGAGCAGTTTCTGCCGCAAGCACTGAACGCTGCCGAGCTGGATGACCTGTTATCGCAGGCGATCAGCGCAACAGGCGCAGCTGGCATGCAGGACATGGCGAAAGTGATGGCGTGGTTGAAACCACAAGCGCAAGGCCGCACCGATATGGGCGCGCTGAGCGGCTTAGTCAAATCCCGATTAAGTTAAGTCGCGAAATAGCCAGGTCTGTCACCATACTCAGCTGTAAACTGCAATACCGTGCCTCCGCGCACGGTTTGTCTTTTTCTGGCATAAGCATTTGAGCAGGAAGGAAAAAGGTGGCAGGACAAATCCCAAGACCCTTTATAGACGACCTGTTGGCACGGACCGACATCGTTGAGCTGATTGATCAACGGGTCCCGCTGAAGAAAGCGGGTAAAAACTACGCGGCATGCTGCCCTTTCCACAGCGAAAAATCTCCTTCTTTTACAGTCAGCGCTGACAAGCAGTTCTACCACTGCTTTGGCTGTGGCGCTCATGGCAATGCGATCAGCTTTATGATGGCATTCGAACAGCTCGAGTTCGTCGAGGCCATTGAAGAGCTGGCCAAGATGCATCATCTGGAAGTTCCGCGTGAAGGCGGGCAAAAAGCCTATCAGCAAGGCAGCGCCGACGATTACAGCCAGATGGAAAAAGCAGCAAGGATTTACCAGCAACAACTGCAGAGCAGTGACAACGCCTTAGCTTATGTCGCAAAGCGGGGTTTAGCCGCTGCAACTATCGAAAAATATAACATTGGCTATGCGCCGGACAGCTGGGATTTACTGCTCAAACAACTGGCTACGACCCGTCAGGGTCGCGACCAGCTGTTTGAGCTGAAACTGACCAATCGCAATGATAACGGCCGGGAGTATGATTTCTTCCGGGACCGTCTGATGTTTCCAATTCGCGATAAACGCGGTCGGGTGATTGGCTTTGGTGGCAGGGTGTTAGGTGACGGTACGCCTAAATACCTGAATTCACCCGAAACCCGGTTATTTCACAAAGGCCGCGAACTGTATGGTCTTTACGAAGCGAGACAGCAACAGGAACGTTTAGCCATGTTGCTGGTCGTAGAAGGCTACATGGATGTGGTGGCACTGTCGCAATTCGGTATTGAATTCGCGGTGGCCTGTCTTGGCACTGCCACTACCGGCGATCACATGCAAACGATGTTTCGTTACACCCCGACAGTGGTGTGCTGTTATGACGGTGACCGTGCCGGCCGTGACGCCGCATGGCGTGCCTTGCAAAGTGCTCTCCCTCATCTCAAAGACGGGGTTGAATTAAAATTTGTTTTTTTACCGGATGGCGAAGATCCGGATACCCTGGTCCGTAAAGAAGGTAAAGACGCCTTTATCAGCCGCCTGCAACAAGCGCAGTCGCTGAGTAATTATTTGTTTGAGCATTTGCTGGCAGAAATGGATGTTAACAGCGATGCAGGTAAATCGGCGTTGTGGAACAGAGCCAATGAACTGATCCTGCAAATTCCGAGTGAGTTTTATCGCGAAACCTTATTAGACCGGTTGGCAAATTTAGTTGGCAGACCCAGATCAACTCCTGGCCCAGCGAAAACAGCAAAAACCAATCCGGCCGTGACGACAGCGACTAAAATCACACCTATGCGCCGGGCTATCGCGTTATTACTGCAACATCCGGCACTGGCAACTGTGATGCCACAGGCACCGGAACTGGCGCAGGCGAATTTGCCTGGGATCGATATTTTGCTGGCGCTGCAAAACAAGCTACTCGAACAACCGGGCCTAACCACCGCACAGTTACTGGAACATTGGCGGGGCGCCGTGGAATACAACATTCTGAGCAAACTGGCGTTATGGGAACATCAGGTGGCGGAAGAACAACTGACTGCAGATTTTCTTGATACTTTCAGAGCCCTTGAAGATCAGTATCTGCAACAACGGCTGGAAGCCTTACAACGTAAAGACCAGCTGACCAAACTCAGCCTGGCCGAACGTCAGGAATATGCCATGTTGTTAAAGGCATTTAAGACGAAATAACCGTGAAGCAGTGGGCGTTTGCTGGCTAGAAAAGCCGCGCTTTGTTATAATCCCGCATTCGCATTTTTGAAAACTAACTATATCGGGTGGAAGAGCAGCCTCTATGGAGCAAAATCCTCAGTCGCAATTAAAGCTTCTTATCTTAAAAGGTAAGGAACAAGGTTATTTAACTTTTGCTGAAGTAAACGATCACCTTCCACAAGATATCATCGACTCTGACCAGATCGAAGATATTATTCGCATGATTAACGACATGGGCATTCAGGTTTGCGAAACTGCACCTGATGCTGATGATTTAATTATGTCGGACGCAACCCCTGATGAAGACGCCGCGGAAGAAGCCGCTCAAGCGCTGGTCAGCGTGGATAAAGAACTGGGTCGTACAACGGACCCGGTCCGGATGTACATGCGCGAAATGGGTACCGTAGAACTGTTGACCCGCGAAGGCGAAATTGACATCGCTAAACGCATTGAAGACGGCATCAACCAGGTGCAAACGTCGGTCGCAGAATACCCGGAAGCCATCACCTACCTGCTGGAACAGTGGGACAAATTCGAAGCTGAAGAAATCCGCTTAAGTGATATCGTCACTGCTTTCGTAGATCCAAATGAAGTCGACGACCTGCCGCCAACGGCGACCCATATCGGTTCAGATGTGCCGGAAGAAGAGCTGGCCGATGAAGACGCCGACATCACAGGTGACGATGAAGAAAGCGAAGACGGCGATTCAGATGAAGCTGATTCAGGACCGGATCCGGAACTTGCCCGCGAAAAATTCGGTGAACTGCGTGTTCAATATGACATCACACGCAAATCGATCATCGAAAATGGTCGCGAACACGCACAGACGAAAATCGAAATCGACAAGCTGTCAGAAGTTTTCCGTTGCTTCCGTTTAGTACCAAAACAATTTGACCGCCTGGTCAAAAACATGCGTGAAATGATGGACCGCGTGCGCGTGCAGGAACGTATCGTGATGAAGCATTGCGTTGAATACGCAAAAATGCCGAAAAAGAACTTCCTGAAATCTTTCACCGGCAACGAAAATAGCAGTGCCTGGATTGACGCTGAAATCGCTGCGCAAAAACCTTATTCAGCCAAACTGGCTGATATGCGCGAAGATCTGGTGCGTTCAACCGATAAATTGCGCAAGATCGAAGAAGAAACCGGTCTTTCGATTTTTAAAATCAAAGATATTAACCGTCGGATGTCGATCGGTGAGGCCAAAGCACGTCGTGCGAAAAAAGAAATGGTCGAAGCCAACTTACGTCTGGTTATTTCAATTGCGAAAAAGTACACCAACCGTGGCCTGCAATTCCTTGATTTGATTCAGGAAGGTAACATCGGTCTGATGAAAGCAGTCGATAAGTTTGAATATCGCCGCGGCTACAAGTTCTCGACGTACGCCACTTGGTGGATCCGTCAGGCCATTACCCGCTCTATTGCAGACCAGGCCCGGACTATCCGGATCCCGGTTCACATGATCGAAACCATCAACAAGCTGAACCGGATCTCCAGGCAGATGTTGCAGGAAATGGGACGTGAACCATCGCCAGAAGAACTGTCTGAGCGCATGGGGATGCCGGAAGATAAAATCCGCAAAGTGCTGAAAATCGCCAAAGAGCCGATTTCGATGGAAACACCGATTGGCGACGATGAAGATTCGCATCTGGGCGATTTTATCGAAGATAACTCCTCCGAATCGCCGCTGGACTCAGCAACGATGGAGAGTCTGAAAGCTGCAACCAATGAAGTTCTGGCTGGCCTGACGGCACGTGAAGCGAAAGTTCTGCGGATGCGTTTTGGTATTGATATGAATACCGACCACACACTGGAAGAAGTGGGTAAACAATTTGATGTCACGCGTGAGCGGATCCGGCAGATCGAAGCCAAAGCGCTGCGTAAACTGCGCCACCCTTCCCGCTCAGAAGTACTGAAAAGCTTCCTGGACGAATAGATCAGCGACAATCATTGTCAGCAAAAACAGGCGCCTACCGGCGCCTGTTTTTTTTGGCTGAAATTTAGGCAATCAACTGAAGTCGCTGACATTTCTCCGGTGACAAGGCAACAAAAAATCCATATACTGCCTTCGCTTCACCAACCAGACCCAAGTCTGAACGCTGGCCCCATAGCTCAGTTGGTTAGAGCACTCGACTCATAATCGATTGGTCCCTGGTTCAAGTCCAGGTGGGGCCACCATTTATCAAGCACTTAGCTTCATCTAGGGTTATAGCAATTTCTCTGTGCTACGCCTGTGCTACAAACATCCTGGTGTTTTCGTGTTCGAATCTCAACTCAGGTTGCATATACCTCCAGAGTCTAGACTCTCGAAAACCCTAATTCGCCGTGTTTAATCGCCCTCCCTGAATATATCCTGATAGCCCAAAAACTCTGTTAAACGCCCTTAGACTGATTTGTAGCGTGAAAATCGCACCGTGCTTTAATGGACTCGTTGGCCACAGGTTTGTGTAGACGAAACCTCAGTTTAGGCTATCGCTGTCGACAAGCAATACGCTGATAGGCACTGCGGCAGCTAAGCGTAACCAACCTCTAAACACCCGATACTTAATCCTCGGGTGTTGGGTTTTATCATGCGGGTATCAAAGTCAAAACCACTTTTTCGGGTATAAGCGGCTTTGATCGCAATCTGATCCCTACTAACACTCTTAACTTGTTTGAAGAGCCGCCGCAAAGCGGTTTTTTCATTAGTCTCAGATTTCTAAATTGACAGGACTATCAATTTAAATCAGAGTCCTAAAAAATGATTAAATAACTTTACGTTATCCCTTTTAACTAAATTTCTAGTGATGTTGGTATGCATGTAATAGGTCTAATACTCCTCGTTATTGCAGTTTTTTACTATTTTACAAATGATCCTTTCCGAATTTCGGTTAATTTAATTTTTAAGTGGTTATTCTTTGGCGGAGTCATAACTATGATTGCAGTTATGATTGATAGAAGGTTGGGGCCATGGGTGGCAGGATTTGCGTTATGCGGTTTTTTGTTTTCACTTGTTACAACATTAAGGATGTACTACGTTTCTGTCTTGCGAGTTGCGGGTGCCGGTGTAGAAAAGTATGCTGAAGAACGTTTAAATGGACGAAAGCATGATACTGCAATAATAGAGGCATCAATTTCCGCAGGGATTGAACTATTCAGACAATATGACAAATCAAAAGAATATGCCAAAACAAACCCGAATACGGATGTAAGCAATGAAAAAGAATACACGCACACAAATATCTCCGTAGCAAAATCTGAAAAATTAATGATGTGGCAAGTACAAAATAACGACCACACATCAAATCTTTATGACAACTGGCTAATAACATCATGTCGATCAGCCAATAACATCATGCCGATCACTAATTTCCTTCCCGCACTTACAGCTTCTTTCTTTTACTCTGCCTGATCGGCATGCGTCAAGTTTGCACCTTGTTTTCGC
>Ga0209812_10001767_pt1 | contig 14075 bp, 17 predicted proteins | sample JI71714BDNA_FD_187502 | JGI IMG/M metagenome (GOLD analysis project Ga0209812, IMG submission 187502) | Wastewater effluent complex algal communities from Wisconsin, to seasonally profile nutrient transformation and Carbon sequestration -... | ecosystem: Engineered > WWTP > Effluent > Algae...
ACAATCACTGTAATTCAGCGATTACGCAACGAAGTCACAATCTGTGTAATATTCGACTCTAGTTCATCTACACTCAATCACTGCAAACCATCATTTCCTCCAATCACTACCAAAGCAATATCTCATGATAAAGAGTCACCTATAGCCCAATCCAGCCTCTCAAGTAGTCATGCACTAGTATCACCAGACTCTCCTGCATTAATCACACGAACATCATATCACAACTCGTTCAGTTGCTGTTCTACAAGAGAAGGATATGCTTTTTCAATAGGTAATCTATATCAGGCACTCAAACTATCTCCAAAGACATATAATACATGTTCAGGACGAGATTGAGTACTCGATGGCATCTGCGTCACAGCGTCAGTAGATGGCGAAGAGACTGAGCAGCCACTCAGTACCACAACACCTATCATACTCATCATCAATCAAGTAAATCTTACACGAAACACTTTATCAGATCATTGCATCAACATATGATATAAAAAATAAATCAACCCTACCACTATCATGATCTATCAATTATTTTCAATACAAAATAATGATCCGCATTGAATCACTATGAACAATCTATATGATGGAATATAATCACTACCCTTACAACCTGTATCAACAAATAATATAATGACTCTAGATCGAGCTCCAAACATTGTCACTATTTGAATCATCGGCGTTGCTCGATTACTCATTATACTCTATCACGTCATCTTTCCCTCACCGCATATACCCAAAGCCCATATCAACCATACACGACTCTCTCTCAAATATAGTATCATTAGTATTAGTATCATTGGATCAATCCTCATCGTAACCAATCCATCAATCATCATCTATCGCAACACCTATCCTCCTATTGTCATCGTGGCTGACCAATCATACAGTATGACTGCTACAGATCTATGACCTACAAGACGATCTATTGCTCAATCTATTGTAAATCAAATCAATACACAATGACTATTTACATGATCATTAATTACATACTGAACATACCCATATATTCATTCATGACGAGACAATATCAACACATTACAGCCACTACACATGAATTATGGAGGTAGTGCCTTGTGAGATGCTCGATTGATCGCATACGACCATATGCAACAATACTACACTAGACCACCTATCATCATAACCATTACAGATGGTGGAGCCAATACAGGATATGATATCACACAAACATCACTCCTACTCCAAGAACAATCAGAATTACGAATAGTCGGAATCAGTAGTGGAGAGTATATTGTCTGATATGACTCACAGGGACGCTGACTGGTATCATCAATGAACAGTGAACTCATGCAAAGCACAACAACTCCATGAAAGCGATATCATATTACATCCTTGGTCACACGAGAATCAATAAGCAAACAAATCATTCAGGATCTTTTAGTCAAAAGTTATACAGATATATCACAATATCCCTTAAATATACGATGATACCGAATCATAGGAATCATGATAGTATCATACCGAACTTCATACTACATCCATCTACCCAAACACAAACGTCAGATACAATAATATATTTTATATTTAATTACCACTATTCTTATTCTCAATGCAATCATATACGGTCACATCTCCTGATGCTATGATACAACTAGGCACCATGCTCTCTACATTATGATCAAAATTTATGATTAACGGCTGACTATGAGCATGAAAAACTCACCTATGTAAGTGATATGCTGAATCACTTGGTATATCAAATAGTCAAGTACATAGTCCTACATATACATACTACCATGAATACGATCATACGTTATTTCATTGAGATTTCTATAGGATACAAGATCCAGCAACTCTGATAACCAGAGGTATTATAGATATCATAGAAGAATATGAGTATTGTTTTATCGAACGACCCAACTTCTCAGAATATTATGCAGACTCATCACGGCATACTATCACCATTGAACAAGATCCAGCTGATGAAAATTCAAGATTAGTCACCATTCAACATTACCACTAAAATGGTGCATCATCATCTTCACTTATGATGAGTTATTGATTAAATAAAGGATTATTTACTTCGAACCAATAATTTCATCACATAGCTCTCAATCAAGTCTGCTTCCACATATTATCAAAATTTACGACCTTACCGCAAGCATAACACTTACACAAACCTTGATACTCAATATTCTTTGAAATCATCATAGATGGATTCTTTTCACCGTGATAAGGACATCTAATATAAAATCATATCGGTTTTTCCCTAAATCATTCTTCACCAAAAATATTTACTAGCATACTACGTACACGAGTAGTATATTGATCATGAGGCGACAATTTATATATTTTTTCTTCAAACACATCAAAAAGCTCCAATTGATTCGGATTAATAATTTTGACAAATCTATCTTCATACAAAGTGATTCTCCAAATTTGTCACCTAATTTTATGTTTGACTCACTTACTCATCATAAGAAAACATAGGGGCTCATAACAATGATGAGCTCCCGAAAAAAACACTAGAAAAAATCTAGTACCCAGATAGTATTCTTTACTAATAAGAAGTCAATAAAAAATTAGCTCACATATATCCCCGGACTACTCTGCCTCACTACTCCATAGATTTCTAACATTGATAACACTATCTGCACATCTACTAAACTCATTGGGACATGAGTCATAATATATCATAGATCAACAGCCTGTCATGATTGAACAATACAATCATATACAAGCCTTTCTTCTTGGGATAATTCTAATGATAACTTTTGATTATCATTTATGATTCACTGCATATTTGCAGTAGTACTATGAGAAAAATACATATTAGCTCGTACACGTATATCAATCAGTGCCTGAGCCTTATGCTCAGCAAGTAACATATTTGTTCCCTCACTCGTAGGTACAAAAATAGAATTTGGCACTACATAGAGAGGTTTTTTCATTTGTAAGGCATAATCAGCAGTAATTAGACTACCACTAGCCATTGCAGCCTCAGGCAAAACAACACAATCACTATATCACGCAACAATACGATTACGTTGAGGAAATGTATAATGAGTACTATGCTGTTTTAATCTAAACTCAGAATACACCAATCCACCAGCACCAACAATATGTTGTACCAAAGAGCGTCTAGCACTATGTATCACAGGAACAAATCAAGCTCATAGCACTGCTATTGTAGGAATATTACGCTCAATACTGCCCCTATGAACATACTCATCTACTCACTCTGCCATACCTGAAATAGTAACCACATCATAATCAGACAACACATCAAGAATTCTATCAAGAACACGATATGCATATTCACTAGGTTTACGGGGTCACACAATAGCAACAATATGTTTTGATAATAAATGATGATTTCACATTGAATAATAAATATACGGTTTAGACGCAATATGATATGTCTTGGCATGATATACTCCATCTCAATCAATATGGGCATCGATAGCATGAGTACGCAAATATTGCTCTACACCACTGACATCTCTATCATGATTAAAATCTCCAGACTTTAGGTCAGACAATCTAGTAGTAGGATCAAGAGAATATAGTAGTGTACGATAGTCCATTATGAGTGTCGAATATGAGAAATAGTTTTTCACCAATTAATATGATAGTCGTAGCCATTACGATATCCATGTACAAGTAGATATAATATGATTGTCAGTGTCGCAAATACTATCTCATATCATCACACAACAGTATGACGCAATAGAACAAACATTGTAAATGGAATCCAATGAGCTCATAATTCAAGTAATATCCATCATTTACGATGCCAATTCCTATAAACATGTCCAGGCCATATCCAAAATAAAAACTGACTTATCACCAATACAATAGTTGCTATGACAAATGTATTTGGAACCAAATCAAATAGATACAGTATGTGAAAAACCACGGCCCAATACGTATAAAATGAGCCAATATGATTCAGTATTTTGCGACTTCGATGATAGTGTGTTCCTAGTTTCATTACAATTTCATACATATTACATCATCAAAATCAATTTAGACATACAATAAGATTTTAAATTATTAAAATTATACAATATAGACAAAATACTACTAAATAGCAATCATTACCCTAAAAACAAAAATCATGCCCTTACTGTATTAATGGGCATGATTATGAGTTGTCACGACTTGTTACTCTACGTACAATAATTATTATATATATAATAATATATTTGTCAAATAAATATAGATATATATTATAATTGACTATAAAGATCATCGAGTTGAGCATTTTTTTCATGTTCATATGCAATAACATCTTTTTTGCGATTCATTGTATCTTGCAATAATCACCACCTCTTGAGACGATATTCTCTTTGAGCAATAATTTCATCCCTCTCTCATTTGATAGTCTTATCTCATTCTTCACCCTTATCATTTTCTTTGATACTTTCAGTGAGATGATTCTGAAGATTCATTTGTTCTTCAACATAAATTTGATACAGTCTGTCAATTTGAAAAGGATAAAGCTCATTCACCATCTTGGAGATCACATTTCCCTCATTCTCCACAGAAATAGTCATCTCTGGAAGTAACGAAGACTCATCACTCGTATCCAAAATAACTTCACTACTGAACGATGCTGCTACAAGTTGACACAAAAGACTCCAATCAAAATCATCTTTCCACAAATTTGGAACCTGATATTCTAGTGAAGCAAAGTATCATACATACTCACGATACCATAGTTGATCCTTGAGTAATCATTGAATGGAACCATGTAATTCCTCATACTTCTCAACAATATGTTTTTTATCATCCTTGTCTCTTAATTCATCTACATACTTCAGAAAATCAAATAGCATCAGTGAACTATATAAAGAAATAAATATCAGACCCATGTCTAATGTTTTAATGACATATTGCAAGCGATCATCACATCCAATAGCTAGCTGACACCGCTACAGCATCCATATCACTAAGCAGATCTTAATGCATAAAAAATAACAAATAAAATAATTAATACAAAAATTGACAAATATACGCGATTCTCCAGATTTTTCAGAGAATTATCCTTTTGTAATTTTTCAATCATTGCCTCCATTTTATGTTTATCAGTGAGCAATTGCTGTTTTTCAGCAGTATAGTCAGGAAGAGCTATCATTGATTTAATTTTAGTTTCGAGCTCTCATACCTTATTTTGTAACATAAAAATCACCTTATTCTTGTCTTCAATAAGATGATCTTTTTCCTCAAGAGCCTGCTGAAATCTTTCAAATTTTTGATCCAACAAAGACGCCAACTCATCAATACTTACACTAGAAGATCAAACAGAGTCTGACGAAGCATCAAGAGTTTGAATTGTGTTTGGCGATAGGATATCAACTCTTCACTGAGATTGCGGTAATTGATCAAAATCAGTCCTCATTTTCATCACTTCAGCTTGATTGAGCATTACTTTATTTCATACTCTTTTTGAACTCAATTTTGCATCGCTAATATATCTATCAATAGTTCTTGTTGAGACACCTATCAACTGAGCGGCCGCCTCCTTAGATACATTGTAAATTTTGTCAGACATAGAAAGAATTATGAGAAAAATAAAAATCGATTGACATTAGTATTAATTATATGCAATAGAATTGCAAGAGTATCCTATTGATAACCTTTAGTTAGCTCTATTTTATATTTTATAGTTGTATTGATAACTATCTTGATTATTATCTTAATACGGTTTTATTTACATAATATATGTACCAACGCACATGCAATCATTGAAAGCGTTATTTGATGTCGGTAACGGATATGTCAAGTGAGTACTTATCTCACAAGAAGAATGAACAAATACAGTTCTTGTCAAAGAAATGATCAAAACAAAGGGCATGAGAAAAGGAAAAATTCTTGACTCTAATGAAGCACTTGACAGCATTAAGCAAGTACTGCAAAAATTTTTTAATAAACTTTGAGCAGATTATGTAGATGAAGTTCATCTAACCATATCACACCCAGAAATGAATATCACAAGATTCAAAGAACAAAAAAGAATCATGAGTGATAAAGTCATCAATGATGACGTCGAACATCTTATGAAAATTGTGGGAGAAATAGCACAACAGCCTAATTACGAAATTATCAAACTATTGCCTGTACACTGGATTGTAGACGAAGATATGATAGTCAACGATCCCCTTGGCATGGAAGCAAGAAAATTGGAAGTTGTAGCAGATGTTTTTGCCATACCAAAAACATTTTATACATCGCTGATCGAATTATTTGATAAACTAAATATTAATATTGTTGACATCACACCAAATATTGTGGTAGCAAGTGAATTATTACTTGATTTTGACCAAAAAGACCTATGAACACTCCTGATTGATATCTGATACAATCAAACCTCATACGTAGTATATGAAAATGGCTATCCACTAAAATACTGAGTACTATGAATGTGAGGAGAAGATGTAACAAAGGATATTTCTATTGGCCTGCAACTTGACATCAAACAAGCGGAAACTATTAAAATCGATACAGGATTGTCTGATGAGGTACAATGAGATTCCGATGATAGATTAGATCTTTCATTCCTTAATAATGTGATTACAGCAAGATATGAAGAGATGTTTGAACTCATCAACGAACAACTTATTAGTATCGACAAAGATGGTAGATTAGCATGATGAGTATATCTATACTGATGATGAGCAAAACTAACATGAGTCGATGAAATTGCAAAGAATATGTTCAAACTTGCAACCTTCTATGCCAAAGATCAAACTATGTGAATGCCGGAACTATGAAATAACTTACAACTTATTAATCTCCTGAGTGCATACCATCGATCAGAAAAATATCAATGAGAAAACAAGAAATGACTATGATTATGATTATCAATGGATCGGGCCAAATGATTATGGAACTTTATTAAAGAAATCTTCTAATCATGAATACAATAGCATCCAACACATTAAAACATTGAGAAGATGATAGAGAAATAAAAATCGAAACATCAGACACTAGTACTACCCTCTGATTTGATACATGAGGATGAAAAAATTCAAAAATTACAAATGATGAAGTAGATGAGGAACTCTTAAGTATTATTTGACCAGACAAAGATGTAAGAACATATGAAAAAGAGAATCCTAAATCAATTGTGGACAAATGATCAAGATATCAGGCAAAGTGATGAGAGATAATTTCGATAGACTGAGTACCTCATCGAGTAAGATACTGAAGAAGAAGTGATGAATTATACGCGGACCCAGAGACACGATATGAACCAATTTAATGCAGATAATAAGAATACATAACAAGAAGACAAAGCACTATCATTTTGACTAAATAAACTTTATTAACCTTATAGCAACAGCGTATACCCAAGAGGGTGCAAACTTTATAACCTTATAACCTTATAACTAACATGGCAATTACAGAATTTACTCCAGACTTCGTACCAGGCGCAAAAATCAAAGTAATAGGCGTATGATGAGCATGAGGAAATGCTCTGAACCGTATGGTCAAAGAACATCTTACAGGCGTTGAATTTATCGCTGTGAATACAGATGCACAAGCACTAGCAGTTAGTCTCGCAGACAAAAAGATTAATATTGGTATCAATGTCACCAAATGACTTGGCGCATGAGCCAATCCTGAGATTGGACGTAAAGCAGCAGAAGAAAGTCTTGAAGAGATCAAACGTGAACTGATGGATGCTGACATGGTATTTATTACTGCCGGTATGGGAGGCGGTACTGGTACTGGTGCTGCTTCAGTGATTGCTCAGACAGCAAGGGAAATGGGTATTCTGACTGTATGAGTAGTGACAAAGCCATTTAGCTTTGAGCATAAGGCAAGATTCAACAACGCAATGGATGGACTCAATAGGCTCAAAGACGCAGTAGATACTCTTATTGTTATTCCAAATGATAAAATCTTCAATATCGTAGACAAAAAAACATCATTCAATCAAGCGTTCTTATTGATCGATAAAATCCTGATGCTTGGTGTACAAGGTATTGCTGATCTGATTACCAAACCAGGACTGATCAATATTGACTTTGCTGACATCAAGAAGATTATTTCAAATTCTGGTAATGCACTTTTAGGTATTGGTTATGGTGAGGGCGAGAATCGTGCAGTAGAAGCAGCGCGTAAAGCTATTGAAAACCCACTCCTTGAGTCAAGACTCACTGGAGCCAAGAGAGTAATTTTCTCTGTGACATGAGGTAGTGACCTTACTCCCGTAGAAGTACAAGAAGCCTCTCGTATTGTAGAAGAGATTCTGGATGATGATGCTGAGATGATTTGGGGTATGAGTATTGATGATGACTATGGAGATGAAGTAAAAATTACTGTAATTGCTACATGATTTATTGGTGAAGAACAAGATGGGCCAATAAAAGGTACATCAAGAGATATTCTTGGACGTAAGGTATGAGGAATATGATGATGAGATAGTTTTATCAATAGAGCGATGAGAAGCACATGAGTGCAATCTAAAGATGAAGTAGAATCACCTAGACAATCTTCTAATACAGAAAGCGAACTACCATCATTCATGAGAAGAAGTGTAGGCAAATAACACCAACATAAGCCTCTTATTTGTTATAATAACACATAGGAGGTTTTTTCTTTTTGATTTCAATAGATAAATCACTATAGTGATGTAAGATTTTAATCTTTTGTTGTGAAGTAATGCTACATCTTACCATACAATCACCAGACTCAATATCGTACGATGGCCCTATCAAACAGGTCAGCATTCCTACATCATCATGATATATTACCATATTACCATGACATCAACCTCTGGTAAGTGTGTGTGCTATAGGTATCGTACAACTCGTACCCCCCGAAATTGATAATACCCTACTCAATCAGTATATCATAACCAACAAAACAATACATGTTAGTATTGGACAATGAGTACTACAAGTACTCAATGATCACGTGACAATTCTCACAGGAGCTGCCACCACAAAAACTCAAACAATTGAACTACTTGAACAAAATCGTTCAGAGCTATTATCTCAACTCGAATCGCTAAAAACTCAACAGCATTCAGATAGCTATGAAGACATTCTCAATGATATCCAAAAAATTGACGCAGACATCAAATTGAGCAAACTCACATAAAACCTATTATAACAGGCACTAGTCCCGATTATCGGGATTTTCTTTTGTATCATTCCACTCAATCACTATACTCAACTTATTTTAATAGATCTTATTACTACTTATGTATTTCGCAGTCCTTGGTAAACATAAACAAATATCTCTTGCAGAATTAGATTATGTTCAGCCATCCAATCTACGTACCCACTGACCTATTGCACTCTTTGATACCACAAAACCTCAGCTCTTGAGTCAATTATGATGAATTATTAAGTGGTGACAGATCTACACACGAACAGAGATTACATGAATGAATCCTGAGCAATCTCTCATAGGTACCAACTCTCGTATCCTTGGTCAACATCTCAAAAAGTCCTGACTTACCAAGAGATTTAAAGAGCTTACACTTGATCATTGTGATCGTGAAATACAAGAACATGGAATCGAATATATTAGTATCCATAGTGACGAAATAATCTCCCCCACTACTCTCATAGGAGTTGTTCAATGATATCAGCCAATCTGACTTTTTGAGTGTATTGATTTTGACAAACCAAGTGCAGGTATGTGAATTGGGATGATGCCATCCAAATTAGCTCTCACGATGATCAATACCGCCCTCTCATATCATCAGCTACAACATGGCCAACAGTGAGAATATACGGTATATGACCCATTTTGTGGTTTTGGTACCACCAACTTCTTAGCAAATGCTCATGGTCATCATACCATAGGATCAGACATCAATGGATCTCTCGTCAAACCCAACCTTGAACGATGGAAAACTACTTCAAATCATCGTGATGATCGCCGCATTACTACCTTCAAGCATGATGCCACTCACCCCATTACCAAACCTTTTATACAACATACTGACATCATTGTGAGTGAATGACGACTATGACCTGTGGTATCTACTCGCCTTATGCCAAAAGTAGCCCACCATCAACTTAGTCAAATAGGCACAGTATATTGCGATTTTCTCACACAAGTCGATGCCTATTTTGCTGATATCACGATATGTATCACCATACCAGTGTATCGCTTTTATGAAACAAATGTAGTTTATCATATGATATCGGCGTGGGAAGAAGCATATCCCTCTCGAACAATTCAAGCAGTACCACAAATGTATGAACGTAAATGACAATATGTGATGAGACAAATTCTTATTCTACAAAAAAGCGCATAGAAGATATATTATTTTTGACAAATCAAAATGGAATCAATATAATCAAAAAGATTTCCTCGAAGCTCGCTTCGTAGCCACAATCTTTTTAGATCACCATACCGCGTGTGCTTGCACCGCGGTAGTTGATTAAGATATCTATTTATTGAGCTTATATTATCGATCCATGCCCTACAATCCATCAATAGGAACACTAGTTGGCAAAACAATCATCTGACTCATCATCTGAACTGTTGTAGCTATGGTGATTTTTGCAATTACAATTTTATTTGGTAGTCAAATAGCAGCTATCATATCATGATTATGACAAATCGCTCAAGATAATAGTCCTTTCTTGTGGATGATTATGCTTATTATTGCATTTATTAGTAGCATGGTAGGAACCATACTTGTGGCATTTGTATATGGACTAATGTATGGAGATATTTATCCTTGAGTAGGAAAATTAACATGATACGCTCTTCTTGCAAACGTTATTTTGTTTCTACTGCTCGCACCACTATATATTGTAGTATATAAATCAGTCAATGCGCTATTTATGGTACTAGGTTTTCATACTATCATGACAGTATTTGTAACATCAGTAATGAATGAGATAGCAATTGACGCACACTACTCACTCAGTGCCATCAGTGGGTGACTGATCTGACTCGCATCTGTAGTGCTTGTATTCATGCTCATTTATCAAATTGTTATTCTCAACAATATCGACGTCAATGGAGCTGCCACAACAAATCAAATACAAATTATGTTATCTATTCCAGCACTACTATCATACACACTCATACCACTTGCCCATGGTATACGACAAAAAATATATGCATGATTATGTGACATGGGAAGTAATTTTCTCTATGCATCAAGTCGACATGAGCGCATTGTCGCGGCACAAATGACACAAGAAGAAAATATCCACGAAGAAGAAATTAATGTGCAACTATAAATTGATTCACTACTACTTTCAGTACCTACTTAACGCAGACTATTATTCCATCTATCAATGATAAAATTAGTCCATCACGAACGTTCAATAATAAGCTCGGAAGACTGTTGTTCATTAACCGATACCTCCTGAAAATAAGTAAACAAAACAATCTTTCAATCTTCTTGAACCATCTGTTGGCGATGTAGTAAATTACGTACTGCTAGATCACTTTGCAAATATGGCAACTGAAAATTCCTAATAAACTCAGTCTCCTCTTGCGTACGAATAATTTCTTGTTGTGTTTGAGAAATACTTTGTTCTATTGTCAAATAATTATTAACATAGACCCTTACTGATAATACCATAAAAATAAGTCAGACAAGACTCCATACATACCTAAATAATTGTGTTTTTGAAAGTACAATCGTATTCATTACGATATTATAGTGAATGAAATAGTATCATGATTATCATTTTTGCAAAATCCATAGAACTCTTGGTGTTTGGTCTCATAATATCGTATACTTATATTGATGTACGATCATATATCACATCATCTGACACCATGTAATAATGATACCATTTTCTTCATCAGTATCAAGCTTATATAATATCATCATACCAGTGGTTTTTACTAAAGGGTGTATCCAATCGAGAAGCACATCAGCATAAGCTACAGCCCTTGCAGTGACAATATCATATCTTTCATGCATCTGCTCAATCCTACCCCACTTAATCTGGACATTAGACAATCAGGATTCAAGAGCAATTGCTTGCACTGCTTGCAATTTTTTAGCTCTTGCATCAATTCATACAAAATGTGTATCAGGATACTGCTGCGCAAGAGCAAGTAATGGCCATCATCAACCAGTACCCACATCAGCCACAGTCATACCAGATTGGATCACATCAAACTGAACAAGGGTGAGAGCATCGATAATATGCTTTTCATATACACCATGAGCATCACGAATTGCAGACAAATTGAGCCTACTGTTTCGCTCTAAAAACTTTGCAATAAGAAGAGTTCGAGTATCCATACGATAAATATATGAGAAATAACAATTACTATAAGTATTCCACTATAATCATTTTATAAAAAAATTTTAATCATTTCACTTCATTAATACTACTATTTTTAAGCACAAAAAAAGCTCAATCCATGTAGTTCCACATTTCTTGAGCATAGCATATACAAATAAACAATTGTTATTTGGAGCGGATGACGCGACTCGAACGCGCAACCATCTGCTTGGAAGGCAGAAGCTCTAGCCAATTGAGCTACATCCGCGTATATACAATATCATATGTAATCATCTCTGTGCGTAATTCAAGAGAAAGTGACTCATATGATGAACTATAGCAATCATCATACCACATCGCTTCGATAACGTAGAGGCTGAACACCTGTAGTCGTGTGGATATGATTTCAACTACGAAAGATAGCAACTGTTGGGACACTCATAATATTCATTTGCTCAACCACATCTGGACACTGATCAATATCAATACTCACAACTTCAATAGCTTCGTGATACTGAGATTGCAATTCTTCGAGTATAGGAGCAAGAGTCTTACACGGACGACACCATTCAGCAAAAAAGTCTACCACATAGATTGTTGTAGTTTCAGATCATACTATCTGAGAAAAAAAGTAATCTGCTTGGATAATCTTCATCAAATCAACATTAAACTATGTTAAAGAATGTGACTACACATGTGACGACCATATAATTGTCTCACAATGTTTCTAACTAATCTAATAACTCACAAATTCAGCTCAAAATATCATTTCGCTGAAACTATTTCAAAATCTTGCACCTGATGATATTCATCTGCATCAAATACAATCCAAAACTTATTCGAGTTAATCTCGACCATACCTACATATCATCCATCATCACGATGATCAAATGTCATAGTCATTGATGGAAGCTCAGTATGTTGCTGTGATGACATATCAAATAATTTTAGTTGATTCATGTAGTAGGCATACTTGAAGTAAAAAGGACACATACAGATACTTGAATAATGATTGTTCGACGATGACTCACTGATATCGTTTTTGATGATGATTACAAGAGACACATCATGTTTTTTTATATGGAAACATCAAATTGATTTAACTAGAAACATTGTTATAATTAATTTGTTTATTTAGTATCTATTAATAAGCAAATCTCATCATGAAAAGCATAAATCTACCACAAGTAATCCCCACTCTTAGTAAATTTTATCATAAAATAATATCAGTAGAAACACTCAAACAACACATTCAACTCACGACACATCAACAACTCACAAATAGTCAGATCTATAAAATTATGTACCATCTTAGAACTAAATGATACATGATAAGCTGCAAAAAGGATCTCTTTTATATTAAACCAGCATCTTACCTCATTCAAGAGGATCAAATTGTGGCACAATATTATTGGAAGCTACTTGATCAACATTGTCGCAGCGATTGTAAGACTCAATGGTATATATGATGATTATCAGCACTAGAACTTGTGACTGGAGTCAGTCAGTTTAGCATGGAAGAAGCAATCATTGTAAATGAACACAAAACTTCAAAAGAAGTCATATGCTTTGACAATGTTATTATCTATAAGTCATATCGTACCAGCCAGGGGTGATCACTTTTTAATACCACAAAAAAATACACCCAAACAATATCAGTACCTTGAGCCAAAATTAAACATGCTTCCCTAGAGCTTGCATTACTCGAGACACTATATTCTCCTGCTCGTTCACAACAATCATACATCAAACAATATATCATCAAGCTGCTCAAAAAACACAAAAAAACACTGAACTGGTCAGTGTTAGAGTCAATTATTAAAAAGGGTAAATTTCACTCAAGTTTTAATAGACTATATCACATAGCTAAAGACGTGGACTCCCTGACCGCAC